>Ga0265338_10000894_pt1 | contig 50064 bp, 49 predicted proteins | sample 42126metaG_FD_193579 | JGI IMG/M metagenome (GOLD analysis project Ga0265338, IMG submission 193579) | Rhizosphere microbial communities from Carex aquatilis grown in University of Washington, Seatle, WA, United States - 4-21-26 metaG | ecosystem: Host-associated > Plants > Roots > Rhizosphere...
TCTTTGCGGTTAAAGCCCAGCAAAGCACCATTAAGATAAACGTTCTCTCTGCCGGTGAGTTCTGCGTTAAAGCCAACCCCAAGTTCTATAAACGGCGTAAGGCTGCCGCCAACGTGCACCGCTCCGGTGGTAGGCGTGTAAATGCCAGCCAGCAATTTGAGTAATGTACTTTTACCGCTGCCGTTACGGCCCACAATGCCGAAGAATTCGCCTTCATAGATATCTAGAGTTATTTTATCCAGTGCTTTTTGTAGTTCGTAGCCACGTTTCCTGTGGTAAAAGTTAACTACCACTGATTTTATCGAAGTGTTTTTTTCATGGGGCAGTTTAAAGATTTTACTGGCTTCGTCGATCTTTATTATTGCTCGCCGCTCTTCCATCTAAATATTCTCCGCAAAATACTTAGATTCCTTACGGAAATACGCCAGCCCGAGCAAAAACACAACTCCCACTAACACAAATGGAGTGAATTTGAGCCAACCGCCGTCAAAAATACCGTAAACTGTAGCGCTTTGGTGGGTGACTACCGAATACCGTGCGTCTTGCATAGCCTGGGCCATTGGATTAACCATTATTAATTTCTGAAAGGTATGATTAGTTATACGTGCCAATGGATATAGTATCGGGGTAAGGTAAAAGCCGGCCTGCATTATAACCTCCCAGATGTAGCCAACATCCCTATACTTAACATAGGCAGCTGCGAGAAATAGTGAGATGCCCAAAGCAAAAACGTAAATCTCTAATAATATTAGTGGGAACCATAGCGTCGTATGTAGCAAATCAACGTGGTTAATGAGCATGAATATTACCACTACTACCAGGTTTAGTAGCAGGTTGATTGAAGCCGAGAGACTACTAGATAGCACGATGATCCAGCGGGGAATCTTGATTTTTCGAATAAGGTCACCGCGAGCGACAATTGACCCTAAACTCATAACGGTCATCTCATTAAAAAAGTTCCATATAACTATGCCTAGAAGTAGGTAGATTGGATAATGGGGAACCCCCGTACCAAGCTTTAAGAACTTAACGAAAACCACGTAAAGAATAACGAAAATCAACAGTGGCCGAAGCAATGACCAAGCATAACCTAAGACTGAGCCCTGGTATCGTAGCTTGAAGTCGGTGCGGACTAGCTCCGAAAGTAGCGCACGGTTCTTTTTTGATAGAGCATGTCTAAACATATAACTTAAAGTATTATAGAGGAGATGAGCAGAGTAGTCGATTAGGCATGAAGAGTTTAGTTTCGATTGTTAATTGGAATAGTTCGGCAGCCACGAATGTCTGTTTGGCCGGGATAGCCGCATTGCCAAAAGCTGAGCAGCCGGACATAGTTGTGGTGGATAACGGCTCGGCACGCGACAAACTCAAAATTGACCCCAGCCTAGAAAAACAACTGCGGTCTTTAGCAGTGATTGCGAATAAAGAAAACCTGGGATTCGCCGGCGGCCACAACCCGAACATAAAGAAAGCGGTCCAGGGAGGCTACGATTATATAATTCTGCTAAACCCTGATACTGAAATAATCGACAGCTCGTTATTTAAGATTTTAGTAGACACTCTGGAGGCTAACCCTAAAGCTTTAGGCGCCAACCCAACCATATTACAAAGCGTGAGCCCGAATATCATCTGGTATGCCGGAGGAGTTTTATCGCTGAGAACCAGCCGGGTCTCCCATGTAGGGGTCGGTGATATCGAGGACCCGCACGGCAAGGCTAAAAACGTCAGTTTTTTAACTGGCTGCTGTTTGGCTATCAGCTTAAAACGCGCGTCTATCGAACAACTGCTGCTACCCGAAGCCTATTTCCTGTATTGGGAAGATGCCGAGTGGTCGGCCAGGGCCGCGAAAGCCGGGTTTGACCTGCTTTACGTGCCGCGAGCCCGGCTGCTACACCATGTTTCTGATAGTCTGGGAGTCCGCTCGCCAGCCTACGTTTATTACAATATCCGCAACCACTTCCTGTTTGTACGCCACAATATTTCGCCGGTTTTTTGGCTGCCGTGCTGGTTGCGTATCGGGGTTATAAGTTTGAAGTATAAAGCCGTGATTATTTTGCGCTACCGGCAAGGTAAGCTTTTAGCTCTGCGCGCTGTCTGGCGAGCTTGGCGCGATGGAATTAGCGGCACAACCGGCCCAATGAAGAGGAGTGCATGAAGAAAGTTCTGATGATAACCGGCTCACTACCACCAATAAGGTGCGGCGTTGGCTATTACGCAGAACGCCTTAGCCGCGAGCTAGCGGCAGGGGGTTTAGAATTTAGTATTCTCTCAACCAAAGGAGTTGATAAAGATACGCCGGCTCCATTACTGACAGTCCCAAACTGGAAAATCAGGTCGCTGCCTAAAATGCTTTCGGCGATTAAAAAAAGTGAAGCTGAAATAATCCATATACAATACCCGACCGTCGGCTATCGCCGACAACTCGGAATAAACTTACTCCCATATGTGCTGCGGCTCACTAAACCCCATCTAAAAATACTAATAACCCTGCATGAATACCACCAGTCGCGCTGGATAGGCCGCTGGCGCAACTCAATAACTATCTGGCCGGCCCACCTGATTTTTGTTTCAAATCACCTGGATAAACTTATGCTCAGAAGACTGGGTGGCAAAGTATTAATAGTCCCGATTGGGGCTAACTTTGACGTTGCGCCGCGCAACCCGGAGTTTTTCAAAAAAATCCTAAGATCTCAAAAACTCGACCCTAATAAGCCAACTTTAATATTTTTTGGCTATGCCTTTCCGAGTAAAAAACTAGAGTTACTGCTTGACGCCTTGGGTGAACCGGAACTCAAGTGTTACCAAGCTCTGCTTTTAGCAAGTCTGGATAAAAAAACCCAGTACCAGCGTGCTCTGCAGAAACAAGTCGACCGGCTGAACCGGGATTCGCCACGAGTGGGAACAACCGGATTCCTGGAGGGGGAAGACGTATCAGCCATTATGCAAGAGGTTAAGTATTTTGTTCTGCCACTCGACCAGCCAATCAGTGCCAAGTCCGGTACAGCGATTGCAGCTGTCCAGAACGGCATGATCGTCGTGTCGCGTGGAGCCGCGCAGCCGGATGCCACGGCCCCTTTTGCCCATCTTAAAAATTGTTACTTGCTGGATGAAGTCAGTGGCCGCACTATTGCCTCTACCATTAAACATCTAGATAATTCCCCCGATGAAACACGTACCATACTGCAAGGTGCTGCGGAACTTAAGAACTATTTCTCATGGCCCCATATAATAAAAGAGCATCTAAGAATTTATGGAGAGTTATAGATGGCCCACATAGTAATTGACGGCCGGCCGATTAATTCATCCGGCTACGGACGTTATTTACGCGGCTTAGTACAGAATCTAGCTAGGCTAGATAGCCAAAACTCTTACACGATTTTAACTTGGCCAGACTTTGACTCCAGGGCCATGAATCTGCCTGTAAATTTTAAGTGCGTAGCGTCTGATTATCCTATTTCCGGTAGCTTTAGGGAGCAGCTCGGTTTGTTGCGGCAAATCAACAAGCTCAAGCCGGATCTAGTACATTTTGGGGTGGCCCAGCAGCCCGTGTTGTACCGCGGTAAAAAAATCACAACCATCCATGATCTAACGACTGTCAGATTTAAAAGCGCAACTAGAAATATTCTTGTATCCAATTTGAAGCAGTTCGTCTACGGATGGGTAATTAAAAAAGTTGCCAGAAGTTCCATGGCTATAATCGCCCCCAGCAAATTTGTTAAGAAAGACTTGGCCCGTTTTGCTGGGATAAATCCGGCCAAAGTTGGTGTTGTCTATGAAGCGGCTGACAGAATTACGGCACGGGTCGAGCCGGTTCCCAGAGTCGGGGACAAGCCGTTCATCATGTATGTGGGCAGAGCTATGCCCCACAAAAACTTGAAGCGACTGGTCGGCGCTTTCGAGATGCTGAAAAAAAACTCTCCCGACTTGATGCTGGTACTGGCCGGCAAGCTGGATGCCAACTACAAGCTCGTAGAAGCGTTGGTGAGCGATAAGCGCTTGGCGCATTCGGTGGTATTCCCAGGCCATGTGTCCGAAGGCCAGTTGCGCTGGCTTTACGAGAATACCGCGGCTTATGTTTTCCCCTCCTTGAGCGAAGGATTCGGGCTGCCGGGGTTGGAAGCGATGGCCCACGGCGCGCCGGTGGTTAGCAGTAAAGCTACCTGCCTGCCGGAAATTTACGGTGATGCCGCGGTTTATTTTGACCCATTGAGCACGAATGATATCGCCCGCAAAATAAACAGTGTTATAACCAGCCAAAGCCTTCGGACCCAGATGATTAAGCGCGGCCGTTCTCAAGCAGCGAGATATTCCTGGAAAACTATGGCTAAACAGACCTTAGAAATTTATAAACAAGCTCTTGGTATCTAGAGTTCGGCTCGCTCTTCAGACCGATAAATATAGGCGCTTTTAGCTTCACTATAACTAACTTTGAGCTCACTTAAATAGTTTTTAGTGGCAAGGGCTAATGCGCGTCTTTTGGTCACTGACCACATCGAGAAAATTAAAAAGCCGGTAAGAGCCAGGTTGGTCATAAAATTGCGGGGAACAGGTAGTGCGGCGGCGACCGGGATCGCCACCGCTTGAGCGGCAAAAATCCATAAGCTGTCACGGCCCATCGCATTGATAAATTTGCCGGTCCGTTTTAAAAGAACTTCTTTGTACCTTTGATATAAAAGGTAGCCAGTAGTTAAAAATAAAATTGAAGCGAGCGGCCGCAACACGCCCATCCGGCCGTCTCTCAACAAGAGATTTATTGTATTCTCATGATTCAGTAGATGTAGGTAGGCGCTACGCGCTTTAACCGGAAGCCAGCCGTCGGCAACCAGCCTATTTACGAAAGGGAATATGTTAAATGCCAGAAGCGCGCTAATGGCTATGGATGCAGCGGTAGCTGTGGCCAGAAGCGCCGTTACCTTGCCAATAGTCGCTTCGGAGAGCTTGTAGAACCGGTTTAATATCGGAACTCTGAAACGCGCCACGACAATCCCGGCCACAAAGTAAAACTGCCATAAGCCAAACCATGTGTAGGCTCCAAGGCTAAGCGCTTGTGATGATACAAGTAGAAACAGCATTGCTGAAATGGAAAGCACAACCGGCCAAAGGCGAGAGAGAATGGCATAAAGGGCAAAGGGGGCGAAGACTAGAAAAACCGAATAGTACATTAAGAAACTGGCGAGTCCAATGGAATAGTGGAAAGTAAGGATTTGCCACAAAAGGCTAAGCCCTTGCGTAGCCGGCGGTATTCCTAGTGTCGTCCTGACCACATCTTGCGGTAATATGTATGCTAAACAGATTGATGTTGAAACTAGTAAGATGTTCAGGAGGTAAATGATCCCGGCTCGCCGCCATATTTTGCGCGCGGTTTGGCCGAAGTCAGATTTAATTGTTTTACCCCTGACAATCATTAAAGTTATTCCGCTGAGCAGAAAGAATAGCTCGGCAGCGCTGGTCCATAGCCCTCCGGCTCCAGACAGATAAGCAATTGGCATCGAGAACGTCCATGAATGATTAAGAATGACCATCAGGATACAAATCCCTCGGAAATAATCTAACGCGATAACTCTGTCTTTGGTGTGTTTCATTTTAGTAACTAGCCTTAATATTTTAACATAGGCGCTATGGCTGACAAGATACCAGCGGCGGCTGGTAAAGTCCTGAGAAGCCTCCAGCGTGAGACTTTTAATATAAATTAATCAAACTATTCCTAGTTTTTAATAAATACTTAACAGGTTAAGTATTTTAATGAACTAAAGGCGGGGGGTTATTCTTCTGGTTCTTTGGCGGTGTCCGCGACCGGTTTGATAACGATGTAGCGGTCCCTGCCCTCCCCTACCGACTCCGTGGTCAGCCCGTAATCTTCGGCGGCTTTGTGAATTACCCGTCTATCCGATGGGTTCATCGGCTGCAAATCTTTAGCCTTGCCACTGCCGCGCACCTCGGCGAACCATTCCTCGGCCTGTTTAGCGACTCGTTCATTGTGCTGTTTTTTATAACTAGCGACGTCCACATTGACTCTGGTATGGGAGAAGTTCTGGTTTTTTAGGGCTGTGCTGACGGTGTACTGTAGCGACCGCAGAGTATCGCCGCGCTGGCCGATCAAAAAGCCATTCAGGTGAGTGGATGGGATATCCAGCTCAATTACTTCACCATCCTCGGTGGTAGCATAAACATCAGTGTTCAGCCCGAAGAAAGACAATAAATCTTCTATATATTTCTTGGCGTATAAAATCGCCTCCTCCATTGATTCGTTTAATGTATCTGCCATCACCTGCGCCTCCTTTTATTACGGGAAGCTTTTTTGTTTTTAGGGGATGGTTTTTTAGCTTGAGTATCTGGTACGGCGTCTACGGTCTTGCGCGTTACTTTTAGGCCGCCGGGTTTATTAACCAGGGCATCGGCTTCAGTGGCGTCTTCGCGCAGTACCCTGGCCTGCTGGATATAGGCCACTACGCTGCTTGCCAGCCAGTATAGCGGCAAAGCTAGCGCTAGGCGGATAGCGAACACAAAAACCATGGCCGGCACCAGCAGCATGGTGCTGCGGCCGACTGCGGCGTTTACTTCGGTTTGGTCGGCGCTCTTGCCTTTCCCAGCGTCTTTTAGTATGGACCGCAAGCCGCGCGAATCTTTGCTCTGGGGCATCAGCTGGCGGCTTTGGAAATACTGGGCGATGGAGCTGGCCGCGGCAATGAATATACCGACCCAGTAGACCCCGTGCGTACCTAGGGCCGTCCGGGTCAAATCTACAAAACCAAGCAAGGTGTTATCAAACCGGTGGATATTGTGCGACAGGGTTTGTATCCAGCTGAGATGTTGTATAGCCGGGTAGGAAAAGCTGACAATCTGGTGCGGGTCTTTGATAATCCGGCGCAGCCCGCTGTAGAGGCCAATAAGTATCGGCAGCTGCACCAGCACTATGCCCAGGCTGGCAAATGGGTTAATCTCGCGCTCTTTATAAAGCTCCATGGTCATGGCCGATTCTTTTTGGCGGTCGCCCTTGGCGGCGGCTTTGATTTTTTTGAGCTCCGGCGTCAGCTCGCGCATGGCTTTAGCGTGGTTGAGCTGTTTTTTAACCAGCGGCCACATCGCCAAGCGCACCAGTATCGTGAAAATAATTATGGCCAAGCCGAAGTTGTGGCCGGGCAGCAACGCATAGATGAGCACCAGCAGATTAAAAATCGGCTGGATTATAACTGTGGTAAAAATATTCGCGATTATCATAAAACTTCCTTAGGCTGGGGATATAATACCACGTTAACCCCTATAAGCCTCGGGTCGGCGGCTTATTTGCCGATTAAACCGAGCTCTTTGAATTGTTTTTTGAGCTGCCCGGCCAGATCTTTATGCGGCGTTTCTGCTACGGTGCTGTGAAAAACCGTGATAACGATATCGTGTGGCTGGTCAATTTGGGCGCCGAGCTCGCGGGCAATTTCATATAGCCGGCGGCGAATCCGGTTACGGACGACCGCCGATTTATCGACCTTGCGGCTAACCACCACTGCCAAGCGGTAGGTCTGGCGTCGCGGATTATCAATCGCCTTCACAGCAAATAGCCCGCCGCGCGCCACCTGGCCACGCCGATAAACTTTGCGCAGACTATTATACCCGTGGAAGCGGTTGGCTCGTGAAATCATAGCTGTTAACCTGGCGGATTAATGAGTTAGACGGGCGCGGCCCTTGGCACGGCGGCGGGCTACGACTTTGCGGCCGGCGGTAGTGGCCATGCGCTTAAAGAATCCGTGTTCGCGGGAACGCTGGCGTTTTTTGGGCTGATAGGTTTGTTTGGGCATATACCTAGATTATAGAAGATTACAGAGATAATATCGAATTTATCGGCTTAGCCGTAGAATTAACCACAAAAAACCACAGAATCAAAAGCTTTATGCACGTAGTTATAAGTTTTATCCACAGCTTAACAGGGAGGCACTTTGGCTGTGCACAATTCTTCTCCTTACAGCTGTTGCCGGCTAGAGTTTGTAGTATTTTTAGCTCAGCCTGTGGAAAAGCAAAGCCTAATTGGTTTATATTAAAGGGAAAGGCAAAGTTAAAACGGGGTCAACAAAGGAAAGATATGCACAATAGCGGGCTCTGGCAGGCAGTGTTAGGCGAAATCGAACTGAGCGTATCCCGCGGCAATTTTGTTACCTGGTTTAAAAATACCGAACTGGTCCGCAACAAGGACGACATCGTGGTGGTTGGTGTGCCGAATATTTTTGTTAAGAATCAGTTGGAGCGAAAGTTCAACGACTTGGTCATGGAGGTGTTGGCCAAAAACGGCGTTAAGCCGCAAAAGGTCGAGTATAAAATCCATGTCGGAAGCGCCACGCAAAACAAAGAAGCCGGCGCCAACTCCGGCCGCGATATCGACAGTTTACAGCTGGACACCGTGGCCCCGCGGCCGCGAGCCTCGGTTTCTAATGCCAGCCACTCTTACCGCCAAGGATTAAACGAGCGCTATAGTTTCGATAACTTTGTGGTTGGCGCCGGCAATGAGTTAGCTTATGCCGCCTGCCAGGGAGTCGTCAAAAAACCGGGTTCTAAATATAATCCTCTATTTTTGTATGGCGGCGTCGGAATCGGCAAAACTCACCTAATCCACGCTGTCGGCAACGCCATTTTGGCGGCTAACCCCTCGGCCAAGATTGTTTGTGCTTCTACCGAACAATTCGTCCAGGAATTCGTCGATGCCCTGCGGCTTAAAAAGAACACCTCGGACTTTGCCGGGTTTTACCGCAGTGCCGATGTATTGATTGTAGACGACGTCCAATTCTTAGCCAGCAAAGAACGGGTGCAGGAGGAGTTTTTCCACACCTTCAACTCTCTCTACCAGGGCAACAAACAAATTATTATGACTAGCGACAAACCACCCAAAGATATCCCAACGTTAGAGGACCGGTTGCGCTCGCGCTTTGCTTGGGGTATGAGCATAGACATGCAGAACCCGGACTTTGAAACCCGCTGCGCGATTTTGCAAAGCAAGGCCGGCAGCCAAGAGGTTACCCTGCCCCAAGAGGTCGTCGAATTTTTGGCCACTCGCATCCAAAGCAATATCCGCGAGCTGGAGGGCGCCCTAAACCAGCTAATTGCTTTTTGCGAGATGCGCGGCGTAGAGCCAGACATCCAAATCGTCACTAACATGTTCGAGGGTGCCAAAGGCCGGCCTAAGCACATCAGCGCCCGCTCTATTATTGAGCGCACTGCCAAACACTTTCATTTATCGATCGACGATATGTTGGGTCCTAAGCGCGACAAAGACATCGTAGTGCCCCGCCAGATTGCTATGTATATGCTGAGATCCGAGCTGCATTTGAGCTTTCCAAAAATTGCCCACGAGCTGGGCCGCAAAGACCACACCACCGCCATCCACTCCATAGAAAAAATTCAGCGCGAAATGACTTACGATAGCCCGATCCGCCAAAACGTTAACGAGTTAAAGGAGCGGATGTATGCGTAAGCTTGGGGATAAGCCGGCGAACAAGCTGAGCACAACCGGCGGACAAGTCCTAGACTTAGCCACAGTATCCACAGGCCAGCGATTCAAGGCGCTTATTCAGCCAAACTTATACATCGCCAAACACACAGCTTATACGGCTATAAAAAATTTGTTTACACACCCCAAAATATCCTTTTTCACTCTGTTAAATATTATTTTATCCCCGGTTTCCACAAGCCCTAATACTAATACTAATTTAAATAAAGGATTATATTCATGAAGCTCCAGGTCACCCAGCAAAACCTAGCCAAAGCTCTAAGCACCGTCGCCCGCGTGGCTAACAGCCGTAATACCTTGCCGATTTTATCCAACGTTTTATTGAGGACTGAAAACAACCGGCTGAGCATTGCCGCCACTAATTTAGATATTGGTATTACTCACTTTATCGGCTCTAAAATTACCAAAGAGGGCGCCATAACCGTACCAGCCCGCCTGATGCAGGATTTTATAAGCAGTTTACCGGACAGCGTTTTAAATCTGGAGCTAACCGACAACAAACTACATATCACCAACGACCAATACCAATCCACCATCAACGGAATTGTGGCTGACGACTTCCCAGTTATGCCAGCCATCAAAGAAGGTGTTACCTGGAAAGCCCCGGCGGCTGATTTCAAAAAAGCCTTGTCGCAAGTAGTTTTCGCTGCCAGTGCCGATGACGCTCGGCCGGTGCTAAACGGCGTTTTCTTTCACTCCAGTGGTGGCCAAGCCGTGGCCGTAGCCACCGACAGCTATCGCCTAGCCGAGAACAAACTCACCAAAACCCCTAAGCAGATTAACTTCTTGATGCCCGGCAGCGCCGCCCAAGACTTGCTGCGCATAATTTCCGATACCGACCAAGAAGTGGTGGTTACCCACGACGACCAGCAGGTGCTATTCAGAGTTGGCGACGTTAACCTGGTGGCCAGGCTAATCGAAGGCAACTATCCGGATTACCGCAAACTTATTCCCACTAAATTCGCCACCACTGCCAAGTTGGCCCGGGCCGATTTTATAAATATCGCCAAGGTGTCTGCCCTATTCGCCCGCGAAAGTGCCGGCAGCATCACCATCAAGGCCGACAGGGACGATAAATCCGTTAGCATCAACGCTATTGCTTCGCAGCTGGGTGAGAACACCGCCAAAGCCGAAGCCAAAGTTACCGGCGGCGGCGATGTCACCTTAAATTCGCGCTACCTAATCGAAGCCCTAAACGCCTTTGGCGCCGAAGAAATTGAGTTTTGCTTCAACGGTAAATTGGAACCCTGCATCCTACGCTCGGCCACTGAGCCCAACTACCTGCACCTGATTATGCCGCTCAGAAGCTAATAGCTATCGGCCAGTAGCTGTAAGCTTAAATAATGATAAGCACTCTCCGCCTGCAGAACTTCCGCTCCTATAAAGACGGTTCGTTTGAGTTTGACCCCGGCGTTAATATCGTGGTCGGGCCAAACGCCAGCGGCAAAACCAACCTACTAGAAGCTGTGTTAGTACTAGCCCGCGGCAGTAGCTACCGAGTGCGCGACGCCGAGCTCGTTCAGTTTAATAAACCCTGGGCCCGGCTGGACGGCTTCTTTACCCAGCACAACCGGATTGTAAAAATCGAGCCAGCGGCCAAATCTTATGTAATCGATGATAAACCCTACAAGCGCCTCAACTTGGAGCGCACCATACCCGCAGTATTTTTTGAACCAAACCACTTGCAGCTGATGACCCGCGGCCCGGACCAGCGGCGCGAATACTTTGACGATTTACTGGAGCGCAGTATCCCGGCCTACAAATCTCTGCTCGCCGGCTATAAACGCACATTGGCCCAGCGCAACGCCCTGCTAAAGCACGGCCGGCACCAAGCCAGCCAACAGTTGTTCGCTTGGAATATCCGCTTAAGTGAACAAGGCTCGCAGATTGCCGTCGCTCGGCAGAATTTAACAGATGAAATTAACCAAACACTGGCCAAAACCTACAGCCAAATTGCCAAACATCGGTCCAAAGTCCAAATGGAATACGCCGCCCAATTCCCGATTGATAACTATGCCAGCCGGATGCTGTCCAAGCTGGAAGCCAGTGCCAAGCTAGAGTTTGAGCGCGGCTTTACGGCCTACGGCCCGCACCGCGAAGATTTCAAGTTTTTCCTAAACTCGCAAGATGCCAGCCAAACCGCCTCACGCGGCGAAACCCGTAGCCTGTTGCTGGCTCTAAAAATATTCGAACTCGGACTAATCGAAACTGCCCGTAGCCAAAAGCCAATTTTTCTGCTGGACGATGTTTTCTCGGAGCTGGACGGTTCACGCCGCCGGGCGCTGGTGGAACGCCTCAAAAAATATCAAACAATAATTACCACTACCGATTCAGAGGCAGTGCTTAACTACTTCCCCGGCGGCTCCCATAAACTTCTAGCTCTACAGTAAGACTGGACGAAATATTATTACATATGTGGCGCGACATCGCTAAGATGGCCATACCGCAATTTTGTGTGCGAATCGACGAAGGTGGCATCGGCTTTGCTATTGTCTAGGACGCGGCCGTTACCCTCCATGTCAAGATTCGGGCTTTTATTGGACTGGTCTACAGGCATCGGCCTCGGGGTCGAACCATCATAGGCATAGAAGGTTACACCGCCCATGTCTTCGGCGAACTTCAAGTCCAAGAAGGCTGGCCGCCCATCCGAAGTGTATACTAACGCGAACAATCGGTTGTGGGCACCAACTTTGCTCTGTATTAGATAGGGGTCGGAGACTATCAGTTGGGGTGATTTATCGTGGCTGAAGTTTTTATCGGGTCCAAAGAAAATCCAATCCGGCTCCGCATAATTAGAATAAGCCCGGGGCGAATCAGTAAAGCCGATAGCAGTATACTTTGTAGGCTTATGAACTACCAGCACGCCGTTCCACTGGACCTTTTTTTGAGCCATGGCTCCCAGCGCATCAACCGTTACCTGGTCTTTTTGACTTAATACATCGCTCCTCTTTAGGCCGGGAGGATAAGGAATGAAATTGCCCTTGGGGACGGGAGATTCTATTTTAGCCGGTGTGTCGCCCCTAGGCGCAGACTTATCGGCCGAAGCTAAAGCCGGCACTTCGCCGATTACTAGAGCCGATGCTAATAGAGCGCCGACTGAAGCGCCGGTTTTAAAAAGCCGCTCTTTTATACTTCTTTTAGGTAATGCTTCAGGGGCTATACTCATATTTCGATACTACCATACAATACACAATTTGTCAACCATAAGCTTGTTGAGATAAAAGTATTTTGGGTTGAGGAACACCCATTTTTATAGGGGTGAAGAGCTCTAGTAGACTATGAGGCAGGTATTAACTGTAGCTGATTAAGATTAAACCCATCCTGGCTAAGTTCATCGCTGGCCGCCTTAATGCACAACTGAGATAAGTCTGGCGAGGATGATGATACTAGCACGGCGGGAGCCGTAAAGTTAACTAAACTGATAGTACAATCCTCCAAATTTTTTGGCAGAATGTCCTGGAGCTGATAGACAATGCTGGGCACGCTCTGCCCCTTTAAGCCGACTCTCTTTATAGAGCCGCTGGCTCCATTTATACCAGCCACCGACAGATATACATATTCCCCGCCATCACTTATTGCAATCTGAGAGATATCTCCACCGAGAGGCATATTAGCAATCAGTTTGGCGGCGGAAGTCCCTATATCGTATTGCCAAAGCTGATCTTTGACACTGTAAATTAAGCGATAATTATCCAGCCAAACAGGATTGCTTATCGCTTGGTTAGGTATATCCGCCACTCTCTCGAGCGAAGAGTTAAATATTCCATACTCTAAATTCCCAGCCGATACCAGGTACTGGCCACTGGGCGACCAGGACGAATTATCGTAAGCAATAATATTTTTTTGAATAATATTGCCAGCGTCACCTATAAAGGTCACGAACGTTTTATAGTTCTTGGAGCTTTCTGCCAGCTGGCTACTGATAACCGCAACGCCCTTGCTAGAAGCAGCTAACGACGTGAAGGGACTGCTAGAAGAATATATCTTTGAAAAACTACCCGATAAGCTCCCCCTATATATCTGTTTATTGCTAGAGAAAAACACATCTCCGTTGGGGGCTATGTCGAAGTTGTCGGCAGTAGTTGTAGGTATGGCTAGTTGATGCACAGAACCGTTCTGTATGGCGAAAAGCCGGCCGGTTGAGTCTTGGGCGATCCCCTTAGAAGAAGACGCCCACTTCAGTTTTAAAAAGTGCGAACTATCAACTTGCTGTACATCGTTCTGATTGTTGATTTTGTATAGGGATTGATTATCGCTATTCATGAAATACAACTGGCTTGTACTGGCAGCAAGGTAGCTGCCATTAACATAAAGCACCGGTTCTACGCCAGTTGGCTCAGACGGATTCAGCGAATATTTTGAGGATGTGTGAGCGCGAACTTTTATTATCTGGCTCATGCCCTTTGAGCCGCCTTCGGCCATAGCAATGTAGGTCCCAGCCTTTAGACGGACCGATAGGCTTCGATTGCCGGTTTTTATGGAGTTGGCTTGACCTACTTTAGCCAGAGTTAACCCCACGCTCGGGTCGTTGGAGGTTAAGGTAACCGTACCGGTAGTTAAAAAATTAAACAACCATACGACCAAAACGGCGCCAACCACTATAACCAGCAAAATAACGGCGTTTTTTCTCATCATTGTCCCCCTAAAGCGGCTCTTAATTGGGCCATATAGTTAGGCCCTGGATCTTGGTGGCTGTCAGTACTATTCACGGTTTCTCCACTGTACGCACCGCTAAAAGTGCTACTAAGATGCGCTTGGCTCCAATCGTCACACTCCATATGGCCCATTAAGCCAGCTTTATTGGCGAAATCCTTCTCTATTTTTATATTATATTCCTGCATCAGCTGAGCCACTAGGGCCGACACCGCCTTAAACTGCGTCTGATTGTTTAGCAAGGTGGATTCATCCTTGCCGGCAATTTCTATGCCGATATCAGCATCATTAAAGTTAATGATGTTTTCAGTTATAACGTCCAACCGGGAAGTGAGCTGATAGATACTACCATCAGGTAAAACTGTGAGCTGGACGCTACAGCTGTGGGTTATTTGATTGCAGTGTTTCGTGCCGTCGGGATCCTTGAGGTCGTTTATTACATCTTGAACAGTCTGCTCGTTACCGGCGGTGTAGTGTATGCCTATCATTGTTGGTTGGTGGCCCATCACTCCGTCGCCGATACCAAAACTTCCGTTTTGAATTATGCTCACGGGCCCCAAATTAGAGGTTGTCGAACAGCTACTGGTGGATGAGATGCTTAGCGAAGTATCGGCTGGCTGGGTGCTTGAATTGGCGGAAGCTGGATTAGAAAATTCTGCGTAGGCCGCCATGACGTTGTTGGCGTAGGCGCTGGTGTCGACTCCACTTGGGTCAGCGTGCGGGCCAGCGTTGTAGTGATATGCCGCTTCCTGCAATTTAGTAACATCATTGGTGCCTTTGGCCCCCAAGTCGGACAGGTAACTAGCGGCCGCAAAAGCCGCATCAGTTAAATCCTCAACATCTTTCTTGCCGTCCCCATTACCGTCCTGCTGCAGTGTTTGCCAAGTCGGATACTCGAACTGGAACGGTCCGGCGGCGCCCGGGCCGGGTGGCTGGGTTGGCCAATCTGGTTCGCCTGGACTTGTTTTTCCCGAAGATTTCCAAGGCTGACCGTTCCCGTATGGAGCCGGCGGCGTCGGCCAGCTACTGCCGTGCTCGCCGGCGTAAAAGAGAGCCGCTAAAAAGGCTGGCGGTACGTTGAACTTGGTAGCTGCCGCCGTGAAGATACTGTTATAGGCGGCCGGGATTGAAGTCGGCAATGTGCCCCCGCTGAAACTAGTGCAGCTACTGCTGGCGCTAACGGTATCTTCGGTATTGAAGTAACGAATACCAAGGTTGAGCACGTTTACTTGGGAATCCGACAGAGCTCCGGCGGTTGCCGGCGCCAGGATAATAAAAACTGATGCTAGTAAAAATGTTCGTTTAGCTATATGTAATTTCATATTTAGAATCCCGCGTGAATGTGATTGGTATGTTCATCTTCTACCGACTGAGTGTAAAAACTGACGCAAGTATCTTGGCACAGCTTGCCTTGCGCCTGCTGCAGGGCGGCCATCGGAGCGTAATAATGCTCGCCATAGCCGTATGATATCTGCTGGTCCAGCTTAATATCCGAGGGCAAGTTATTCAGGAACTTATCCATTTGAACGCCGATGGCCGCCACCGCTGGGCTATCCTGGCTTAGAGCTAAGCCGTTAATACTGCCGATATCGACCGCGAATCCGCCGGAATGCCCGCCAGAACTATCAAAGCCGTGGTCGCCGCACAGGGCGGTCGTGCCTATTTTGTACCCGTTCTCAATCATATAAAGAATAAGCTTTAGGACTCTGGGATCCAGGGTTTGGGCTTCACACCAGGCGTTAGTTTTATCATCTTCGTTCTGAATTGATTGGCCGTTAGCTACTTTCTGCAAATCGACGCAATCGCCGGGGTTATCACAGTTGTACTGCCCGGTGCTGCGATAATTGAGTATTTTTTGGGCTAGCTCTGAGCCGGTGCCTTGATCTATGGCTCCTGAACCAGAGTTAGTGGTGTTTGTAGAATCGCTCGATACATCACTCGCAGAATCAAAGCCGATATCCGTGCAGGCGGTGCCGTCGCCGGCGTAACAGCCCATACTATTCATAGTTTCGGTGTCTAGAATAAAAAACCGCAGCCGCGTCCAATTTTGGTCGGACAAATCGGCGCAATTATTTGGATATTTACTGCTGTCATACGGATTAGGCAAATCTCCGGAACTCGATGTTACATCCCATTGGGTCTGGGGACCGCTATCGGTCTGTACTGTAGCCTGGGATATTAAAACTCCAAAGCACTGCTCAGCCCGCGTTATATAGGCTTGACCGGTTGGGCTAGCCGGCGCCCCGTCTACGGACGAGCCGGTCAAGAACCCGACAATCGGCTGGCTACCGTTGGGTTGTGTTTCTTCAGAACACCCCACCACATAACAGGCGTTACTATAGGGGTTGGCATAGGCGGGATTGGTCATGTCGGCCTGGCTGAAACCATAGGTTGGGAAGCCGTAGTTGTATCCGGTCGATGCAGCGGCATGAGCGTGGCCGCCAAATAAGTTAGCGATTGAAGAAAAGACTCCCTTAACATTCAGTAACATCGAGCCCATCTTGGCCAGGTTCTGTTTTGGACTAGTGCTTGAAGAATCTATTAGTTTGGAAATTAGCGACTGGTTGTCGTAGGGGCTGAATAATTTATGCGGGATGCTTTGATTATTGAATTGCTCCTGAGCTAAAGTGTTCGTGGTGGATTGCAGCGCAGCGGCCTGGGAAGAAGACAGCGCTGAACCGCCGGCCAGCATCGCTTGACTGTTGGCGGCCAGTGCCGCACCATAATCAATCTCGTTGCCGAAATCGGCGCCCACCGCATCTACGTCAATAGCATTCCCGGCTAGCCATTTAGCTAAATCTGTCGCCAAATTAGTTTGCTGTATAAGTATAGTACTTGCTCCCGCCACAACTAGCCCTTCAATACCGCCTGTCAATATGGATATGGCCTGCCCCGCGGTACTACATACTCCATCCAAGGCTGTTTTAAGGGGCTCCACCCTTACGAAATCGAAAGGAGTACCATCGTTTGTAACAGTCGTGAGGGTCTTATCCGGAGCAACACCAGTCTTCGCCTTCCCCAGATTAGCTTGGATGCTCTCAGAATCAGCCCAGCTAGTCTTATTGCCCGATGAATCAGTACCGCTCAATAAACTGTCATACTGTGCCAGCTGACTCATGTCGATATCTTGTCCACTTTGGATTTGACTTCCTATGCCCATTGATTCCACCGCCAGTCTCATTAGAACTTGGATTTGACCAGCTTTTAAATCTTTGGCTTGGGAATCGGCGCTCTTAGCTATACATAAAATGCCTGCCGCCGCAAAGCTAACCGATCCTAGCTTTAGGCTGATATCTTTAGGGCTTAACTTACTCGACTCATCTGTCGCTATCTCGGTTTTTAGTTTATCTTGCTGGGCGGTAGTTTTGCCATTTTTATCTTGCTGCTCTTGGGTATCCCCCTCTATCGATGAATTACCGCCTTCTTTGGCAGCCGTATTGCGATTATTCCACCAGTCTTCTAAGCTGCGCTTGCTACCACCAACCTTCTTTGTAAGCGGGTGGAGCATAGAAGTACAGGCAGCCCTTTGGCATAAATAACGGGCGCCGATGGCTGAACTGAGTTTTGAATAGCCGGACTCTCGTAGTAGTCCGTAGGTTAGTTTGTAATTGTCTATATATCCCAAGTTCGACGCATCAATAACTAACTTGCCCTTTATCTCCGGCGCGCTACCCTTGATACTGCCGCCATCTACGGCATCTACTCCGTAATTTTCTTTTACGTACTGTTTGATCTGCTCTCGATCCATGTTTTTAAATTTTTCACTCGATTCATCCACTACGTAACCGTCAAAAAGACCGAAAGTTTTAGAATAGGAAGATTCCAGGCCGCTAGCGTTAAGTTTAGTCTCAAACTTATCCGCGAACTTATTGCCCAAGAAACTAAGGCGAGTTTTTTCAATCTCCCCTTTGGAAGCGAACCTAAACAAACGGACCTCTTTAGTGAATCGATCGTCCTGCTGACTTTGTAAGCCGGCGAAATGAAACTGTTCCAGTAGCTGGGCAATGTGGATGAACTGGAATGGGCCAGATGCGAAGGTAAAGAACATTACCAGAGCGATAATCGTTCCAATTAGGCCGCCGCCGAACATCGCCCGGCGCCGACTGAAGCCCTTTAATGTAAAACGGTCAAGCACGGCCCCGGCTCCGGTATAGCCTTTGCCCAGGGGGCCAAGCTGTCCCGCCGCCGACGAGTTTTCAGCTTTAGCCAGCTCGTCCCGTGACGGATTCTCGCCGCCGGCTTCGCTTAGGTGGCCGGTTTTTGGTTCGGTGGTTTCGCCGCCGCCCTCCAGTTTTTTCAGATTAGGCGTCGGGCTCGATGGTGCAGTACCGGGGGCATCATAAACTGAATCGGGCTCCCCCTCATTATCTAGTTGGCGGGCAGGTTCTGCCATTTATTTTTATACTCCGCTAGGCCCCGGTGGTGTTGGCTGTGGAACTGATACCTGGGGCTGGATATCCACCTCGGCTTGGGTGGGCGGACCAGTCGGATTTGGTGATGGGTTGGTGACGATTAATTCATTCTCGGTCGGGCTGGCGATGACCTGTATGTGCACATGGTTCTGGCCGGCGAAGAATAAGCCCTGCCCGACCGGGAATTGGCTGAGCCGCTTCTTCTCTTCGCTAGTTAGCTTAAATACATCAGCTAAAACATCTACGGCCGTGGGCGATTGCTTGAGCAATATCTGCATGCTGGCGTTGGCCACAATCGCCCGCCCCATGCGCGAAGCCATGAAGTCTTCTACGTCCTGGGTGATAGTAGTAATACCGAGGTTGTATTTTCGGGCGCGCTTAGCCAGTGAGAATAAGAAATTGGCGCTGTCTTCATATTTCATAAGCTGCCAGGCTTCATCGACTATCAGCATCCGGCGTTTTCTATCAACTTTGGTGCGGTTCCAGATATGGTTAAGCACGATGTACATCGCTACCGGTCGCAGTTCGTCTTCCAAATCGCGAATGTTAAAAACGACCATTGGGTTATTAACATTCACATTGCTTTGCTGACTGAAGATACCAGCAAAGGTCCCGGAGGTATATTTGCGCAACCTTTGTGCTAACTGTGGCCCGGTACCGCCCATATGCAGCAGCGTATCGTATAAATCGCTGATGGTCGGCGGCGTGGAGCCGTGGGTCAGCGGGTCGTTGGTAATGCCGGCTTTGGCGTAAGTTTCTATGAGTGCGGCGTCCAAGTCGGCTTCCTCGGATGGATTGAGCGCCGGCATGGTTGCGACTCCGGTCTGCAGCATCTGGGCTTGAGCCCCTCCCATCATTAATCGCAGCAGACCGTGCAGAGTAATTAAGTTTGAGCGTAAGGCGTTGTCTGACTCGTCGCTATCCACTACTTGCGGTAAATCGAATGGGTTGATTCGGGTAGTGGAGTTCAGGCTCAGTCTCACATAAGCCCCGCCGACGGCGTCACACATTTTTTGGTATTCATTTTCCGGGTCGATAATAAAAATTTCGGTGCCGAACATCATACTGCGCAAGGCCTCGAGTTTAACGGTAAAGCTTTTGCCAGCGCCGGATTTGGCGAACACCACACTGTTGCCATTTTCCAGGCTGAAGCGGTCAAAAATTACCAGCCCGGAATTGTGCATGTTTATTCCATACAAAATTCCATTGTCTTGAGTTAAGTCAGCGGAGGTAAACGGGAAAGTGGTGGATATGGCGCCAGTATTCATGTTGCGGTAAATCTGCAACTGGTCCATGAACTGCGGAATAGTGCTGGATAAGCCCTGTTCTTGCTGGGAGCTGGCCGGCTTGGAGTAAATCAGCTGCTGGCCTAGTAAACTTTCAACTTTGTGGCTGACAAATTCTAGCTCTTCCATCGAATTACCGTAAATTGTGAAGTAAAATCCAAACCGGAAAAACCGCTCTTCGCCGACCTGGAGCTTATCGCGCAGCTCCTCGGCATCTTGCACGGCGGCCTGCAAACCTGGATCACGGACCTTGCCCTTCTCGGAGTCTATTTGAATGCCGGCTTCCAGTTGCCCGACCTTTTTGCGCAGGTTGTTCAGTACCACCTGACTGTCTACCGGTTGGACAATCATCGATAAATCTATAACTTCGTCCAGGTTGACCATGCCCGATAACCAGCCGGTATAGAGTTGGCGTGGATAGCCGTAAACATAGTAGGTGCGGGCGAATCGGGTGCCCAGCTGAAAATAATTGCCCTCAAATCGCAGTGAGCTGGGGGCGATAAAGTCGCGCAGTGCGGTCACCCCCTTGGCGAAAGCCGCGGCCACTTCCTGCTTTTCTAAAACCGCCGGGTCTAACTGGGTATCTTTTTTACCGCCTGGCAAAAGTCCCATACTAAGCGACCCCGCTGTCTAGGTTGGGCTGGGGTGCGGCGCCTTCGCCTTTGGTAACTACCGGAGCCGTTAAATCTTTAAAATCTTTGATTTGTTGCCGGGTGGCGGTATCGGGATTATAGGCATCGTAATAAAGCTCAATCAGCTCCTCGGTATCCAGCGGCAGGCTCTGGATGCCACATTGGGCTAAGCCTTGCATTACCGCTTGCACCCGGTTGCGTAGCTCGGTCTTAGCTTTCTCTAGGGTCATCTCATCAATCGTCACGTGTTGGCTTTTGCCGGGGCTAATTATGCCGGCCAAACCGGTAAAGAAACTGGTGCTTTGTTTTAGGGCTTTACGAACATCAACTTCCAAATCCGGGTATTTGATAACAATATAGAATCTCTTATCCATGATGTTGGTCTGCTGAGCAATATCGGCTAAAAAGGCGATGTAATCTTCCATTAACAAACCCAACAGCATATTGTCCTGAGTGGTGCGGGTCTTATCCAGTTTTTCCAGATAAGGCCGTAAATCTACTTTTTGGCTTCGAATAAAGATTTGAATCGGAAAATATAGCGAGTTCAAAAACCCTTGGTAACTAAACTCCACAGCCTCGCGTTCTTGCGGGCTCATCAAATCAAAGTTGATTGATTGGCACATAACCACTGCCCGGAACGAACCATCGCCCATGATTACAATGCCGTCGCGGATTTCACTGAGCTGTAAACTATTTTGAGTACTGTTGGGGTTGGATTGAGACTGTTGCTGCGGTATGACCTTCGGTTCGCCGACAACATTTACAGAGCCCGGCGCAGTGTCCTCACCGCTATATGCTGGAGGTCCGCCAGGTGTTTGAGGAGCTGGTTGTTGAGCTGGGTTCATCTTTAGTTTTTTCCACCCGTTTTGGTTTAGCCGTTTAAATTAATACGGTTTAGTGAAGCGAAATAGTTATTTCGCTGGGACCATTCTGCGTCGCCCCGGGCTGGCGGTTAGCCAGTTGAGACAGCGTCGCTACACTAAAAGCACTACCACTTTGGGCTAGCTCCATATTAACAGCTTGACGCTCGGGTGTCACTGGGGTTGGCGCCTCGACTGTTTTTGCGGCGGTGCGGGCCGACCTTGTAGCCCGGCGCGATAAGTAGGCCTCATTCTTATGATTCCCTTTGCCAAAACCGGCCCGGGCTTTGGCCAGACGTTTAGTGAGCTCGACTGAATTATCCGGCTCGGCCCCCTTTTTTTTGCTTACGCCCTTCATTGTTCTCAAGACGTTACTCTTGCGCTCGTCGTCCGCTGTTTGCATCAAGGAAACAAATTTCTGGGCGGTGGGGTTACTTTGTTCGTCTAAGATGTCGTCGGCGGCGTGGATGTCCAAAACCGGAGCATTCTGAGTATAGCCAGCGTTGGCAACCAGCCTGTCGGATTCAGACCCAGTTGCCGCTTGTTGAGCGGGTGCGGTATTTAGGTTTAAATCCACGTTTTTGATGGCCCAGCCGCGGGTGTCTAGTGTGCTAGCCAGAGTTTTTAGGCGGCTTTGGACTTCGTTTTGGCTGATATCTTTAGTTAGGTGATGCTCAAATTTTTTTGGAACCGTTATGGTAACAAGTTCTTCAATCCCGCTTTGGTCCCAAATCCGCAGGTGGGCTTTAAGGAAAAACTTGATTCTGGACAATAACCAAACCTCGGTTGGCTGGTCGCGCCCCAACGGCGAGGCCAACACACCAAACAGGAGCATCGGTATCAGAAAAACCGGCAGAAACGCCCATTTAATCGGCGACCCAAGCAGCACTAACCGAAAGTTTATGTAGGCGCAAATAAGGGCGATTATGGCGTAGATAAACCCCTTAAAAGTCAGCGGCCCGAGTAGCTTATCTTCGGCCTCTACATCTTGGATTACTTTATATACTGCCATGGCTTAAGTATCTGATAGGTATTGTTTAATCACAAGCAATATTAATACTCGAATATTAAGTATTAGTATCCTCATCGTTATTATCTTGGCTGCTCTGCTGTTGCTGGTCTGTCGGTCTTTGGGTAGGCTCGCGGTTCAGCCCGGCCTCCCGCAGGGCATGCTTCATGCCCTCTCTTACTCCCAGCCTGGCATTTTCTCTAACCGCATCGCCAACTGCGTTAGCTAGGGCGACGTGATCGATCTTTAATTCCGTAGGCTGCCCAACGCCGGTATATCCAACGTTGCCGCCAACGGTGGAAGCCCCAGGCGGCGGTCTGTAAGTTGTCGTTGACGGTGGGATAATAGTTCCCGGAGCTTGGGCGGCTTGCGCCGCCGGAGCTGGCTGGGCCGCCGCCGGAGCTGGCTGGGCCGCCGCCGGCCGTGCGGCTGACGGTGCCGCGCCGGACATAATCGCTTCATCATCCGCCACCCTACCGGTTAATCTTTGCTCTAAGTATCCTTTTTGGCCCATAATGCCGTCTACATGTTCTTCTGTAGCACCACTAAGCCTCTGCAGAGTGCTTCTACCGGGGTAGGTTTTGCTCTGCTCATCTATGAACTTCTTCAGGCTGACCGCGCCGACACTCTCAACCCCAGCGCTTCTTAATTCAGTGGTGATTCTCTGCAACATCTTGAATTCCTCGGGCCGCTGAGAAACTACGCCGGCCGGGTCTTCGGCCTGGTCGATTAGCTTAGTGAAGCGTTCACTGTCGGCCTCTAGTTCGGCAAGATGTCCAGCGCGCGGGTCTTTAGAATCGATAAGCTTCTTTAGGTTCGGATTATAGTGTTTATTCGGTATCATTTCTCCGGTTTCTTCGTCTGCTACAAGCGGCTGATCTAGTAGTTTATATCTTTTGCCGTTCTGGGTATCGAGATAATCCTGGGCGCGGGGGCCACCACCGCGCGGCAAGCGATAAGGTACTGATGAAGCGCCCAGCCTGGAGCTAAAATCGCCGTAAGCGTTGCCATTACCGTGCATAAAGTCTATCCAGCCCTGCGTTTTAAACATATCTTCATGCTGCGGTGGTATCCCTCTCTTAGGGTCTGCACCGGTTCTCCAGTCCTTTTCACCCATTTCCATAAATGATTTAGTGTCATAAGCCCACGTGAAGAATGCTCTATTGCTGAGCGCATCTTTAGCGCTAATAGCACCCGTCTTCGGGTTTGGCGGTTTGTAGTATTTGTTGCGGATGGCCTCTTTGGCCTGCTGGACGCTCATCGGCGCTATGCCATTAGCCGGGTCACCTTTTTGGAACTCTTTATAGTCGTTGGCCATTTTGCCCTCTCCTAAGGCAATTTCTTCTTCTTTCCACTTACCGGCTTCCTGCATCATGACTTGGGTTTCACGAGCGGTGGGCACGGGATGCCCGCTGGCTGCCCTGACGAGCCCTCTCTTCAAGGCGGCCCTGGTCCTGAGGGCACGACTTGGTTCTTTTCCCTCTTGGTCGCCAGGAACGCGCACCAAGCTCTTATAATAATTATCGACCAGGGCTCTCTGCTTGCGTTGCTGGGTAGCCATAAGGTTCCGGCTACTAGCTTCTCGGGCCTTCTTAACCGGCCAGGAATCATTGATGCCCTTGGACACGCTGGCCAACATTGTGCCGCCCCATTTAAACGACTTGGGTAAAAGGAAATACGGGCCAAAGAAGCCCACTATTACCATTATGGCGTCCAGTGGTCCAGGCGTGCCTAGGTTACCGGCCGTCCAAGCAAAAATTCGGCCGCCGTATATCATGGCCATAACCAGCGGGAAAAAGATCAAGAGCCTGACAAAATTATCTTTCCACATCTTCCAATACTTATCGGTACCGGGTAGAACATATGCCAGAAATGCCAGCGGTGAAAGGATGACAATTAGAATCAAAAATGCGTTTCTAAAGAGTAGTGTAGCCAGAGCCACGACGACCGCAATTATGATGAGTAACGCACCTAATAAAAGTATTGGCCAGCCAAAGGCCAAAATCGAGCCGCCAAAAAACAAAGCCGTTATTATACTGCCATATCCCAACCCGGTGCCTACTATCCCGGCCCAGACACTACTTAATCTATGCAGCAGGCTTGGCAAATCTAAATTGCCAGTGCCCCCAAATGGCGCGGCCAGTAGGCCGCCTATCCCCTGGCCGGCGTCGTTGGCCAGACCAATCATCCATATGCACAAGTACCAAGACACCTGCATCAATATTATGGCCGCTACTAACCTCGGTAGAAGCTTCTTTATGGTATAGGCTTCGAAAGGTCCGCCGCCAATAGCCTGAGAGATAATCATGACTAACAGAACAACCACTACTACCGCCGAAGCCAGTGTCCTAAACACGGCCCAAGCCTGTTTGACCGAACCGCCAAGGTTGGCGTTGACGTCAAAATTCAGCTGGCCGCTAACTTGATTATTAATATAGTCGGCCGAAGAGCTCAGTCCGTTAACAACCGGACACAGAATCCAGCTGAGCGTTTCATCCCAGCCGCCGCTATTCGTCTTAAATACGCAGGCCGAAGTATTAGAGGCAGCATTGTCAGTCGTACTGCTGACAGTCTTAGTGCAGGAAAGCCCGGTTTGCGGAGTTCCAGTACATGTGCAGCCATCGATGCCGTTCTGAGCTTCTGTACATGAAATTGTGGTGCTACCACTTGGCGTGCCGGCAATAGTTACCCCGGTAGCGCTAAGCAGCTTGCAATTGCTAGGGCTTGAAAGATATTGGGCCACATTCTGCGGCAACGATTTTGCCACTCGATTCGAAGAGTCGGATAAAGCATATAGCGTTCCGCTATTTTGAGTGTCTGTCACCAAAACCCCAGAAGCCTCACAACTACCGATATTGGTTTGGTTTATGAAAACACCGGGAGCTGATGCTGCCGGCTTGTAGGTATCCTTACCATCAGAACTGACGATATTCGGATCCTGCCAAACCAGAGTAGCTTTGGCGTTCGTGGTATCGATCTTTATACTGGCGCTCGGCGTAAAATTCGAAACCGGGATGTAAGTGCATGAGGTATTGTTCCCAAGTACATTTTCATAACCTAGACCAATAGTCGCGGATACTGTCGAAGCCGACAAGTTAGCACTTGAGCTGATATTGATACCCCAGCGCTGGTTGTTGCTTGGGTCACCATTCGTCTTGTAGTTACACCAAGGTGGGTCTGGCATATCTTGTGGTTGCCAATTGCGTATTGAGTTGGTCCCGCTAACATCGCTATCATAAAAAGTCACAACATTACCGTTTACGGTACCAGTAATATGTTGGGCGTCTGTAAACTTGAAATCACTGCCCAGAGTTACCTCTGGCGCCGAGGAGGCTATGGCTTTGTGGATCGGTGAAGCCATGAGTGCCACAAAAGCTAGGAGGGTAATGCCCATCCCAAGCCCAATTTTTTTATAAGTTTTCATTTTTAGTATATTCTGCTTGATTAAAATATACCACAAGCGGTATGTACCAGCAATCTGTGGCTAACCTGTAATGTTTACATTAGAATTATGGTATAGTTTTAATCAAAGCTTCAAACATGAAAAACTCAAAAAAATTTCCGCAATCCGTTGGATCCAAAGGGCTAGTTGTGGTCATCGCTACTCTCTTTTTAGTGTTACTTTCGGCACCGGTTATTGCACTACAAGTAAACCCAGACGGCACAACCGGTGCCCCATCTGCGACCTCCGACACCACCACGCCCTCATCAACCGTGGCCTGCACCAATACAACCGATTCATCCGGGAACGTTTCTAATGCCAAGGTCCAGGCGTGCTTGAACAAAAATCCGATTGTCACTCAATTGCAGACGATTGTTAACTTCTTGTCAGCCGCCGTCGGACTTGTAGTGATCGGCACTATTATTTTGGGCGGCATTCAGTATACAATGGCAGGCGATAATGCAACTGCTACCGGTGCCGCCAAAAAACGTATAGCTAATGGGCTGATTGCACTGGCCGCCTTTTTATTCCTTTTCGCTTTTTTGCAGTGGTTGATACCCGGAGGAATTTTTAGCTAATGGCACCAGTAGTCTTTGCAAAAATAGGCAATTTCTTTTTCGCTACGGCTTGCACCCTGCCAGGTTCCGGCAAGTTTCAGTTCTTTGGTTTCCCCCACTGGTGGAAGTACCTACAGGGCGAAATAGACCCTTTAGGCAAATGTACCCCGGTCTTTAATAATTTACCTTACGACATCCTGCCCGTGGGCCTGGCGATGATCGACATCCTGTTGCGTCTGGCCGGCCTGGCTGCCGTAATTTCAATAATCATAGCTGGCATTACTTATATAACTGCTGCCGGCAGTACCGATAAAATTACAGCTTCGCGTAAGCGGATAGTTAACTCTATCTTAGGGCTGGCTGTGGCGCTGGTTGCAGCGGCGGTAGTATCATTTATTGGGAATAGTATAGGCTAGCCATGCATTATTTATTTGGATTGCTTCTAAATGCTGATCATCTGCCCCATGCCAAGGCCGATAGTTTAACCAAAATTCTGAACATCGTATTCAGTATTATGGGCGCGCTGGCTTTATTAATGCTTATCATTGCCGGTCTGCGCTATACGATTTCCCAAGGCGATGCCACCAAGATTGCTGACTCCAGGCGCATGATTACTTATACTCTGGTTGGCCTGGTAGTGATTGCTCTGGCGGCCACAATAGTTAACTTTGTGTTAGGGAAGTCATAATGGGCAGCTTTAGGAAACTTTTAGTGATTGCACTGGGCTTGATGCCCATCCTGTTCGTGGCGTCGGCCAGTGCAGCAACTACATCTACAGATAACCAACTTTTTTCGGCCTGCGATACTAATGCCCAGACTGCCACTAGCCCAATTTGTAGTGACAGGAATACGACTTCTAACCCCGTCAATCAGAAAATTAAGGTAGCGGCCGACATCGTAGCTCTTATTACTGGTTCGGTAGCTGTAATTATGATTATCATAAGTGGTTTTACATTTATAACGGCCGGCGGGAGTATTTCCGGGCAAAGATCTAGTGACACCAATCGGCTCAAAACAGCCAGAGCCACCTTAACCTCAGCTATAATCGGGCTGGTAATAATCGCTTTGGCCTGGACTATAATTTCCTTCGTAACCGATAGGTTGATAAAGTAAAGATAAATATGAAACGCTTAATTTTAAAACTAATGGTTGCATTAACCGTCCTCAGTGGGATGTTTACATTATCGCTACCAGCTTTCGCGGCCTTAGATTGCACAAACCCGACCAGCGCTAAAGAACAGATACAGTGCGGTGCATGCGGTGCTTCCGGCAGTACCACATGCAACCCGGCCGCTGCACCGGGGACAGTTAGCGACACGATTAAATCTATCATCAATGTGCTATCAGCGGTTGCCGGGGCCGCGGCGGTGATTATGATAATTGTCGGCGGCTTCCGTTATGTGACCAGTGCTGGTAACCCCGAGGGCGCCAAGAGTGCCCGCAACACCATTCTATATGCTGTAGTTGGGTTGGTTGTGATAGCACTGGCTCAACTGATTGTGCATTTTGTATTGAATAAGGTCACCTAGCGCCTGTTTAGCATAAGTAGCTTGACTGTGGTATAACACCATATATACTTAAAACTAAGTAAAAGGAAATATAAAATGATTCAAAAAATTAGAAATGTTCTTCTGTCGCTAAGCCTGCTTTTTGCAATGGCCGCGCCTTTAGCAATAGCCGGGAGCGCTTCCGCAATCACAACACCAACTACGACGAATGATATAAATAACAATCTCTGCGCAGGTTCCGATATAAACATCAGTGGTACCAGCACTGACTGTAACAATACCTCCGGCGCGGATACGTCAATTAGCGCTAAAATCGCCACCGTAATCAATGTTGTTTCTGCAATTGTTGGCGCTATAGCGGTCATAATGATAATTGTCGGCGGCTTCCGTTATGTGACCAGCGCCGGTAATGCCGAAGGTGCCAAGGCGGCGAGGAACACGATTCTATATGCCATAATTGGGCTTGTCATAGTTGCTCTCGCACAGCTAATCGTGCACTTCGTGCTGAATAAAGCTACATCCTAGCCCATAAAGGACCAATACTCTATAATAATGGTCATGAGAAAACAGTTTAACACCTGGTTCGTTGGGGTATCCTTGTCATTAATGTTGGCGCTGGGTTTTGCCGCGCCGGCTTTTGCCCAAGATGCCCAACAACAAATAAATAACGGCTTGTGCTCAGGCTCCAATCTGCAGTTTACCGATACGCCCGGCCAGTGTTCGGTCGCCGGCAGCGATGCCACCGATAGAATTAACAGCATCGTCCACACTATTGTTAATCTGCTATCGGCGATAGTTGGCATAGTGGCGGTGATAATGATTATCGTCGGCGGTTTCCGATACGTCACCAGCGGCGGCAACGACACCAGCGTTACTAGCGCCCGCAACACCATTCTTTACGCCGTTATAGGCCTGGTAATAGTGGCCTTGGCGCAGCTAATAGTCCGCTTTACGCTTAGCAAACTGACAACCAGTTAAACCAGTTTTAAGTAATAATAAAAACACCCCAATTGGGGTGTTTTTGATTTTAGCGAATGCCTTTAGAGGACTTCGATTTTCTTAACTGTGTCTTGCTTCATCTTAGAGAAGCTTATGGTCAGAACGCCGTCTTTAAGCACGGCTTCGATTTCATCTTCCTTCACTGGTACCGGTAGGACTAAGCTGCGGCTGAATTCACCCCAGTAGCACTCCTGCAGGAAGTAGTTCTCCACCCCTTCTTCGTTGCCAGCGCTCAGCGTGCCTCTGACGGTTAGTGTGTTGTCGGAAATACTTACATCCAAATCGCTTTTATTAACGCCGGCTACTCGGCCTTTAACTACCAGCTTTTCCTTGGTTTCATAAACATCAACGGCCAGCTGTCCGGCCACGGGTTCTTCTTCCCATTCATTCTCATCGGCCACTGGTCGCGGTGCGTTCGTGTCTTCGGCCGGAACTTCATCTTCGCTCAAAAAAGCGGCAGTAATATCGTCGCCCATCAAAAGATCGTCTTGCGGTTGGCTACCTCGAGCCATACATCCCTCCAAAAAATTAAGTTGTTTTTTGATTTTTTCGCGGCTGCGTGCTTTATAGCGCTAGTCGGGTTTGCGTCTTTGTGTTAATGGTAGTATAGCTTAGGCACTTTCCCTGGCGCAACCTTTTGCTATGCTTATTTACAACGGAACAATTACAACATGAGCTTAACTGAAGGCTTAATTGGGATTTTGGCGCCACCGGAATGCTTGGTTTGCGGACGGGAGGGCGAAGTGTTGTGTAAAGACTGTGCTGTATCTGAAATCAGGCCCTTTGGGGAGCGCTGTTGGCGTTGTGATTCACTGAGCACGGGCTCACGGACTTGCGTTAAATGTCGGGCCGCGGGGCCGCTTAGCTTCGTGTGGATAAGTACCAATTATGAAGCTGTCGCACAACAGTTGATAAGGAGATATAAGTTCGGGCATCTCCGGGTGGCCGTCAGTCCCCTCTCGCGGCTGATGATAGGTACATTCACAGGAGCTGGCGTGCCGGCCGGCAATCACTTAATAATTCCGGTGCCAACAGCCACCAGCCGAATACGTGCTCGCGGTTTTGGCCACAGTGAACTGCTGGCCAAAACTATAGCCCAAAAAATGCGGATTGAATATTCCAACGGCCTGCGCCGCTTGGGCCAAAGCCGCCAGCTAGGGGCCACCCGCCAAGACCGCCTGACCCAACTAACTGATAGTTTTGCTGTCAAAAATCATCGCCAAATCGTCGGCCATCGGATTCTGCTCATAGACGATGTTCTGACCACTGGCGGTACCCTTATATCGGCCGCCAAAACCCTCAAACAGGCCGGGGCCAAGCAAGTCGACGCCCTCGTTTTCGCCAAACGCCTCTAAAGTAGAGTAGTAAATTTACACGCAGTTTATACCGTTTTGTGCGGAGCTGCGCAAAACGGAAGAGCAGCAACAATACAAGACCCCGCTCAATTTGCGCCACTTGATTGCGCAAATTGTAAGCGGGGTTGATATTAGTTGATGCGTGGCGGAGAGGGAGGGATTCGAACCCTCGCGGGAGCTTTCGCCCCCCTATCGATTTAGCAAACCGACCCCTTCAGCCTCTTGGGTACCTCTCCTCGTCGTCACGTACGCCTTTGCCTCGTTTTGCCTGTTGGGCAAAAGCTTCGGCTCAAGGCTACGTTCCTCCTCTCAAATTTTCAAACGGTCGCTAGCGTCCCGATTTAAAATTTGTAAGAGTCACATTGCTGGCGGAAGGGGTGGGATTCGAACCCACGAACCCTTTCGGGTTACCTGTTTTCAAGACAGGCGCACTAGACCAACTATGCGACCCTTCCTTTGGAGGCTAAAGAACAGAGGTAAGTATATCAAGTGACACCTTAAAACGCCAGATAGTCTAAAGCCATTCAATCGGATACAATAAGCTCTAGCGAGATTAAATAAACCAATGAACCAAGACGAAAATTCCCCGTGGCAGTATAAACCTGATGAGGCAATTGCCTCCACGGAGCAACCCGAAGAGACCTCTAGCCAGCCGGCGCCTACCCCTGAGCGATCTTCCAGCTCCATCAGCTGGCAGGCTGCAGAGTTCATCGAACATCATCACTCCGCCGGCTGGTATGGCGGACTACTACTGATTACAGCCGCTATCACCGCCGTAGTTTATCTGACCACCAAGGACTACTTTGCCACCGGTACAATCGTAATTGTCGGCATAATAACTGGGGTGTTTGCCGGGCATAAACCCGCCCGGGTCCAATATGAAGTTTCTAGCTCCGGATTGAAAATTAACGATCGTAACTATCCGTACAGCTCATTTAAATCCTTCAGTGTCTTTCAGGAAGGCCCTATGAGTAGCATCAACCTCTTCCCTCTTAAGCGGTTCATGCCGCCAATCTCGGCCTATTTTGAACCGGGCGGCGAGAAGAAAGTAGCTGATGCGATTAGTAACTACTTGCCATACGAAGAACGAAAACTAGACGTCGTTGACCGTCTGGCCCGCCGCCTGCATCTCTAAAATATAAATAGCACGACAGATTAAACTAGAGCAGGCCCAGCCTGTCGCAATTGATTAGTACTTGAACTTTTTTGGAGGGGCTAATAAAAGTGCTGGCCAGGCAATGTAAACAAATGGAACTGAAACCACTAGGGCTAAAACTAGTAACCATCTCTTCAGTCCAATATCTTGTAACCGCCGGATACCAATCAGAATTGCCAGTAGCATGCCGGCTATGAGCAGGCTCCAAATGACTATGACTCCAATCGCGGACATCGGCGTATCGCTAAACGCACTCAAAACTGGGAACCCAATCAGAATTAGCACTGGCAGGCTCCAAATTAAAAACCCTAATCTAGACAGTCTACCGCTGAATGGGTTCATGGGCTGATTTTAGCATAAGGTATTTGGTACAGCACGCTGGACCATGCTAGTTGCTAGGGCCAACATTAAGTCCGATGCGCGCTAGGGTGTTCTCAAAAATCTTTCGGTTAGCCTCCAAGATTGAAGTATCCTTTAAATCCAGGGCTTGTTTTACCGAGGCGACATCATTAACATTTATCCCCGCGACTGCATAAATCTTGCTGCCAATTCGTACCCCTGGTTTTTTGCTTTGTGCATATATAAAATCACCTTCTTCTATAGTCAGATTATTTGGTGCCGAATCTCCAAGCGGCTGCATCCGGTTCCACCAAGGAAACTCAATATGGAGCCGACCACCTTCAATGTAAGCGAGATATCCAGTGTTAATAAAATCCCACCATGATGTAATGTTCATCGGCATGTTTGTCCATACGCCGACGCTACCAGTTGAATATAGAAGATAGACCTCACTACCTTTGCTAGTGAGTTCGAGAGATCTCGTAGCAAGCGCTTTATAGCCATACCTACGTCCTCTTAGCGCCCAAGTTATAAAAGCTATAGTCGCCAATATGGCTGCAACAAGCCAAAGTAAGCTAGTTAAAGACATTGTATGAATAATAGCAAAAATCAAAGTGCTTATGGTGCGCGTGGCAGGATTAGCGCACTCCCGCCTACGGCGGGCACTTCTCCGCTCAGCCATGCTCGAAGTAAACTTCTGCGCGTGCCTTCGCTCCACGAACCTACGACCTTCGCCAGCTGAAGCTGTCGAGTCGTAGAACCAAATCAGTCTCACAAACCACAAAAAAATACCCCAACACAAAGCTGGGGCACTTTTTGTGGTACGCGTGGCAGGATTTGAACCTACGACCTTCGGCTCCGCAAGCCGACGCTCTATCCAGCTGAGCTACACGCGCGCAACAGGGGTGATTATAGCATCTATATCTGTAACAAGCCATAGAGGAGTGTCGGCGTCACAGCAAACTCCGTCCAAGAGATGTACGATATATGAAAAGGAGGTTCTATGAAAGATAAAATAATGGTGGCAACCACTAACAACTTGCCCGGTTATGAAGTCGTCGAAGTTTATGGTGAGGTTTTTGGGCTGATAGTCCGTAGTCGCAACATATTCGGCAATATCGGCGCCAGTTTGCGCACGGTTTTTGGCGGCGAAGTACGCGGTTACACCAAACTACTATCTAACACCCGCGAACAAGCTTTGGAGCGCTTGCGTAACGAGGCCGAAGCCGTGGGCGCCAACGCGATTTTAATGATGCGCTTCGATTCGGGCGATATTGGCGGCGTAATGAACGAAGTCGTAGCTTACGGCACAGCTGTAAAAGTTAAGCCCGGCAAGAACTCGCCTGGGATTTAATCACTTCTAACTAGGCTTTTTCGGCTTCCAGTTTTGAAGTACAGAATTTACAGCGGGTGGCCTCTTTTGGTATCACGCTAAGGCAATATTCACATTTTTTGGTAGTCGGTTCTTCTGTGCCCTTATTACGCATGGCTAACTCGGTCAATTTATTGATAGGCTGGACTACAAAGAAAAATACCACGGCGGCCACCACCAGAAAAGAAATCACCGTATTTAGAAAATCGCCGTATAAAAACTGGCTTTTATGGATGGTAAAACTGGAGGTTTCGAAATGGCTGGTCCCGCCCAGGGCGGCTATAACCGGGGTTACCATATCTCTTACCAAAGACTGCACCACACTGTTAAACGCGGCACCAATTACGACGCCGACCGCCAAATCCACCACGTTGCCACGTAGAATGAACTTCCTGAATTCGCTAAACATTAAGCTCTCCTTACCTAACCATTAAATCAACAAAGGACAATCGGTGAAAGAGCTAGCCCTTTTTAACCGAAATCAACCTTGTCGTACTTTCGGTAGCTGTCGTGGTGTGGGTTGGCGATGGTTGGCGGCGGCGGAATATCTCGGCGGCGGCAATTCCACCGGCGCCCAACACCGTATAAAGGCCGCCAAAGTACCAGTAGTTCTTATCAATCTGCTGGGTCAAATCGGTCGCTAGATTACGGACGTCGGTCTGCAAAACTGCGTTATCAATCTTTATTTTCGGTACAACATTCGTGCTCACTACCCGGTTGAGAGCGTATGAGAAAGCTAACATTAGCAACCCGATTACGACCAGGTTGATTCCGACATGCCGCAGGCCTTTTTGCCAACTGCTACTCAAAAATACGATTCCTATACCGGTCAGAATGGTCAAAATTCCTAAAATCAAAGGTGTCTTTTTTGCTTTTTGATATTGTTTAGGCACATTCTTTAACTGGCCGGCAAACACCGACTGATTACTGCCGGAGTTCTTGATATTGTCGGCGCTGAGCGTGGTTTTATCTAAAAAGTCACTGCTACCGGCCAAGCTATCTTTGACCTGGGCTGCGGCATCGGCCGCAGACACTCCCCTGGGCAGGCAGGTGGCATTAATGGCATCAAAGCCCCCAGCTGTTAAAGCTACGCTTTGGGCCGGCGTACAGGCCGGCAGGCTGCTGAGGCGCTGCGAGACAACGGCCGCTACGTTATTAGCAAAGCTGGTCTTGGCGCCGGACAAATCAATACTAAAATTCGGCTGGGCGGTTTTGCCATCCAGCCATTGGTAGACGCTATCTATAGCCGTTTCGGTGTTTTGTTTAATAAACTGGGGTGTAATTGCCGCGTTGGCGGCTTTTTGGATGTCCGGGTCGCTGGCCGAAATAGTGCCGACACTGGTATCAATAGATTTGGTCTGCTGCAATACACTTGGAATCGCCGAATTGTAAATACCGCTGTCGGATACCAATTTCTTCACCGTCGCTGGGTGGGTGGCGGTGCGCACAAAACCGACGTCAAACGCCCAGACAAACAGTAGAACTATAAATAACGGGCTCAGGATGCCCAGAGCAATTTTTTTGACGATATTCATAAGCAGTATTCTACCAGAGTTGCTACTGCCCGAAAAAAATGGCGGAGAGGGAGGGATTCGAACCCTCGATACCCTTTCGGGCATACTGCTTTTCGAGAGCAGCGCCTTCAACCGCTCGGCCACCTCTCCGCAACAGAGGTAATTATATCTTATTTTCTGCCAGATTCCTGGTATGGGCGACGATTACGGCGTATTCGTCTAACTTAAACGCCGAAATGATAAGCTTCTTCCCTATCGCCTCTCTAATGCTTTAGTATCAACTGCGCCGTCGTAGCGGCGGCTGCCCAGTAGCAAAGTTGGAATTTTAACCGTCTTGATTTGAGTCTCGACGGTTTTGCGGTCGTTGGCCAGCACATTCTTGATGTCTTGGGACTTAGCCGCACTGGCAATGGCTTGGATTTGGTCCGGTGAATAACCGATTTGGCCGAGCCACTTCTGCAACAGAGCCTCGGTCTGAGTGCCGGTATACGAAAAGTCGATTTTTGATTGATAAATATCGTGGTTGGCATCCTGCCAAGTGAATACCCGCTGCAAGATTTGCCAGTCGGCCGGCGTAGCTAAGCTCAACTGTGGCTGGTGCCGAATGGCTTCCAGGTAAGAGGCCATCAGATACGAATTGGCGAACTTGTAGCCGTTATTGTTGGGGTTTGGGATTGGGTACGGCAAGTAGGTCAGATTGTAACGGTTCTCGATATCGGCGGCCTGCATGTGCTTAAACAATTGGGCGCAAAACGTACAGCCTGGGTCTACAATCTCCAGCGCCGTCGGCTTGGACGCATCAAATTTCTTATAGTAGGTACTGGTTTTGGTAGTGTAACTCAACGGCTGCCATTTTTTCATGCGGTCCGGTACCCGTTCTATGGTGTTCACAAACTGCTTGGCGTCGGCATGCGCCCAGCTCAGCAGGTGCCCGGTTTTTAGGGAGTGCCAAAATTGCGGCTGAGCCGAATCAATCGAGCAAGCCTCGGCGCCCAGCGAACATGATTCCGGGTTGCTCGGGTGGCAAGTGTCATAGACATACAGGTTAAGGCCACTGCGCACAGCGGTTAGCAGGCTCCAAATAGTTAATATTACAAAGATAAACGCCAGCACCTCAATCCATCGCTCAAAGAACCGCGCCAATCGCGGCCGGCGCACAGCCAGGCCGCTCAGCAACCGGCTTTTTAGGTTCTCTTTAAAGTTGGTATCGCACTTTCTAAAGGTGGTTTTTCGGGCGACGCACTTCCAGGCTTCGCCGGCCAGCCGGCGGTAGCGGGCTGAGAAGATACTCAGAATACCCAGGATAATAAAGGCTGCTATACAAAACATATCTATCTGCCCCCTATGATTTTAGTTAAAGTTGCTAAGGTCTCATCAACTTGGGCCTCAGTATTATTGAGGCCGATCGATAACCGCAGCAATGGCGGCAAATGCTGTTTGGCGTCCAGCCAATAATGGCAGCAAAAATAGCCGCTGCGGGCCATAACGCCTCGGGCCGATATATAGATGGCTAGCTTGTGGGCATCAATCTTATCGGTATAGAAGCTGGTAATCGAACCTGGTGTTTGATTGATTAACTGCACGGAGGGAATCTCGCTAAGTCCGGCAAATAACTTTTCGGCCAGAAATGCCTGGTGCTCCAGAGGCGATTTACCCTCCGGCCGGTAAGCTTTCTGCCAGTCAACCGCCGCGCCCAGGCCGATAATTCCCGAAAAGTTTTGCAGCCCGGCCTCCAGATGACTGGCTAAATCGTCGCGCAGCAGAGTGTAGCTATCCAGCTGCACGTCTTCTACCGTGCCGCCACCGATAAAGCTCAAATCCAGCTTCTCTAAAAGTTGTTTTTTGATAATTATCACGCCAATACTCGGCCCGTACATTTTGTGGCCGGAAAAGCACAAGGCATCGTAATCAACATCTTTAATACTCTCTGGGTTGTGCCCCATGGTCTGGGCGCCGTCCAAAATAATTATGCCGCCCGCTTGGTGCGTATCATCCGCTAGCTGTTTGGCGTTAACCAGGTTCACGCCGTTAACGTTAGATGTGGTGTTAACTACTACCACGGCCTTGTCCAAGTCTTTAATTCCGTACGGCAAACTGCCGTCCGGCTCTCGCCCCAAGACTACCCTGTCCATCCCAAAGTGTTTAGCCCAAGTAATAGACGGTAAAAACACCGAATTGTGCTCAACCTCGGATGTAACTATCCGCCGGTAAGTTTTAGCCGGCAGCTGGCTCAAAATCAGGTTGATGCCGTAGGTTGTATTAAGTGTAAAGGCGCAAACATAGTCCCGCTCAGACTTGCCCGCCAGCTTTAGCAGCTTTTGGCGGGTGGCTTCAATCTTCTCATCAACTTTTATGCCCCAGTCGTACTTCACCCGCTCGCCGCAGGCATTATATTCAAGATAATATTCGTTTACGGCATCGATAACCGGTTGCGGGCGCAGCGTCTGGCAGGCCGAGTCAAAATATAGCTCCTGCCCGCTTAGGTAGTCGAAATCTTTTGTGTTTTTTACGGTTTGGCGCTGGTTTTTTAGCAGGTTCACAGCTTAGGCTCCAAGATTTTTAATATCATTTGGCAGTATACCAGCTTGAATTTTTTTGTTCAGTCCACCGGTGGAGGCGGGCTTTAAATCAGATTAATACCAGCGCGACTTTGCTATCATTAACCTATGGGTCCTTTTTTGGTTAGCTTTTTGGTCAGCGCCGGCGCAACCGTCTGGATTTACAATAAGTTCCAGCGCCACAGCGGCAACAATACCCAGCAGTCAGCCCAAGCCGCGGCTGTTTCCGGCCTGGTAATTTTTATCATCCTTTACTTTATTGCTAACTCAATCCTCAAATAATGGAGGACAGTGTTTTTACCAAGATGCTCAAGGGCGAAATCACCTCTACTAAAATTTACGAGGATGAATTAACTTACGCGTTTCTGGACCATAGCCCCAGAGTACCGGGTCATATCCTAGTCATCTCCAAAAAACAGGTGCCTTATGTCTGGGAACTCTCAGACGAGGATTACCGGGCCTTGATGGCAAGCGTTAAGAAGGTGGCCAATAGAATAAAAGAAGTACTAAAGCCAAAGTGGGTTGGCATGCAGGTAGAAGGTATAGGTATAGAGATTCCACATGCCCATGTCCATGTCTTCCCTTTTAATAGCCACGAGGAATACGAACAACTTTCGCGGGCGGGAATAGAATTTAGCGAACCCGAATTGGCCGACATGGGCAAAAAGTTGGCTTTCTAGCCGTTTAGTACCAGGCTAACTCCTTACGATTTACGTTTTGCTTATTATATTCTGCAGACTTCTGGTATTATATGGCCATATGGGGTTGAGTTTCAGGTGGTGTTACTGTGGATGAGCGGACGCTGGGCAAGCGCCTTCAATTGGCGCGTAAACGCGCCGGTTTAACCCAGCAGGAACTGTGCCAAAAGGCTGGCTTGAGCTATTCTACCCTGGCTAAAATCGAGCGTGGCGCCATCCGCACGCCGTCAGTTTTTACTGTTGCCCATATCGCCGCCGCCACCGGCACGCCCCTGGAAGATTTATTAGATTCAGCCGCTCAAGGCCTAGCCCCCCCTGCCCCGGCCAGCACCAAAAAACGCTCCAAAACCGGAGTGCGGTTTATTTATTTCGACGTTAACGGCGTGCTGGTGCGGTTTTTTCACCGGGCCTTCTCGGATATCACCAGCGACACCGGCGCCCGGGCCGATTTGGCCGAAAACCTGTTTTGGCGCAATAATGACGCCGTTTGCCGCGGCAGCATGAGCCTAGACGAGCTCAATGAACTGTTTAATAAGGAGTTAAACACCCACAACTTTGACTGGAAAAGCTACTACATGAAAAGTGTCGAACCAATGCCGGAAATTAACGAATTTATAGATTGGTGCGCCAAATACTACGAAGTCGGCTTGCTTAGCAACACCGCCCCCGGCTTTTTGGACGATATGCGCTCCGCCGGCCTAATTCCCAACGTATCTTACGATGCCGTGGTAGATTCATCTAAAATCGGCTCGATTAAGCCCGAAGACAAGATTTACCAGGTCGCCCAAGAGCTGGCCGCCGCCGAACCGGCCGAAATACTGCTAATTGATAACGAACGCCCCAATTTAACCGCTGCCGACCGCCTGGGCTGGCAAGTTCTAAGTTTTGACGACTTTCAACCTAGCGAAAGCATCGCCCACGCCAAACAAATCCTAGCCTTCTAGCCAACGCACCGCGCCAGCCTGCTTTTGGCCCAGCCAAAACCCGCTGGCGCTTTTGGCGCATTACGGCGTCAGAGCCTGCGCTACTCCTTCAATGTATTCCAATACACCTCAGTCCGTTGCTCGGCTCTTCCTTGTACTGCATCCAAATGCGTAGTCTAGAATTGCTAGGATTCTATTGCAGGGATTTTTGGAAAGATGCCGATTCTTTTAAAAGTTGTGTCAGAAACAGCTTTCTCTCATCAAGTTCCTTGCGAGTTCCTTCTATGATAGGTTCTGGAGCTTTTTGGAGATAGCTTTTATCTTTGAGACGTTTCTCAAGCAATTTTACAAAGTTTTGAGCAGATTTTATTCTCTCATTAAGCTTATCGGCATAGCTTTGGGCGGTCGCCTTATCGATGTCCAGCCAGGCATTATGCTTGGTGCTAAGCAGTTTTAAGCCAGCCATGTGGCCGTCGTGAGCCTCTTCTACGGCTCCCAGCCGCCCAAGACGCTCTATTAGCCTGGCCTGCTCTTGTAGCAGCGGTGCGGCTTGGTAATAGAGTTTGGGCTTTTTGGCACCCGTGGCCGCGCTTAAGTATCGGGCTTGGGCAACAATTTGTTGGATTTCCTCGAACTTGGCGGCTTCGGCTTTATCGGCTTTAGGCGCTTGCGGCAACGGCTGGGCGGCCAGCAGTTCTTTATGCCCCAGGTTCTGCCAGATGGCTTCAGTTATAAACGGCGCAAATGGGTGCATGATTATTAAGACATTGTTTAATACTTGATGAAGAACTCCGGGGTGAGTAGCGTCGGCTATTTTGCTGGCCTCTATGTACCAGTCTGCCAAATCGTCCCAGATAAAATGGTACAGGTTTTGGTAGGCTTCGCTGAACTTAAAATTGGTCAAATCCTTATCAACTGCCTCTGTTAAAATACTTAACTTGTTAAGTATCCAGTCATCGGCTGGACCTTTTGCTACAGTACCGTCATCTGGGGTTTGTGGATATAGATTTTCAGCGAAGCGTGCGACGTTCCACAGCTTGTTGCAGAAGTTGCGGTTATCAACAATTTTAGACATCCCCAGCCGCTGGTCCTGGCCGGCATTAACACCCGAAACCAAGGCCAGCCGCAGGGCATCGGTACCATAGCGGGGGATAATTTCCAGCGGGTCAATCATGCTATCTGGGTCGCTTTTACTCATTTTTTTGCCGGACTCGGCCCGCACCAATCCGTGCAGATAAACCGTCTTAAACGGCACCTGCCCGGTAGCATAAGTAGTCGATAAAATCATCCGGGCTACCCAGAAGAATAAAATGTCCCAGCCGGTTTCCAAAACAGAGGTGGGGTGGTAGGCATTATAGTCCGGACTGCGGGCCAGCAAGTCTTCTAGGCTCAAAGAATAATCATCGGCTAGCTCCGGATTTATTAGTGTGCTCCAAGTCCACAATGACGAGCTGAACCAAGTATCCAGCGTGTCCGGATCCTGTTTCCACCCCTTCCCTTCCGGCGGCTGGACGTCAGCGTAAATCTCATTGTCTTTGTACCAAACCGGCACCTGGTGGCCCCACCAAATCTGGCGGCTAATGCACCAATCGTATAAATTATCGATCCAGCGGTAGTAAATTTTTTCAAACCGTTTGGGAATAATTTCGATGTCGCCATCCTCAACAACGGCTCGCATAACTTCTTTCAGGGAGCGCATCTGACCTTTCCAATTAACCGCCGGCCGGTTTACATCTATGAACCACTGCAGCATTATCTGAGGCTCTATAACCCCTTTGCCGCGCTCGTTTAGCGCTAGGTTATGGGTGTAGTTTTCATCAACTCTGACCAGCAGGCCTTTATCTTTGAGCTTTTGGACGATTTTGGGCCGGGCTTCGTCTATGGTTTGGCCTTCGAACTCGCCGGCAATCGGTAGCAGGCGGCCGTCAAAGCCGATAATCTGGTCTTTTTCTAGCCCGTGGCGCTCGGCAATTTCAAAGTCGGTATGGTCGTGCCAAGGAGTAATCGTCATCACACCGGTGCCAAACTTGGGATCTACAGCCTCATCTTTAATAACCGTGGCGGTGACTTTGCCGTTAATCCACTCGGCTTCGAACTGGTCGCCCTGTTTATACTGGGCGTAGCGCTTATCATCGGGGTGCATCACCACGTATTTATCGCCGAATTTAGTCTCGGGCCGGGCAGTGCCTATCTGGAACGGCCCATACTGCAGGGTATAAAAAGTCCCCTGCTCTGCTTGATGCGTAACTTCGTCATCAGACACTGTGGTTTCTAAATTTGGATCCCAGTTAACTATGCGGTGACCCCTGTAAATCAGGCCATCGTTATACATTTTCACAAATACTTCGTTAACCGTGCGGTTGAGCATCTCGTCCAATGTATATCTTTGGCGGCTCCAATCTACGCTGGCACCCATCGCCCGAACCTGGGAATTAATCGTATCGCGGCTGGTGCCAACAAACTCTTTAACAGAGGTAATAAAAGCTTCGCGGCCCAGTTCGTGCTTATTGGTCCCCTGCTCTGCCAGTTGTTTTTCGACAATGGCATTGGTAGCCAGCGCGGCGTGGTCGGTACCGGGCAGCCACAGCACGTCTTTCCCCTGTTGGCGGGCGTGGCGGGCCAGGATATCCTGCAAGGTTAAAAACAGGGCATGCCCAACGTGCAGCGTGCCGGTTTCATTGGGCGGCGGCATAGCAATCGAGAAGTGTTCTTTCTGGCTATTAGGGTTAGCTGTGAATATCCGGCTAGCCTCCCATAGCGAATAGATGTCAGCTTCGTATTTATCCGGTTCGTAGACGCTCGGCAAACTCATAATCAATCCTTAGTATAACAGGGAACGTACAGAGGTTCTTAATCAAACAGGGCGTCTTATTTTAACAACACACGTTTTTGCTCTAAGGTGTTTTCACATGAAACCAGGCACTACCCAACAAGACTTTTCGTGTACAACGGTGACGCAAAAAGCCTGTGACTAGTGCCTGATTGGTTGAGTTTCGCACCTGTTTGTTTTCAAACTTAGCATAACAAGTAAGTTTGGGGCAGGCAATAGTGGTTAATTTAGGTTGGGGATAACTTCTAATTTATAGGGGTCAGCTGGCTGTTTATGGCCATAAAATGCGGCGGCGGCAATCATGGCGGCGTTGTCCGTACAAAGCTTAATATCCGGGCAGAGCAGGGGAGTTTTGAGGCGGCTTTTTAGCTCGTTCCGCAAGCTTTGATTGGCAGCTACGCCGCCGGCCAGCAGCACGGCTTTGGGTAAAAATTCTGACTCGGCCCGCACCATAGCATCGGCCAGCGTTTCGACGGCAGTTTTTTGAAAACTGGCGGCTAAATCGGCTTTTTGACCGGCGGTTAACACCTTAGGTAACTCATAAGACGGGAAAGTGTAGTCTTTGCCAACCAACTCTTGGGCGGCCCGTAAAGTGGCGGTCTTTAGGCCGGAAAAACTGAAATCGTAGCTGTTATCCAGCTTGGCTTTAGGCAGTTTAATGGCTTGCGGGTCGCCGGTTTTGGCCGCTAAATCTATAGAGGGGCCGCCAGGGTAGGGCAGACCCAGGATTTTGGCCACCTTATCAAATGCTTCACCCACGGCGTCATCTCTTGTCTGGCCCAAAATGTTGTAATTTTTATGTGATTTATACAACATTATCTGACTGTGGCCGCCAGAGACAATCAGAGTCAAAAACGGGAACTCCGGAGCCGCTTTATTGAGCTGGTAGCCGGGCAGGGGAGTGCCGGTTATAAAGTTAGCGTAGGTGTGGGCCAGGACGTGATTAACAGGGAAGAGTGGCTTGTCTTTGGCTATCGCCAGCGTTCGAGCGGTCAAAACCCCAATCAGTAAACTGCCGATTAGGCCGGGACCTTGGGTAACGGCAATAGCGTCTATCTGCTCCCAAGTGCTTTTGGCATCGGCCAAAGCCTGCTCAATAACCGGGATAATCACCTCTATATGGCTACGGGCGGCGATCTCTGGAACAATGCCGCCATAGACGGTATGCAAATCCAGGCTGCTGGCAATAACACTACTGAGAAGCACATTACCGTCTTCTACTACTGCAGCAGCTGTTTCATCAGCCGAGCTCTCAATTCCCAAAATTTTCATCTCTTATAGCGTACCCTATTTCTACTTCTCGGGAAGATAGCCCGAGTGTCGGATTCATTCCGCGCCCGGCGCGATAAGAAACCCCGAAGGGGTGTCTTATACGGCGAAGCCGCTCTACAGTATACTGAGAGGGTGAGTTTTAGGAAAATCGTCAAAGCCTTCATTCCAAGGCAACTATTTCACCAAATAGAGCCGTTTGGCCATCTGTTAGAGGCGGTGCTTTTCAACATTATTAACGGCTTTCCGGCCCGTAGATTTAAGGTGATTGGCATCACTGGCACCAATGGTAAAACTACCACGGCTTTTCTGGTGCATAAGATGTTGCACGAAGCCGGCTACAAGGTGGGAATGATGACCACGGTAGCCTATGGAGCAGGTGACAATATCAAGCCCCAGACTTTGCATATGACCAACGTGCCGGTGCCAGTGATGATGAAACGGCTCAAGTATCTGCGCGGCCAGGGCGCGGAATGGCTAGTAATGGAAGCTACCAGTATGGCACTGGCCCAGAACCGGCTGTGGGGCGTGCCGTTCGAGTTGGTGGCCATGACTAACATCAGCCAGGACCATCTGGATTATCACAAATCAATGGCAAATTATATTAATGCCAAACTCAAGCTTTTCCGTTTAGCAAACAGCAACAAAAAAGGCCTGATGACAGGGGTAGTTAACGCCGACGATGCCACCGCCGGCCGGTTTACCTCAGCTATCAAACATTCAGTAACTTACGGCATAAAAGCCGGCAAGCTGAAGGCCAAAAGCGTTCAGCTAACACCTACCGGTGTGAACTATAAGGCAGTGATCGACAGAGAGGAATACTCCATAAAAACTAACCTGCCCGGTAAATTCAACGTTTATAACTCCTTGGCAGCGGTGAGCATTGGGCGGGTACTGGGGCTGAGCAAACAACAGATAGAGCAGGGGATAGCCGCGCTGGAAGGCGTGTCCGGCCGAATGACGGCCATAGACGCTGGCCAGAACTTCAATGTAATCGTAGACTTTGCCCACTCGCCGGATGCTTTACAAAACGTTCTGAGCGCCTCTGAGGAGCTGACAAAGGGCAAAGTTATCTTGGTATTCGGCGCTACCGGCGACCGGGATAAAAGCAAGAGGCCGATTATGGGCGAGATGGCCGCCGAAAACGCCGACCAAATCTTTTTAACCGATGACGAAACTTATACTGAGAATCCGCAGGCTATTATCGAATCTGTTTATAAGGGCATAGAAACCGGCGGCGGCCAGGCTAAAACCACGATTGTTGGCGACCGGCTCAAAGCCATCAAAGCGGCTTTCGCGGCCGCCAAGCCCGGCGACACGGTGTTATTAACTGGTATTGGCCACCAAACCACCCGCAACATGGGCGGCAAAGAAGAAGCCTGGAACGAAATCGCCATCGCCCAAAAACTCCTTAAAGATGCCTGAACCAGAGAATAAAATTCCCAAAGACACCATTGTCGAACGCTTTAATGAAGCTGCCCAAACGGCTGTAATTTTAGCCTGGATTTGCTGCTCGGGGATTAGCGAAGTAATTAAAAGCTTTAAAGAAAAGCGACGATTTAAGTTAGAGAAGACGGCTTATGCCCAGCAGGCAAGGGGCTACTTAGAAGGCGTTGAGGTCATGTTTACGGATGAAGAACTTGACGACTGGCGCGGTTAACCCTCCGTAGAAGCGTTAGACCAAAGCAGTTCAAAAATTATTCTAAAGGTTTGGGCAACGTCCTGGTTTTGGATGACGGTGCCAACCAGGTCTTTCTTCATGGAAACTAGCGAGACCTTATCGCCGTATATGCTGATTTCGGTCGGCAAGCTGAATTTGTCTTTGGGCAAAAAGCGGCTCTGGCGCAATAACTCTTTATCTTGGGCGCCGCTGCGGTAATCTATGGGCGGGCTCAAGGTGCGGTTTTTTATGCCTAATTTGGCGCGCCGTCTAAGGTACTTTTCCAGATACGGCCAGACTTCTTTACTGTCGTAGACAGAGCGCATGACCATGCTTTCGGTGTGCTTAGGGTTGCGTAGGCTATCCTCGTAAATCTTAATGATGCCATCTAGGCCTTCGTAATGGGTAATGCCAGGCTGTTCCGATACTAGGTTGAAATGGTTCATTAGGGAGGGAATTATAGCTTCGATTGAGTCAAGCCCGGCCTTGGCGGCTTCGGCTTTTTGGCGGGCTAACTCAGTTAATTTGGTTGGGGGCTCCGGCAAATAAACTTGCTTTTTATTAACAACCTTCTCCTTGGCTAGGCCTTTTTGGGCCAGGCCGCGCAGGGCAGCATAGCCATTCACACGGGTTAGGCTGCCAACTTTGGCTAGCTGTGGCGGCGCCATCGGGCCATGGGTTATTAAAGCCTCGTAAGCCGTGCGCTCGGCTGGCGATAAATCTGATGCTAACAATTGGTCATACATGTTAATTATATTTTAACATACTATTCCTATAACTCTTATATTTAATGCATTATTTTTGATAAATAAGTATTGACAAAATATTCATTTCAGTGTATTATGTCCCACGCTGGCTTACGAAAGCATAAGCAGCCCGTACATTGTCATTGCAGTACTAGTCATCAACCGAAGGAGAACAGCAGATGATTAAGCTTAGCTTGTCATACGCGGGGTACGCCGATCATTGCACGGGGCAGTTGGGCGGGCCAGCGTATGCTCACCCGGTCCCTTTGATGGATGGCGTACTTGGCTTCTTCGCTCGCGGCGAGTCGAGACTCGCGGGCTTCCATATCGAGCACTTTCAGGATTTCAATGACTGGGAGGGCTTGCGGAAGCTACTGGGTGAAGAGGCAACTGACAAGATCCACGAGCTCCATGAAGAGGTTGGTTCGCTGGAACTTCCAGAACTCAGCGGACTTACCGAAGAAGAGCTCAGCACGACGATGAAGCAGAGCGTTGTTAGCAAAAAATTCGATGTCGGTTGGGGCGACTATTCGGAGGTTGCCGAGAGGCTCCGAGGGGTGGTCGATCGCTGGGAAATCGGCGACTAGTACTCGCGGGCTGGAGGATGAGCGCAATTACGCTCTCCTCCGGCCAAAAACGTCGGCAGATGTGTATCTGCCCTGATGAGGCCAAAAGGCCGAAACGCAGAAGAAAGGAGATTATATGAATGAATTCTTAGATAATTTACCACGCCTGCAGGGTGAGCTTGAGCATGTTATTGATTTGGGAAACTGGGATATCCCAGAAGACCTGGCAGGCACATCAGTAGAGCAGCTCTCAGATGGTGTAGCTGAGTTGTTTGATAATAATGAAAGCATGAGCCCCGAGGCTAGCGCTGAAGCCGCCATAAAACTGCTAGGCCGGATAAGCCTTGCTGACCAGTCAGATATAAATATCGGCCGGATTAGCAAACTGCATGACCTCAGTCGGTTTTTGACAGCCCGATTACGAAGTCAGGGTTATGCGGTCTTACCACCACTAATTAACTTTCAGGACGAATCAAAGCGGATTGATGAACCGGAAAAAGCACGCGCTATGGCGCAGACTGGCAGCAGCAACCGCACTACAGCCGCGACGCTACGTAAAAGCGCACGTAAGGTTGAAGCCTTCCGTTCCCTATACGAAATGGCTGAGGACGATGAAGAAAAGCATCAAATAATCGAAGGGGCTTGTAAGGAGTTAGATTTAGAAACTCCCTATACTGTTAAGTCATGGCTAATGGAAGATGGACTCAGTGTCGAGGAACAACGCGCCAAGCAGATAAACGGCTTCTTTGATAGTGCCTATAACCACTTTTGGCAGGGAGTCCTTTGGGATGATGAGCGGGCAGGTTGGCTTGAGGCGTGGGCTGAGCGGCTATATCAAAACCCAGCAGTTGAGCATTACAGCCAACTATATCCTGAGATGAGGCTTACTCCTGAGAATATCGGTCAAATTCAGCATGAAACAAAAAATTTGAGAAAAAATTACGAGGGGAACCTAGCCTATTCACCTCAATTTTTAGAGTGGATAAATGGCCCTGGAATTGTCGGAGCTCTAAATGCCTATTTATATTCGTATGGAGGCGAGGGCGTAGAAGATGATTTTGAGCAAAACCCAGAACTAGTTACCATGACGCAAGATGAAACAACCACCATCGCTGAGCTGCGCGACTTCCTTGTTCGGCAAGAATATATAAAACTGGAGACGAAGAAGAACGAGGTCGAAAAGTTCGAAAAAATGCTGAAAGACATCAAAGCCAGGAAAGTGGGAAGTGAAGTCAGGAAAAGACTTTCCAGTTAAAACTAATGCTTGCAATTTAAGGGGTTAAGTTATCGCCCACAAACTACTCATTAAATAGTTATAAAAAGAAGCGAGCCGCGGTTTCTGATCTGTGGAGATTCAGAAACGCGCGGCAAAGTCCCTCAGGAGCGGGGAGTTCGGCACGAGGCCGAACTCCCCGCGAGCTTCATATTCAGGGAGACCTGTCCGCTAGACCGATGCTGCGACCCGTGCACCGACCGGCCCATTGGACCTGGTGGGCCCGTGGACACGCTCGTGACGCTCCGGCTTGACATGCCGGTGGCTTGAGAGCTGAACAACGGTGTCGGGCTGTCGACTGAGCTCGATTTCGATTGCCTCGAAAGCCGCAACCAGAATCTTGCGGATTCCGGATGCGCCTTCCAGCAATGAGACGGAACTCGCCAACGGAGCCTCGAACAAGTCGAACAGGTAGTGCTTCGTTCGGTTCTTGCTGCAGATCGGCTTGGCCTGGCGGTGGTTCATCAGCTCGATTCCTGAGTTGTCGAGGAAGAGGAGCATCGGGCCAACGTGCGGCTCGTATTCCTCCCTTCGGCTCATGGGAGCACTGATGAGGAATCGCCTTGGCCCCTGGGGCGGGCTCGTGAACCACAGAGGATCCACGTCCAAGCCTTTACCTGACATCATATCTCCAATCTCCGCCAGACGGCGGGCTGATAGAGGGACAATTGTGATTATATCTCTCTGTACCTATTAGTCAATACTCTTTATGCTTTTGCAAGGGAAAGGCATAAGCGCTTGACGGTGATTTGGCACTCGGCTATTATGAGTGCTAGCGCCCACCTGTGGCGGGCTTTCTAAAAAGGTTAAACGGAGGTTCTATTTTATGGCTGGATTGAATCCATTGGCTGACTGGGTAGTGGCCGAACAAGAAGAGGCTGTTACTAAAACCGCCAGCGGTTTGTATTTGCCAGATAAAGCGGCCGAAAAACCCAAAATCGCCAAAGTAGTGGCCGTGGGCCCAGGCAAAGTAGGGGATGACAATAAGCTTGTCCCCGTGAATCTAAAAGTTGGTGACCGCATAGTTTACAAAAGTTACAGCACCACCGAAGTTAAAGTAAATGATAAAGAATATATCCTAGTCAAAGAAGAGGATATACTCGCTACAGTAAAGTAGCGAGATTTCACATTTGTCATTTAACAAGTTCACATTTATTTGTCAGGTAACATTTATCGGGCAATGTGAAATAGAAAAATGGTAAATAATTGGTAAATGGTAATTGTAAAATGTTAAATCGAACGGAGGAACGAAGTGAGTAAGAAAGTATTTTATGACGATGATGCCCGGCGCCGGGTTTTGGGCGGGGCGCAAATTTTATATGACGCCGTAAAAACCACCATGGGCCCGAAAGGCCGCAACGTGGTAATTAGCAAGAGCTACGGCCACCCGACGGTGACGCATGACGGCGTAACGGTTGCCAAAGGCGTGGAAATCGACGATGTCGATGACGAGACTTTGGGTTACAAAGTCGGCGCCGAGCTGATTAAGCAAGCCGCCAGCAAGATGAACGACGTGGCCGGCGACGGTACTACCACCGTAACGGTTTTGACCTATCACATCTTGAATGAAGCCAATAAGTTAATCGCCGCCGGGCACAACCCGATGCAGCTGCGCAAAGGTTTGGAAGCCGCTGCGCACGATGTACTAACCAAGCTTGATGGTATGAGCGAGAATATTGCCGGTAAGAAAAACCGGGTGGCCGAGGTCGCCACCATCTCGGCCGGTGACGCTGAAATTGGCGCTCTAATCGCCGATGTTATGGATAAAGTCGGCAAAGACGGTGTTGTAACCGTAGAAGAGGGTCAGGGTTTATCCCTCGAGAGCGAAGTGGTAGAGGGCTTTACTATGGACCGCGGTTACATCAGCGCTTACATGGTGACTGACACTGCCCGCATGGAAGCTGTGTACGACAAACCGGCAATTTTAATTACCGACCAAAAAATTAGCTCTATACAGGACTTTTTGCCGATGCTGGAAAAACTGGCCCAGGGTGGCAAGAAAGATCTGGTGCTGATTGCCGAGGACGTAGAGGGCGAAGCCCTTGGAACATTGGTGCTTAACCGGCTAAAGGGTGTGTTTAACACCGTAGCCGTTAAAGCTCCGGCCTTTGGTGACCGCCGCAAGGAAGTTTTGGAAGACATTGCCATTTTGACCGGTGGGGAAGTGATAAGTGAAGACACCGGCACAACTTTTGAGAATGCTGAGTTATCGGTAGTTGGTACGGCCCGTAAAGTAATTGTCACTAAAGACGAAACCACAATTATCGAAGGCGCCGGCACGGCGGCCGCGGTTAAAGCCCGCATCGACCAGATTAACCGCCAAATCGATGCCGCTACCAGCGAATACGAAAAAGAGAATTTGGAAAAACGCCGGGCTGCATTGTCTGGTAAAGTCGCCGTTATCAAAGTCGGCGGTGCTACTGAAACTGAAATTGAAGAGAAGAAATTCCGAGTAGATGATGCCGTGCACGCTGTTAAGGCCGCCTTAGAAGAAGGTATTGTGGCCGGCGGCGGTGTAACGCTAGTTACTTTGAGTGGCCAGTTGGCCAAAAAGCATGAGGAAATGACCAAGAAGCTGGCTGGCAAGGACCAATCCCAGGGCGCCGGTGTCAATATCCTGATAGGCGCGCTCGAACAGCCGTTTAGAATCCTGCTTACGACTTCCGGCCTGAACGCTGATGAATGGCTGCCGCAGGTCAAAGCCGGGAAAACTGGCTTTGGTGTAGATGTCAATAATCCGGAAAAGCTTGTCGACCTAAAAGTCGCTGGCATCGTTGACCCGACCCGCGTTACCAAAGAAGCTATCCAAAACGCCGTGAGTATCGCCGGCACGGCCATTACCATGGGCGCACTAGTTGTAGAAGTACCCGAAAAGAACCCAGCCCCGATGCCCGACATGGGCGGCGGCATGGGCATGGGAATGTAAAACATTGAAGGACAACCTAACGGTTTTCCTTCAA
>Ga0265338_10000895_pt1 | contig 50063 bp, 68 predicted proteins | sample 42126metaG_FD_193579 | JGI IMG/M metagenome (GOLD analysis project Ga0265338, IMG submission 193579) | Rhizosphere microbial communities from Carex aquatilis grown in University of Washington, Seatle, WA, United States - 4-21-26 metaG | ecosystem: Host-associated > Plants > Roots > Rhizosphere...
GCTCGCCAGTGACGAAGAGCCCAAAGCCGGATCGCATCCCAGGGTCGACCGTGAGGAGCCGCATTACGCCGCGGCCTGACTTTCGACCTTGCGGTTGGCATAGGCGCCGAACGGCGTGTCCATGCCGAACGCGTCGCGCAGCGCGACAAGCTCGTCCCGCTCCGACGGTTCCATTTCCTTCTCGCGGGCGACTTGCTTGCTCGCCCGGCGATACTCCGAATAGAACCCGCGGAGCACGGCGCGCGAAATGCCGATTTCATTGGCGCCCTTCTCGTACAGGTTCTTGATGTCGACCATGTCCTCGCCGTTCCGCTCTTCCATTTGCTTATGGATGCGGTCCAGCTCCTCGAAAATCGGCTTCGCCGCCTTGCGAATAGCCGAGATATTGTGGCCCTGGCCTGCCGGTTTATTCTCGCCGGCGTTTTTCTTTCTCGAGCCCTTGCCCGTCACCTTGTCTGCCATGTCACTCTCCTGCGCCGGAATTGAAAACTCTCGCCGCGGTCCGGCCGGCCGTGCGCGATTTCTGAGCCCACGAACGATGGCGCCGGTCCCAGGCGGTGACGTGATCCGCGGCTGTGACGGCGCCGCGCGTTGCGGCGTCAATCTGGATGATGGTTTCAGGCCTGGGGAAGGAAATGCCGCGCTCGATCGTGGAGAGCATGCCGGCCGATTTGAGACCAAGGGCTTTCGCCGCTTGTTCGACAGTGAGTTTATATTTCATTCGCCAGGCGAGAATCAGCATGGCGAATCGAAGTATCTGATTTGGTCGACAAACGTCAACTCGTTATTCGTGCACGACGAATTGTGGCACTTGCAAAAAATAGAAATCGGTTGCAGAACTGATTCACCAACAAAGGCACTCGCTATGCCAAGACAGGGACGGAAAATGCCGATTGCAGAAGGTTTATTCGGCCTTTTGGCCGATGCCGCGAACGCCGCCGCGCGCCGTTACCGCGCGAATCACCCCGACGGAATTTCCCTCGGACAATTCAAAGTCCTCTCAAAACTTATTCACGCCGGACCGCAGCATCAACGCGCGCTCTGCGCGATGACCGGCATTGATCGCTCAACCATGAGCGCGATGCTCCCGACGATGGTGCGCAATGGATTGATCACCCTCTACCGCTCCCAGGCGGACCGGCGTGTGACGCGCGCCACGGTCACGCCGCGCGGCCTGGAGGAGCACGGCAAAGCGCTGAAAGCCGTCATGCGCGCCGAAAAGGAATTAGCCAAGGCCTTGAATATCAGCACGTTCCCGATCGTGCGCAACGCCTTGCACAAACTCGCGGAGGTTGGCGCCGATGCCTAACCCCCCACCCCAAGAAGGCCGACGCCATGCGTCCTCCGCGAGTACCCCTTACAAGCCGCCGTTTGAAATGCCGCTTCACGATGGCGGCGAAGGATCCCTCGGGTTCGGCTTCATTGTGATCGTCGCGCTTGGCGTTGCCGGCGCGGCGGTGATCGCCGTGGTCTCCGTCGGTTATGCGCTGAACTACCTGCTCCCGTGAAACACTTGCTTCTGATCGACGCGACGGGAATCGCGCACCGGGCATTTCACGCCTTTCCGAAGGGCTCCTATCGGGACAGCGATGGCCTGCCAAATTGGGCCCTGGTCGGGTTCATATCCATCATGACGCATATCCTGCAGAGCGCGCAGGGCGATCCGCCGACCTATGGTGCGGCCGTCTTTGACCCTGAGGGCCCGACGTTCCGCCACGAGCTCTACCCCCAATACAAGGACCGGCCGGGTCGCGCTGAGGAGCTCAAGGATCAGATTCCTCTGATGTACCACGCATCGGAAGCCATGGGGATTTTGCCGGTCTCCGTCGCCGGCCTGGAGGCGGACGACGTGATCGCGACCCTGGCGCGGCGCGCGCGGCGCAAAAAGGTCCGGACCACGATCGTCTCGAGCGACAAGGATTTTTGTCAGCTAGTCGAAAATGGCTGGATTGAGATTGTTGACGCCTCGAGCCGTGAGCGGATCACGGAGGAGCAAGTCCTGCGCAAGTTTGGCGTGGCGCCGAACTTGGTCCCTGACGTTCAGGCGCTTTGGGGCGATGCGGTCGATTGCATCCCAGGCGTCGCCGGCATGGGGCGCGAGACCGCCGCCGGAGTGATCCGCCGCTATGGCAACCTCACCAAGTTTCTGGCGGCCGCGCTGGACGTGAACCGTAAGGAATATCTGAGCCCGCGCGTCGTCGTCGGCGTGCGCCGGGCGGGCCGCGAGAATATCCAGCTTTTCAAGAAACTGGCGACGCTGCGCGCGAATGCGACCTTCAAAATGGAGCTCGAGAGTCTCCACACGTCGCCGCCGGAGTGGGAGCATATCGAGACGTTCGCGAAAAAGACCGGGATCAAGGACAAGCTGGACGCCGCCACGGGCCGGAATGTGAAGCTCTCCCGGCCGACAGAGGCTCACGACGATCCTTTTCAATGGTGGCGGGATGCGCTGGCCATTGGCGACGCCAAGGTCCAGATGACCGAGCTCCCGCAATGCGGGTTCTACGAGCGCCGCCTGGTCCGCGGCGGCCCGTTCGTGCCGGCGAAAATATGGCGCGAGGCTGAGATTGATTTCGAGACGGAAAAGCCGACGGGCCGTGAGGTCCTGAAATGCCGCCTCGGGACACAGCCGGCGGATGCGAACGCGGAATGGCCGCGGCTGTTCGAGCAACCGATCACGGAGGAGAAGTACCTCGAGCGGATGGGCCTCAAGGGCGCGGACGCGCGCAAGCCAGTGGATTTCATGACGGCGCCGGCGCCGCAATTCAAGAAAAGGAAAATCGCATGAGTGAGGCTGGCCTCGGCCACAACAATCCGCCCGGACCCGTCCCACCGGACGTCAGCCGCGTGCTCGCGGACCTCAAGTTGCGTCACCCCATCGCCGCGCGCCTGGCCGAATTGACGAAGTCTGCCGGCGACTCGCCCGAGACCCTCAAGGATGAAACCCAGGCGACGGACGTCCAGGACCTCATTCGCCAGATGACGACGGCCAAAGCGCAGTGGAAGGCGACGCGCGGCGTTGAGAAGGAGCCGTGGGCGACGATTGCGGACGCCGTGTTCGGCTATTTCAAGACGCCAGAGGACACACTGGACGGCTGGCTCAAGAAGCTGAAGCCGCGCCACACCAAGTGGCTTGAGGACAAGGCGGCCGAGGAAGAGGCCGCGCGCGAGGCGCTGGCCAAGGCTGAGCGGGAAACCGCTGAGCGCGCCCTGGCGGAGGCCGCGGAAGCTGAGAACAGACGGCTCGCGGCGATCGAGAAAGAGAAAGAGGCGGAGCGGGAGAAGCAGCGCGCGATCGAGGCGGAGGAGAACGCCAGATGGGACAAGATTTGGGCGGAGGCTCGCGTCGAACTGGCCGTCTATGACGCTGCGCGCGCCACTGAGGCCGCGGAGCAGGAGCGCATCCGCCAGGCCGGCCTAGACGCGCAAGCGGCCGCGGACGCCGCTGAGCGTGACCGTAAGGCCGCTATCGGTGATCAGCGCGCGGCACGCGGGGATGCGAGGAACGCCCGAGCGGTCCAGGAGACGGCCGCCAGGACGGAAACCCTGAGCATGGGGAAGGCGGAGCGGTCCGACGCGCGCGGCGAAAGAATTGAGCGCCAGCTCGAGACGGCGACGGACGCTGACCTTTCCCGCACGCGCAGCGGCATGGGGACGGTCGGGTCACTGACGGGTCGGTGGGAAAAGGAAGTGATCGACAGGGGCAAAATACCCCTTGAGCGTCTACGCGGGTATCTGCACCCGGACGCGGTAGACGCGGCGATCACGCTCTACATGCGGGACAACCGCACTGAGCAGGGGATCGCGCCACTTGAAGGTGTGAAATTCCATTGGGTGCCAGATTCGAGGATCACATGAGCCTGAATGAAATCATTCTCACGTCTTGCGTGATCTTCGGACCGCCCGTCGCATTCATCATCGGCCGGAGCGTGACTGAGGCGAAGCTCCACGGCGACGCCATGCGCAAGGCGATGACAGATGCAGCGCTGGTCGCAGTCAACCGAGCGACCGAACGTGCGACCCAGGATGCGCGTACCAGGGCGATCATCTTCGCGGCGGAGACGTTCGCTGATCAATTCATGTTTACCGGACTAGAGGACGGCGAGTGCGACTACGCGATCAAGATGCTGGTCGGCGCCTGCGCGATTCCAAAGGAGAAAGATGATGAAGCGACCGCGTAAGCCTCGCCCCACTCTCCTTCAGCGCATTCGGGCCCTGGAAAGCGGCCAGGGAATCATGCGCTCCGTCGACAAGAATATGGTCCGGATTCTATCGAGCCAGGTCGGGGAGCTTCGCGCCGCCGTGATCCGTTCCAACACCGACAATATCAAACTCTTGGACCGCGTTAATCGCCTCGAGCAGCATTGCTTTGGTATCGACGCGAGAATGGGATTTCACACTTCGATCAGTTGGGACGACATTTACGCCGCCCAACTTCTACGGGAGAGAGAAAATGGCTGAGAAAGAAGAGACACTTCCCGCCGTCACGACGGAGGCGCTTCACCGCGCCGGGTTGCCAAAAGATATGCAGATGGCCGCCGGCCTGGCGATCTTCTTTGATGACGCGCTTTATGCCCGGTGCAAGGCCGTCGCGCTGCGCATGTCAGAGGCGGACGGGATCGTCGGCGCACACCTGATCGGCAAGCCGTCCGCATGCCTGGCGATTCTGAGCCGCGCGATCACCTGGAACCTGGATCCCTTCGCGGTCGCGCAGGCGACGTATCAAACGCCGGGCGGCCGTGTCGGCTATGAGGGCAAATTAGTCCAGGCGATCCTCGAGAACTGTGGCGCCGTCGAGGGCCGTGTGAACTTCAAGCATGTCGGGAATTGGGAAAAGCTCCGCGGCAAATTCAAGATGGCGAGCGGTCAGGGCGGAAAGTCCTATCCCGTGCAGGCTTGGGAGCCGGCGGACGAGGTAGGCCTGAGCGTCGTCGTATCCGCGCAAATCAAGGGCGAGGCCGGACCGCGCGAGGAAGAGTTCTGGCTCGCTGAAATGTTCCCGCGCAATTCGACGCTTTGGGCGACACGGCCGAAGCAACAGATTTGCTACGCCGCGGTTCGAGCGTTTGCGAACATCGCCGCGCCTGGCCTTCTCATGGGAATTCCATTCGACGTCGACCCGACCGGCTTCTACGGCGACACGCTCACGGATATCACCCCGACGCCGAAGCCGACGGGAACGCTGCGCGACGCGTTCACGCCGCCACAGACGCCGGATGAACCTGCAAGAAAGCCGCGCAAGTCGCGCAAGAAGGCAACGCCGGCCGGCGCGCCGGTGGAGGAGAGCGAAACCCCGCTGGCTCGCGGTATGCGTTTGCTTCCCTCACAAACGACGCGAGAGGCCGTTCATGACTTGGGCGAATCCATCCTTACTGAGCTCAGTTCGGAAGCGGAAATCGCTTCGTGGCGTGAGGCTGTTGCCGGAAAAGCCGCTTCAATCGCTCCGCCGGCAACTGATGCCTAAGAAGCCGCCAACGACGAAACAGGAAGCGGCCTACAATGCCGCGGTCGGCCGACGTTTGCGCGAGCGGCGGACCAACGGAATGATGACGCTGGTCGATCTTGGGAAGCGTTCCGGCTTCTCGGTCGGCCAGCTTTCCCGATATGAAAACGGCAAGAGCTCCATGGGCCCGGCGACGCTGATCGCACTGGCGGATGCCCTGGAGTGTCGGCCGTCAGACTTCTTGGACGGCCTAAGGGTGAAGCCATGACCATCGCGGACAATCTCAACAATCGCTGGCAACTCGGGATCATGCGCTTGCCGCCTCACATGCGCGACGGCATGCGCGCCTATATCGAGCAGGGCCGACAGGTAGGCGGCTTTCTGACGTTGATGATTGAGGGCCTGCACGTCGCCGCGCTCGAACATGCGGACCCCGTGAACAAGGCGAACATGGCCGCCTGGCGCGAGTTTTTCGAGAACGACTGCCCGCCGGACTGCCATGGATCGCCGGAAAAGATGCGGGCGTGGAAAGAGCGCGGCGGGTTGAGGGGACGATGACCAAACCGAGGAACAAAAAACCGACGCGAAGGAAATGCCTCTCGTGCGGTGCCAAGTTTACGCCCTATGGCTGGCAGACATTTTGTTCGAGACAATGCTACCTAAAAAAAATCAATGAGGACGGAAGGGCGCGCACCTTAAAAAGGCAGGAAAATAGATCGCCCCGCGCATGTCCAGTGTGCAACAGGTTCTTTAAGTCCAAAAACCCCAAGAAAAAATATTGTTCTAAACCTTGCGATGACTTCAACGCGAAACTGAGACAGCGCGTTAGTCGTTCGGAAAACCCTGAACGCCATCTTGAAATTAAAAGGGCTTGGCTGATCGCCAATCCAAAATCTCGCGCCAGTTCCAGGATGCGAGCCGAAAGGAAGCGCAAGAGAGATCTCGCAAAACGCAGGGCGGCCGGCCGCTTATGCCGAGAATGCATGAAGCGATTTAAGCCGAAGGGCATCGAGAGCATTTGCTCTGACAATTGCCGTCGCGAGAGAGCCAATAGAAGGGCGAGACTTGACCCGGGTGCAAAAGCCCGTCGGCGTAAGCACTACCTCGCAAACACTGACAAATACGCCGAGAAAGCCAAAAAGTGGCGACAGGCGAACCTAGAGTCCTGCCGCGTTCGCGCGCACGCCTACTATGCAAAAAATAAAGAGAAGATGGCTGCGGCTGCCAAAGCACATTTTTTGAAAAACCCCGCGCAAGTGAGGGCGCGTAAGCGCGCGTGGTACCTCAAAAACCGCAATGATCAATTGGCGAAGGCGCGCGCGCGGTTAAAAGATCCGGAACTCCGCAAACTCCGCAAACTCAAGCAACGGCTGGACTATCACAAACACCGAGACGAACGTCGAGAAAAGGCGGCGGAACGCTACAAGAATCGTTCGAAAGAGCAGAAGCAGCAACAAGCAGAGAAAGCCACGGCGAGAAATAGGCACATCCGCGCCGTATACAGGGCCGTCAAAGAATTGAACCTCATTCCAATGGAGACTTGAAATGGAACAGATAACCGAAGGTAAGTTGGCCGCTAAACGGCAGACATGGAAAGAATCAAATCCTCGCGCACTTTTAAGGCGCATCAGGGAAGAAAATCCAAACGCATCGAAATCGGCACTTTTACGGCAATTCATCAGCGAATTGCGCGATGAAGAAAATGAGAATTATCTGTTGGTCGCGTTGGAATATGTTTTCGATGCCGCGTGGAACGCATCAGTCAAACCCGCCGATTGTGCCCGCCCTCGGAGGAGCGGCGGCGAAGTGAGCGCCAGTAAGGCGATAGCAGTTGCGGCCGCTTCAGAACTCAAAGCGGCAATCAAAGAAGCCGCGACGCGCATGGTTCTGCTCGACTTAGAAATGCCAAACGGTAAGGCGCTGCGTGATTGCACCGGAAAAGAATGCAAACGGATTGGCGGGTGGTTGGTGGCCGTCGCTGCCGCGGTAAAGCCTGGCGACGTCATTGGCGCTGTTCTTTCCGAGGCCCAAGTGCGAAGGCTTTATGGCAAATGATTCACCCCGCGCCGTCAGACTGAAACCCGTGAATGACCGTCCAAAGCGCCGAACAATCCCAATGCGCATCAAGCGCGCGGTATGCCAGCGCCAGAAGGGCGTCTGCGTTTGCGGCTGTGGTCAGCCAGTGTCGGCGAAGCCAAAGACCGGGACGCACTTCGACCACGAGCCCGCGCTCGCCCTGCGGCGCGTCAACCGCCGGCGGACTGATTTCATCCCGCCGCAATGGTCGTCAAAGCATATCGACGCCCGCTGCGTCGCCTCGCATCACGCAAAGACGCATGGAACCGGCGCGACAACGGCCGGGACCGACATTGGAAAGATCACGAAGGAACGCAAGCGCGAGCGTCCGCCCAAGCCGAAGTGGCAATGGGGCAAGCGCAAATTTCAGAAGCGGGCGCGACCATGGAATTTTTCGAGAAGGAGTGTCACCTAATGCCAGCATCAGTTGAAACTATCACGCCTGACAAAGCGAAAGAGATACTGTCAAAAAACCCGGATAACCGAAGGGTTCGGCCCCATGACGTTGCGAAGATTGCCCGCGCGATTGTTGACCGTCGTTGGAGGCTAAACGGAGAGACCCTGAAAATTGGCCGCGATGGAATTCTTTTGGACGGCCAACACCGGCTCCTCGCCGTCGTGAAATCTGGAATAGCAATCGAAACCTATGTCGTGCGCGACGTTGACCCTGACACCTTCGACACAATTGATATTGGAGCAAAAAGATCGGTGGCCGACACTTTGCGCAGAGCCGGTTGCATGAACGCAAACGTCGTTGGAGGCGGGATACGCGTTGTTGAGCAGTTGAAAGGGGGTCAGATATTCGAGAGCAATGTAAAAGTCACTCCAGATGAAGCTAGGTTATTTCTTTTGGATCAACCTGCAATTGAATATTCGGCTTCTATTACGGGGAACTGCCGCCAGATTATCTCTCCTTCAGTCGCGTGCGGGCTACATTTTTTATTCGGGAAAAAAGATGCGGGCTTGGCGGACGCCTTCTTTGGACTACTCGCCGAAGGCACGGGCATGTCAGCCGGTCATCCGGTATGGGTGCTTCGCGAGAAGCTGCGCACATGGTCACTTGGAAAGCATCGACCGCCGCAGGTTGAAATTCTCGCCGCCTCGATCCGCGCATGGAACGCGTTCAGAACCGGCAGGTCACTAAAATCGCTACAAGGGACAATCGCGAAGAGCGACGGCACTCTCGAAATACCGGAAATTCTGTGAGGCCCGTATGAGTTTTCCAATCCCAAAAGATGCGATGGACGATCGCCTTGCGATCCTCGGCACGTCCGGCGCCGGCAAAACGTACCTTCTCCTCGGTTGCATGGAGCGCTTGATGCACTCCGGCGCGCGCGTGGTCGGAGTGGATCCACTCGGCGTCATGTGGGGATTGCGCCTGGAGGAGGACGGCAAGCGGGCGTCACAGTTCGGCGTCGTGATCTTCGGCGGCACGCATGGCGACCTTCCCCTGACGGAGCACTCCGGTGCGCTGATCGGTGAGACTGTGGCCACCATGGGCGAGAGCTGCATCGTCGACCTCTCGGAGCTCCCGACGAAAGCGGCAGAGCGCCGCTTCATGGTCGCCTTCCTGACCGCGCTCTACGCGAACACGGACGGTCGCAAGCGCGACCCATATCACCTCATGGTCGACGAGGCGGATCGGTACGCGCCACAGAAGCCTCAGGCCGGTGATGAAACCCTGCTCAACCGCATGGAGGAGATTGTCCGGCGCGGCCGCGTGCGAGGATTCATACCCTGGCTGGTCACGCAACGGCCGGCGGTGCTCAACAAGAATGTGCTGAGCATGGCGGACGGCTTGGTCCTTCTGAAACTCACCTCGCCCCAGGACCGCACCCAGGTCATGGCCTGGATCGAGGGACAGGCGGACAAGGCGGAGGGGAAGCGCATCCTTGCGCTCCTGCCGACAATGCAGCGCGGCGAGGGCGTCGTCTGGATTCCTGGCCGCGGGATCCTCGAGCAAGTCAAATTCCCGCCCAAGGCGACATTTGACAGCTCCAGGAGCCCGAAGCGCGGCGAGCGCCGGCATGACGTGGCCACCAAGCCAATCGACCTGGGAGCGCTCCGTGACCGCCTGGCGACGGTTGAGGCCGAAACCAAGGCGAATGATCCGGCCGTATTGCGCGCGCACATAGCGGCATTGCAACGAGAGGTGAAGGAGTTGCGCGTCGCGCCGCCGCCGGACCTTGGTGCGATCAAGACCGCGCGGGAGAATGGCGCCAAGGAGACGGCAGAGCTCGCGATGAACGTCGGGGAGAAGCTCATGGTTGAGCTGAAAGATAGCTTCGATGATCAGCTCGAGAAAATGATATCCAAATTCAAGGAGCAAATCGTCCAGCTCTACGGCGTGCCGGTGCGCGTTCTGTACGGCGCGAAGGGCCCGCTTCACATCCAGGTGACCGACCCGAAGCCAGCCGTTGTCTTGAGCAAATTAGGCATCCCGATCAACATCGAATATGGAAAAACTAGGGTTGTGAAAAGCGCGCAATTCGTCGATTTGGGAACTCCGAAGCCCATGGGCGCGGAGCGTAATCCGCTCGGCGTCCTGGCCAGCGTCTACCCGGCCGGCATGACTGAGGCGCAATGGGCGGTTGCCAGCGGATTGAAGCGCGGCGGCGGGACATGGAACGCTTATGTCTCGAGACTGCGCACCGCGGGCCGGATCGAACGCCGGGGCGATTCCTACTTCGCCACGCTCCAGGGGGTGACTGATCTTGGTGACGCCGTGCCGACGATGCCGCCGCCAGGTCCACGCCTCGTGGATTTTTGGGCGTCCAGGATCAGCGGCGCGGGGCCGATGCTGCGATGGCTCGCGGACAGATATCCGGCATGGACGTCTCGGGAGGCTGTCGGCGCCGCACTGGCCTTAACGCCCGGCGGCGGGACCTTCAACGCCTATCTGTCTCGGTTGCGCTCGCCCGGATTGATCGAGGTCGACGGTCAGCTCGTGCGCGCGGCGAAGCAAGTCATGGAGGGGTGATGTCTGATCGTTGGCTGTTCGCGATGCTTTGCCTGTCGATATTGTCGCTCGCCCTGGTCGCGGGGAGCGTTTTCCATGCGCCGGCGCCAGTTACGTTTTCGCTACGGATCAGCGATTGGAAGTGCGCGCGATCACAAACCTTCGTCGCGCCTCAACCGATGCAGGTCGGCCGCTTTTCGACCACGCTTATGACGGCGCGGAGCCGGTGTATCGAATATCGGATGGTTGGACACTGATGGCACGCCGCGGTCGGTATCGCCTTGAGCCGCACGGAGCTGAATTTGAGACCGTTGAAGCGGCGATTGAATTCGCGCGAAACGACAAGCCGCATCGGCCCTATTCAATCGTGGACCGGCGTTACCGCGATTGTCGTCATTTCCAGGCACTTTGATCCGGTCGCGATGACGGCCGCCACGAACGCGATAGGCTGGCTCCTGGCGGTCATGGAAGCGCCGAACGTCGTGACGGCGCCGACGCGGCGCGTATCGACCCACATGGCGGCGCACATTGCCGCCGCTGCATTGCTCTCCCTCAAATAAAAAACCCCGCCGGGGGCGGCCCGGCGAGGTTCTCATTCGCAGAAGAAGGCACCTTTTTTTGAAGGGCCGTGACTCAAATATGCCAGGCGAGGCCCGAACTGACAATGAGGTCGCCGGTGCCGAAGGGACCGAAGCCGCCTTGCTGATAGGTGAGAAGGGTGCGCCAGCCGACCGTCGGCAGAACCGTCAATTCAGGGCCGGCCGATAGATGCCAACCCCAATTGAACGAGTGATAGGTGTTGATCGACTCGAACGCCGTCACGGTCGCTGCGGACGCGGTATAGTTCACCCCGCCGCCGGCCTTGAGGTCAGCCCAATCGGTGAGAGGGACGCGAAAGAATACGTCACCGTGCACTCCCTGCTCCGTCGCACTGCCGAGGTTCGCTGCGCTGAAGAGGCCCTGATAGCCAGCCTCAACCGATATCCCCTGGAGTACCTCATAGCCGCCGTACAGATTGACGCCGTATAGCGCCTTCGGCGCGCGGCCGATCGAGCCGGCATTGATACCGGCGCCGTCGAACACGGCGTCCGCACCGAGATAGAAGCCCGTCGATCCGGATGCGGCCGCGAAAGCAGGCGGCGCCAGGATGATGAACAAGAGCGCCAGGAAGGCGCGAAAGACGTTGCGGAACATTTGAAACCCCTTTTCGATTCGCGGGGGGCAGGATACCCCAAAAATGATAAAGGTCCCGGAGCCTTTCGGCGCCGGGACCAGACATAAGCGTTGACCAGGTCAGGTCAAATTAAGGCGCTGAGCTTCGCAGCCGGCGCGCCTGAGATATGAGTTTCACATGGCCGCCTCCTATTTGCTCTGGAGTGACGAGACGATACCCCTGCGCGAAAGTGTTGACTATGTCGTAGCCATGCTGGCGGAAGATTTGGCGCACATAGTGGACGTGCACCTGGAGCGCACCGCGCGTTGTGCTCAGCCGAGATTGCAGCCGTTCGAAGGTGACCGTCGCGCCATTTGCCTCAATGAGGATCTTGGCCAGCGATGCGCGAGGACAGTCGGTGATATATTTTGTCCCGTCAATTTCAATGAATGGCCGGGAAGTGTTGATATTGATCATCTTCCCCCAAGCAAAAAGGCCCGGAGCTTTCGCTCCAGGCCTCTTCGTAAGCTGATTTGCGGCTTGGATTAAGCGGCCGGCGCCGGCACTTGCGAGGCGGCCGGCGTATTCGCCAGCGTTGCCGCCACGATCTTGGCCGTCTCGCTTCCGAGACCGTCCGAAATCGCCTGTAGCTCGGCCTGCGCGCTTGCCGGAAGTGCCGGGTTTGCGAGCGCGGCGTCGAGCTTGGCCTTGACGTCGGTAAGCACGGCCGTCTGAGCGTCAGCCGCGTTGTCCAGCGTCAGGATTTTTGCTGCAAGGTCTTCAAACATGGAGGACTCCTTCTGTTTCAGTGAGCGAAGTTCCGCCAAAATCGCGTCCAGCTTGGCGGTGTTTTCCGGATCAATGAACCGGACGTTGACGTCAAGCGTGATGTGCATGGCGGGACCTTTCCTAGGAAGCGCAGAACATACGCCTCGCATGTGACAGGTCAACTATTTGAACTGCGCGGCCGCAAGTAATTGTCGACAAGTTGGGACCTCTGCCGGCTGGCCCGTCACGGAATAATATTCCTGAGCCTCCCGCGACAGCATTTCCGTCCAGTATTGCGAGGCGCGACCATTGCCGCTCGCCTGCGCAATGCAGACCTTCTCCTCGGCTAGGACGATGGATTGCCGAATTTGCTCAGCTTCAATCGCTCGAGCCGGGACAATCATCTGCGCGGACGCGGTTGGCGCCCAAAGGTGAACGGTAGCGACGGCAAAAGGAACCGCAAAAACGGCTGAGAGTCTCATGGTCATAGCGCACCCATTTCATCGCAAGAGGGGAGCCGGTAATCGTGGCCCGCGTGTTCGTTTCTCCAATCGTTGAGAGAATTTTGAAGACCCTCTAACGCATAGCCCTTCACAATGGGTGCATCGGGGTCGGTTGATTTCATCGCCGCGCACTGCTTCTCGCGGAAAGTGAGGATGTGTTGCTCAGTCTGTTTCGCCAAAATCGTCTCCAGCGTGACGTCAACGTCATCAAGCGCGGATTGCTGCGCGAAGCCTGAAAACCATGGTCTAGCATATCCGCAAGCCAGCCAGATATGCGCTGCCAGGGACAAAGGTGTGACAATCATTAGAGCTGCCACTGTCAACCGCCAGCGATATTGGTGCGCAGGGTCCGCGTCGACCGGCGGAACGAGGGCCGCAATTATCCACTGGACAACTTCGAACATGAATAAGTTCCCCCATCATACCGCTTAGCGGAATAGGTCGAAGAGCGTTTTCGGTTTGGTAGGCGCTTGAGCAGCGTCCGGCGTCGCTGGCCATGACTTGCGCGCATCGTCGACCGCGTGAAGTTTGTCGCGGCAATCGTCGCCGGCGTCGAACCGGTCACGGATATAGGCGGCCGTTTCCTTGTCGCCGGCGTTATCGGCCGGCGGTGTTGGATTGTCCCTGCACGTCGTGTCCGGGAGCGGCTGGTAAACGATTTTGGTCTGGACTTCCTGAGCCTGGTTCGCGGCGCACGCTGTCAAAGAGAGACTTGAAAGCAGGAGAAGAGGTGCAATTCTTAGTGTCCGGATCATTGGCGAGGTCCTGCATGAACTTGGTGAGGCGCGCGGCGCGCGCAGCGGCGGCCGCGGCAGTCCTACCGTTCGCATCGAGCGCCGCTCTAATGCCGGCCGTGAGATTGTCGATCGCCGCCTGGTTGCCGTCCGCGCGACCTTTTTCCTGGTCACGTTGAGCCGTGGCGAGCGCGGTCTTGGCTTCGTTCAGGGGCCCGAGGGAAACCTCATAGGCCGCGCCATATCCGCCGGCGGCGCCGACGGCCAGGAGAACGAGGGCGGCGATCAAGGTCGCGAGCGGGTTCATTTTCCATCTCCATGCTCAGCATCGCCGTCGCCGTTGTCGGCGTCCGCTGCAATCTTCGCGAGCTTAGTTTTCGTATCGCCGTGCAGAAAGCTCACGACGCCGGTCATGGACGCGGCGATCGCAAATACTTCGTTGCCAGGGTGAAACACGCATCCCCAAAAGACGCCCAAGCCGCCGGCGTAGATCGTGAACGGCCGCGCGAAGTCCTTCGCCGCGTCCATGATCATTTGCCAGAGGGAAGGTTCCGGCGGAGCTGTTCCAGGGTTAGACATTTCAGTGACCGTCGTCCGACCAGTGCGGCGGATCACTGAAGAGCTTGAGACAGCCGAACGTCTTGCCGATGGCGATCACTCGAGCGTCCATGCCGTCGGCGGATCCATGGAAAGCATAGGGCACACCCTGCGCATCCTTGATAATGGCGCCGCTAAGGACCTTGATCGTCATGTCAACCGCGCGACGCTGTGTGTGTCGGCTGATCAATGCCGCCGGGAACGCAATGTCATAAGCCTCGCGCATTGCCACGGCGGCCGCGCGCGCGGCGCCAATGTCCCCGCCATGCGTCCAGTCAATGTCGACTCCGGCCATTGCTGGCGCTTCGTCCGGCGCAATTTGATGAAAGGCGCCGTCTCGATCGCGGTAGCCGGCAATCTGGCAGCAAAAGTGCATGAGATAGGCGCGCTCCGGCGGACGGTATGTCGCGGCGATCGAGACGCTGGCACTTCCATTCTGCAAGGAGGCAATGAAGCCAAGGAATTTCGGACGCACAGTGTCGAGAAGATCCGCGAGCGATTTGCTCGTGGGAAACTGTGCCGCCCATTGTGCGCCCGAAAGTTCCATGTCCGCTACCCTCGAATCAGGTCAGAAAAATAGCAGGGGACTACCCCGCCTCACAGAACCGTTTTTTTGGTGCTTCCGCCGCCGCCCGTATTGCTCGAGCTGCTCGAGCTGGAGGAGCTTTTCTTGCGTGCAATGAGAAAAGCGACGATCGCGGCGATCAGGAGAACGCCGCCGATAAGTCCAAAGATATGGTCGTGCATGTCAGTATCCTTTCATATTTGAACCCATTCACTCTTTTGATCAGCGCTGGTCGGTGCCGTGTACTTGCAGACGTTCAGAATTTCCGTGTCGTCTTCCAGCGCGACTATTTCATGGGTGTTCTCTTTACCATGAAATTCTACTGTCTCGCCAACAATCGCGGTCTTTGACCAACCATCACCGAACAAATGCGCGGATCCACGCGTCACGATTGTTATGTGTTGCTGATCAGCTTCGTGCGTGTGCATCGGCAAACGATCCGCAGCCTTTTCAAAGCGAAAGCGGATTGCGATGACGGGTCCGTATTGTTCGATGCGTCGGTATGTCGTCATGTGAAATCCAACTGAACCCCGCCAAGACCACCATTGCCTGACGTATGCCCGGGAACGCTTGCGCCGCCGCCCGCACCGGGTGGATTGCCGGGACTGCCGCTGCTTGTGCTGCCGCCAGATGCGCCGCCTGTTCCGCCTAGCGTGCCGGGGGCGTTTGCTCCGTTGCTGCTCGCGGTGCCGCCATTACCTGCTGTGTTCGTCGCGCCGCTGTTTGCATTTGTCGGTGTTGTTCCGCCAGCGCCTTGCACCGGGCCAGACACACCGCCGCTGCCACCGGGGCAGGTAGCCGTGGACATGCTGAAGGTGCCGGTTGCGCCGCATGTCGATGATCCGCCGGCGGCTCCAGTGCCCGCTGTTGCGCGCCCGGCCGCTGCCGTGGCAAGCGCATAGCCAACTGTCTGGCTCCAGTTTGCACTGGTCAGAGCTTTCGTCCAATCGCTCAATGATCCGCTGCCGCCGCCGCCCGCGCCGGGGCACGCAGTCGCGCATCCTCCCGCACCACCGCCACCATAGAGACGGATGCGCATGTTGGCCGCGCCGATGGGAATAGCCCATGACGTGCCGGACGTTTGCATTCCAGAGGACTGCGGGGCGAAGCCGCCGGCGAAGAGGATTTGCTGAACCGCCGACATTGACGCTTCGTCGGGGATGCGCCAATCGGTGAACGCGCCGGGCGTTTCACGCGAATAGCGACGCCAGTTCCAGCCGGCGTCGACTTTGATCAGCGCATCGGGAACAAACCGCTTTGAAGGCAGTATTAGCGGCGCGGGGAGTATGAGCTGTTGACGCGCCAGGATAAGGCTCATGTGAGGCCCGATCCGCTGATCCACCATTCCGTCGATGTGCGCTTGACGATCGTGCACTCACCCCATTGCGCGAGAGTGCGGTCACCCGTCGCGCCGCTCGGCACCCATCGCAAAACGTCCGTGGTGTTGACGTGAATAGTGAGCGCACCGGCGCCAGATTGCATGAGCGTGAAGGCTGTTCCGCTTGGATAAGCGATGGTCGCATTCGTCGGAATTGTGAATTGCTGCGCGGTGCCGGCGTTCATATCCGCGAGCTTGCCGCTATCCTGTTGCGTTGCGGTGTGACCCGTCGCAAACGGTGAGCCGGTCATCGGCGGGATTTCGAGATAGCCGACGTTGAACGGACCCGCCGCATTGTAGTCCATGGTCTGCATCGGATGGATGCCGGAGTGACCGTTGACCGTGAACGCGACGACTGCCGTCGCCGGTGCATAGATGGAAACCGCGCCGTTCGTCGGGGCTTGCAGGAAGGCGACGCCGGCCGTCGTATAAAGGTACGTGCCCGCCGAATTGGCCGATATTTGGCCATATACCGTCGAGTTCGCGGCATCGACAAATTGCAGAACGGCTAGACCGTCACTCGTGCGAGCGCCGATGCGAGCGCCAATACCGACGGAAGTAGTCGGCCAGAAGTGTCCGCCGACGCCGGAATTGATATTCGCCGTCGTGATCAATCCAGCCTGCACACCGCCGGGAAATTGCGGACCGAGATTGATGACGCGGGTATCAATGATGTTCGACGTGTTCGTGAGCGTTGTCGTCGCCGTTCCGATGTATAGATCACAGACTGGAACGCCGTTGACGGGCCCGGTCGGCGCAACAGGAATTGATGCCGGCGTGCCCTTCGTCCAGGTCGGCAAGCCTGTCGTCGCGTCAATGGTCACGCGGTCAATTCGCGGATTAACGGTTTGCGTCGGAATAGTGAACGTGATCGGCGTCGTGATCGACGATGAGGCAGTTCCGGACAACGTGATCGACGTCGATCCGACCGACGCGACGGTTTGCGAGCCTGTAATGTTTGCGGCCGAGACGCTCAGGCCGATGGCGATGCCGTGGAAGGCGAGCCAGCCGGCCGGGAATCCGTCAACCGTGTTGTTCGAGTGCGTCGTGCCACTCACGACACCGCCGACGCCTTGGGAGACGATGATTTGAGCCGTGCCTGTCACAACGGATTGAGAGGCAGAGCAATTCAGCTGGCCAGTGCCAGGCGCGCCGGTCGCGATGGCGACCGAGCTCAAATAAGTGTTGGCGGCGAAAATCTGCGTGAGCGTGCCAGCGTTATAATAATAGCTCCAGACTTCCATGCCGGCCAGCATGCCGTCAGTCTGATTGACGGACGTGAGGTTTGCAGAGCCGCTCGTGGCAGTGCCTTGCGTGATTCCTCCGACCTCGAGCTTCGTGGTTCCTTGGAGAATCACGCCTGGGTCGATCAAAATCGACATATTTGCGCCGGTCGGATATTCGCGCGGCGCCCAAAGCCCTGCGCACCGATCGTCCAGCGCGTTCTGCGCGTCCATCGTATTCAGCCAATCGGCCAGCGTTTGCTGAGTGTTGTTCGTCAAGCGTTGCTTTGCGGAGGGCAGGGATCCGGTCATGGCCTAGTTTCCTGAGACGATAAGATTGACGTTACCAGCGACCGGGCTCGCAAGCGAACCGTTGTAATAGGTGATCGTGACTTGTGTGGCCGTGATGCCAGATGCGCCGACGGCTGTTCCATTCGTGTCCGCCGGCGTGCCCTGCACGTTCGGAACATTGTGGAATGGTCCGAGCCCCAAGGCCGCGAACGTGAACGTCGTGCCAATTGCTGAAACTGCCAGCGGTCCGACCGGCGTCGTGGTGAGCGGCGCGTCAACGCCGATGTCGAATTGCGAAAGCACTTGCGGCGCGGCCGCCGAGTCGATGATGCGCGCGTTATTGTATCGCGACGTGATGTAGCCAACCGTCCACGGGGCGTAGACGTTCGGGTCCGAGGCGCCCGTCAACCAGGTGTCGAGATAGGTCGAGAACGTCGGTCCGAGTGTGTTCCACGGCGCCGAATATCCGCCGACGTTGAAATAGATGCGCGACGCCGAGTTGAACCCTTCGTCATACGTCGGCGCGGTGTAGGTCGGGTTCGCGACGGGATTGAAGCCGCAATAGAGCTGAGAAAAGAGCGTGCACGAGCCCGCGAGTGTCAAACTGTCAGGCGTCAAGACGCCAGTATAGTGAAGCAGATAGCCGACTTTCGTTCCGAGCCAGTCCGGCTCCTGCTTCAAACTCGCGATCGTGGTATTCGAATTGATGACGGTGACGTTGACGCTCGAGGCCGGTCCAACCTGGTTGGCGATATTGCGTCCACGGATGTAAACGGCCCATCCGCCAGGGGGAATGCCGACGGTAGTTTCGGCGGTTTGGCGCGATGCTTCCGTGAGAAGCGTCGCGGTGTTGACCGTTCCGCCGATCGGTCCATACAGAATGTCATAGCCCTTAATTCCCGCGCTCGTCAGGTCGGTCCATGAAAGCGCGAAGGCGTTGCCGTTTTGCGACGCGTTGAAATTCTGCACGGCCGCGGGAACCGGCGGACCGGCGATCGTGTGCGAATATGCCGGCACACTCGCGATGGATTGCTTTCCCGCGCCGTAGATATTGAACGAAACGAGCTTCACCCAAAACGTCTTGCCGATATCAGCCGGCGTGTACGGGAGCTGGAACACGCCAGAGTCCAGGCGGACGAATTGAGCGCCGATGGCGTGTGAAACCGGCGTAGAGCCCCATTGGCCGCGACGGAGATAGCCGGCGTGAGGATAGCCTGGGTCTCCCACCTTCAGCGTGCCGAGCGAGTAATTGTAGGTCGCCGTCAGCGTCGCTTGCTGATAGGAAATGTATTCGCCGCCGTTGTCCGCGATATAGCAGAGTGTGACGTCGTTATCCGCGTCAGACTTCGTGCCGCCATTGAGCACGCCGAATGATTTGCTGAGGTCGACGGAGATATTGCTCGTCGTGTCCGGATCGGTGCCGGCCGGCACGACGGCCGTGAGCAAGCCCATCTTCGACGGTCCGAACATGGTGCCGGATGAAAACGGATAGGTCGTGCCGTCCGTCGATAGCCAAATTTCGCAACCGCCCCAATTGGGGTTCTGTGTCGCGGACATGGTTGCGAGCCATGATTCGAGCGTCGTCGCGCCCTGAGACAGCTGCACCGGGACGTCGAAGATCGCGGGCGCCGCGGCGTTGCCAGGGTCGACGTTGAAATCCTGGATCAGCCCTTGTCCTGGCGTGAGCACGAAGGCCGGTGCCGCGCCGATGGACCCGGGGAACTCCTCAGCGATGATGCTGATCGACCCGTCGTCATTTTCCTGAAGGTCCTTGGTGCGCACCGGAAGGTTGGAAATGCCAGCGAAATTCGGCTCCGTGAGCGCGACCACGTCCATCGGATCGAGCATGGAATAGCGAACGTCAACCTGGAATGAATAGCTGTTGAGGAGATATTCATCCTGGGCCTGCATGTGCAGGGATGTTGTCGCCGCGTTGATATCACAGAAGAGGTGCAGCGATTTTGCCGAACCTGCGCGGCGGCCATATTGCTCAACAAGCGCCTGGTCGACGTAGTGCACGATCGCCGGCGCGTACTGGTTGGCGCGATCGAGGACCTCCAGCTTGAGGTCATTTATCTGATCGCTCTTGCGCTTACGCGTGAGGACGACGGGATCACCCTGGTTGCTGGCAGAGTTCGCCATGAAATCGTCGACGGTGAGCGAGAACAATGCGGTGTTGACGGGCGAGTATGTCTTGCCGTTGGCGGTGATGCCGACCGTGCCGCGCGGAATCATCTGAAGGACGCCGGAGGAAACGATGACCTCAGAGTAGGTTGCCAGCGCGATATCGTCGATATTCGTTGAACATGGCGAATACTGATCATAAGCCGGCGAAATCCAAAGCCCGTTGGCGATGGTGAAGTTTTGGTAGTTCACCATCGTCCCGACGGACGCATAATTGAGCTGGATGGCGTGACCTACCTGCGCGGCGTTGAACGCATAAACGCCGCCGCTCGTGAAGCTATATTGCCCCGCGCCAGGCGTGCCGGTCACGCATGTCAGCGAAACGCCGGCCGTCGCGTCGTAAACGCTCAGATTGTAGGAAAAACCGGACGCATTGTTGGCGGTGACTGACAGCGCGCATGTCCGCGCCTCATTGTTGTTCGTGACCTGGCCGACGCTATTCGCGGCCATACCCATGCCGTAGACGGCGTTCGTGAGCATGTCCGGAACGACTTGGCTTGCATCAGCATCGCCGCCTGAGCGACAGCCGTTGCCGCCATAGGTTCCGGGCGCCGTGTTCTGCAGGAAGGCCTCAACCTCCCAATTCAGGTTCGGGAGGTTTGCCGACGCGCCGAGGTCGTAGTTCGCGGCCTCAACCGTGACCATGCCGCTATAGCCAAGAGAGTGGCCGGCATAGTTCGACAGATAGGACCAGGCGGCTTGACCGTATGCGCCGAGCGAGACAGTGAAGCCAGGCGTTCCAGCGCTGTGAGTTTGCGAAACCCAAGAGCTGTAGATACTTGAAATCGGACCTTCACAGAGAAGGCCGATGATCGAGGCGGTGTAATCGTCGGTCGTTCCGCCGCCCTTGCCGCCGCCGCCGCCGACAAGTCCGCCTTTGCCGCTTGTGCTCGTCGACTTCGGATTATTCTTGAAATCCAGGTAGTCGATCAGATTCCAGCCGATGCGCGTCGTTCCATAGACGACGGGAACCGGCACGCCATAGGCGCTTGTCTGAATTGCGATGCCCGTGAGCTTCGGGCTTTGGGCCGCATTCGTATTGCCCGAGCCAGCCACTTATCGCCATTCCTTCACGCTGAAAAAGCGGCGCTTGCGCAGTTGTCCGCGGATTTCGGACACCTCGAAAACCTTGAGAAGCGTGTAATTCGCAAGGGCGTCGTCAGTGTTGACCGGTTGCTTGGCCCAAGCGTGGATCACAGTCGGCCATTCCACGACGATTGCGGCGTGCGAATAGCACATGCCGAACTGTAGAAGCATGATATCCGCCGGCTGTGGCGGCCCTTCAATTTCGTTGCAGAAGTTGAGCATGCCGGGGCAATCGTCCTTGCCGACCAGGTACAGCTCAGCCTCGTTGTGCATGTGCCAGTCCGGCGGATAGTGCGGGATCGGCAAGCGGTCAATGACGCCCGCGTTTTCATAGACGCCGGCGACGAAGGTCAGGCAATCACAACCGCCATTCTTACCCTTCACGCGACCACTCGGGATGTACGGCGTGCCGATCCACTCCCTGGCTTCAGCGATGACGGCGGCTCTGGCTTCAAGTTCTGTGCGCATCAGATTGCCGTTGAAGGTTGGGGGACAAAGGGCATGCCGCGGAAACGGCTGGCGACGGTCCCGCCGAACTTCGGGCAACCGTTCGAATCCGTCGGTGATTTATTGCAGCCGTAATAGAGCGTGAACGTGTTGCCGGCCGACGGCGCGCCAGGCAGGAAGCCGGCGAGGAGGACCGTCGCGGTCGTTCCAGACAATCCGACCTTTTTGCAGGTCACGGAGTAATTGTTGAAATTGCCGCTCGAGAACACGAGCTTCCCGAAGTCAAACGTGCCGGCGGCGAACGTGCCCGCCAGCGTAGCGGTGAACCCGGATAGCGTCGGCGTGCCCGTGAGAGTGCCAGTCGTCTTGAACGAGTTGATCGCGATTCCGCACGCCGTATCGCCCCAATTGTTCATGCAGGACGCTTGCGCCAGGTTGCGCGGGAAGTTCTGGTTGAGGAGCTCAGTGGGCGAGTTGATCGAGAACGTCGCGACAGAGCTTCCGGCGTCGACCGAGGCGACCCGGCCGACAAAAAACTTGATCGGTCCGCGCGTCGTATCGCCGTATGTCGGCATGAAGAGGCGCCAGAGCGTCGCGGACGCGCCGTCGAAGAGGCCGTTCAGCACCGCCTGGAGGAATGGCACGCCGAGGACGGTCGAGGATCCCGGCATGACGTCCATTGTCAAAGTGTCGACACTCGTGCCGGTCGACCAATGGCATTTTGCCTTCGCGCCGGTTCGATCGAGGTATGGTCCGATTTGGCCGCCGGCTGGGTACGAATTCCCGTTGAAACCGAGGTCGGCGTCGCCGGCGCAATAGCGCAGCGTCGTCCCGCCCACGAGAGCAAAGTCCCAACAATCGACCTGGAAAAATTGACGGCTCTGCAGGAGCGTGCCGAGCTGAGGGGAATAGGGCTTCATGCCTTCACCCCTTCCGCGTAAACGACATGGATCACGCCGGGCTCGTCGCGGTCGACCATTCCGTAGCCCTGCAAAATCGTGCCGGGCTCAGGGTGCATATATTCGCCGGCCGCGAGCGATCGACCGACAAATTCGCCCATGAGGTCGCAAGCCTCTTGCTTCGTATCCGCCGCGACGCGCGCACTGACTACTGTGCGGTCGGCCTGGGTAAAGATGAAAAGCCAGAGGCGCATCGTCGTCCTATTTGATCGACGTGAAAGATAGCTTTTGGAGCTCATAAACCGTGTTGAGAAACTTCTTGAAGCTGATCGTGTCGTCGTCGAATCGGCACGGGAAATAGTAATTGTATGTCACGGTGATCGCACCTGTCGGCGCCGCGGTGAATGTCACGATGCCGGGTGTCGACGAAGACCAATCGCTGACCGTGTAGTCCGTGCCGTAGACCTTGGTGACGCCAGCAACCTTCAGGATGAAGTTCGCACCGCCGCCCGTGAGGTTTGGCGCCAGGACCGGGATGGCGAAGCCGCCGAAGGTGCGCACGAGCTGGAATGTCGTGACGACGCCGGCGCCAGTGCCGATGCCTTGGCTCGTGACCGAGCTATCGTCTGGATCAGTGAAGAGGAAAGAGTCCCATCCGCCGCCGAGCGTCTCGAAAAATCCCTGGAGCTGAGATTGCTCAGTCTGTGAGGGTCCCTGGCGGAGCGCATTGTAAGCCTGAGTCCACTGATATCGCGGATAGGCCTGGTCGCGGATGCGGGTTTCCTTGCCGCTGATCGACGTCGGCCGACGCGTGGCGAAGATCGGCGCCTTGTCATACTCAATCCACAGGCCTGGAAGGACGGGGATCGTTCCAGTGCTCATCGCTGGCCTCGCATGATCTTCTGCAGATTGCGATTATTGAGGCGGACCTCGCGCTCAACCGCCTGCGCGACTTTGCGGGAAAACTCTGGCGTGACCGGTCCGCCGCCATAATTGTGCACGGTGACGGAGACGGGCGAATGAATATCGCCGCCGCCTTTGCCGCCAATGTCGCCGTCACGAATAGCCTGCGCAGGGTTGCGGGGAATGATCATTTCACCTTGGTGAACGATAGCCGAGCCAGTTTTCGGCACTTCCCAGGCGCCGGTCTCGAACATGCCGACGAAGGCGAACGAGCTGGCCGCTGCCATCATTGACGCGCCGAACGCCGGCGCCGTGAGGTCAAGCGGATACGGTGCGAGAGCCATGGATGCGACGCCGTTGGCGCCGGCCAGGGCCGAAGCCGTCGCAATTCCGCTCGCGAGCTGTTCCTTTTGCGTCGACTGGCCGAGCACGAGGTTTTTGATTTGGGTTTCAGCCCAATCCTCCACCATGCCGACGCCCATATTCACGAAGGCTTGGAGCACGCCGGTCGCGATTTGCTGCATGCCCTTGGCGAACGTCGTGCCCTGGAACAGCATCCCGTTTATCGCATTGGAGAACGTCGATTTGATCGAATTGGACAGCGTCGTCCACTTTTGCTGTTCCTGCGTGACGAGCTGGTTGTCCATCTGGCCGACCTGGCGGTCAAATCCAGCGACCAATGCGGCGCGATCCTTCATCGCCTTCGCGTAGTCCGCAGTTCCCTTGATCAATCCCGCATGCTCGTCGTCGAAGCGCTTCAAAATTTGCGCCTCGATTTGCCGCGTCAGCCATACCTCTTGGTCATGCTTTTGCTGCGCGTTGATCCGATGCTGCGCGAATTCCTGGTTGAGCTCGTCAATGCCGGAGGTGAGGCGATCCTTTTGATCCGTGATGTATTCAGCGAGCTCGTCATCCGCGATTTGCTGCTTCTGCTTTGCCGCATCCTTCGCCGCTTTGACCTCAGCATTGTTCAATTCGATATCAGTCTGAGCGATCTTTTGCTTGACTTCCATGATTTGCGCCGCGTTCAGCTTGGCGCCAAGGAGAAGGTCGATCCATACCGCGCGCGCGCGGGAGAGGCGCTCGATATTGTCTTGCTGTTCGTCAGCCTTGATCGTGGCGATCGTGGTTTCGGCCGCCTTGATTTGCTCCGCGCCCATATTCGAAAAGCCGGACGTATTTGGGCCGGCCTGGGACTTGCCGAGCTTGAGCAGTTCGATATTCGCCTGCTTCAGCGCAGCGTTGTATTCATCCAGCTTCTTCTGATCGTCAGGCGTCAACCATCCGCCCTTCATGGAGTCGATGGCGGTTTTCAAATCCGTGATGTGGGCTTTCACCGCGTCAATGCGGGTTCCGACATGATCCTCAGCCGCGGCGGCAAGGTCAGCCTTCGCAATCATGCCGGCGTGCGCTTGCGCCATGGCGGCGATCGCATCGGCCGCCGTTTCGACCGTGCCGTGGAACAAGCCGGCGTCGCGCACGGCCTGGAGCGTCTTTTGATCGACAAGATCGAACGCGTAGGCGAGCCCGAGCAATGCGTGCTCAAACGCCAGCGCCGCCGGCGCCGCCTGGTTGCTCAGGACGTCCGACGCCTGGGTCAAACTCTGGCGCGTGCGCTCGGCGCCCTCAGTGACCGTCGGGTCCATCGCAAGGCCGAGGTCCTGCATCTTACGCGTGAGCGCTTCAGTTCCTTGCGCCCATGATTCCAGCGCGGGACGAAGCTCCTCACCGGACCGACCGAAGAGAACCACTTCCAATCGTGATTGCTCAGCGACGTCCGTGATGTGCAGGAGCGCGTTAGCGAGCAGGGGAAGCGCTTGCTCAGCCGGAAGCATGGCGTCGACACCGAGCTCGCGGAACGCGTCGGCCTGAGACTTGACGCCCTGTTGAGCTTTGCCCTGGCTGTCATTGAATTTGCGGATTGCGGAATCGACCGTCGCCGTTTCGACGCCGGCAAGTCTTGCACTTTCCTGGAAATCGCGCAGCGCAGTGGAGGTGAGGCCGAGAACTTCGGACTCGTGTTCGACGTCCGCCGCAGTGTTGAGCGCTTCCTTCCCAAAGCCAATGATGGCGCCGATGCCGACGGCAATGCCGACTTGCGCCAGCGCATCGCTCAAGACGCCGGCGGACTCGGCCAGGCCTTTGAACGAGAAGCCCTGCATTTCCTTCAGGTCAGTTTTCAACCCTTGGACGCGGGACTGAGCCTGGAGCATAGCTTCCGAGGCTTGGAGAAGTTGGGGACGAAACTGGTCCGCCATGCCGCTCTGAGCAGCTTGGGCCGCGAGGTCGCGGAAGGCCTTTTGGGTCTCGCGCAATTGCTGTTGAGCAATTCCGAGGTTGGCCTGGACGGAGACGACGTCCGCTGTGATTTTGACGTCGATATTTGAAGGCATTTTTACATCCCCGGAAAGTCGCCAATGCCGCCGCCGAGGTCAGCTTGGGTCGGCTTCCCCTTAATCGGGGTGAGCCCGCGCATGGCGGCCATGTCCATCGGACTCATGGCGCCGCCGGACTTCCATAGAGCCTCGAGCTGAGCCAGATGCTCCTGCGGCGTCTTTGGACCGGTCTCCGGACGCCAGGTTGTTTGCGCGACAGCCAGGATGGCGAGCAGCTCCGGCTCGGGAGGATTAGTCTCCCAATATTCGAAGAGGTCGGTGGCCTGCGGGAGCGTCATCGTGCGAACTTCGTCCGGCAGTTTTTTAAGTGCCGTGCAAAGCCGCGCGATGATTTTCGACCAAACTACGCCGCGCCCGCCGGTGCTTCCCCCGGTTTTGGCTTCTTCATGCCGGTTACGGACAGGATCGTATCGAACGCGGCCATGAGTTCGCCATCCTCGAGGCGCATGGCCTTCAGGCTGTCATCCGTCAACGTCGGGTTTTCCGGTGCGGCCGCGGCTAGGATCACACTGCGCACGCGTTGCTGAGAGCGCCGCGCTTCGACCTGGGGATCAGGGTCCTCCGCCAGGGAGACGCCAACCTGAAGATCCTCGAGCTGGCCGAGTGTGAGCGGGACCGTGAATTTGTACGGCTTCCCCTCGAGCAAAATTTCGATAATGCGCTGAGCCATTGATATCCCATGAGGTTTGGAGCCCGACGCGAATCGCCGAGCCCCAAATCTCTAGCAGAATTAGCCCTGCGAGCCGACCGACAGCGTGAAGACGTTACCAGAGGCGTTCTGGAAAAACCCGAAGTCATATTCGGGCATCGCGAAGTCTGTAATCTTGTGGCCCATCGTCCACTTGGTACAGATCGCGTTGAAAATGCGCAGGTAATAGGTCGAACCATATAGGATCGACTTATAGTCCAGCTGGAACGTCGGCGTGGAGCCGATGATCGGGTTCGCAAAGGTTTGAGATTGCCCCGCCGCCGAAGTATAGGTGTAGGCGAACGAGATATACACCGAAATCGCGGACACGTTGTCGGCTGAGGCGAACACATAGGCGCCGGCCGTCACCTTGTATTGGCCGGCGACTGGCGTGCCGGATGGGATCACAGTGAAGACCTGGCCCGTCGCCGCGTTCACGACGCCGAGGTCCAGATTAAACGATCCCGTGTTCGGGATCAGCATCGTGGTCGCGGTTTCAGTGGTCGACGCCGTGATGGTGAACGGCGTGGCCGGGATCAGCTTCGCAAGCGACGTGTATGTGTCGTATTGCGTGCCGGCGGTCCACGTTCCACCGAGAACCAAAGCGTTCAGCGCCTTGCCGGAGAGTGCCGCGGCCTTGACCTTACCGGTCGCCTTTGCCGTGCCGCGCGCGACGAGGAGGGGCAGCTGGTTCTGACCGTAGAGCTCCTTGTTCTCAAAGGACAAGTCCGTCGAGAATTCGTTGCAGTAGCCGACGTTGACCGGCGAAAGATCGCCGGCGTCCGTGCGCGTCACCCATAGGATGCCGGGGCCAAAAACACCCTGAGGCGCAATGTTCGTATTCGCCATGGTAGTCCATTCCTCTCGTGATTAGCCCGCGCTCGCGGGTTTGGTTGAAAATTACGGCAGAGTAATTTTGACGGTCATCGCCGCCTTACCCTGGCCGTCAGTTGCTCCGTCGTCCTTGTCCGTTCGGCCAGCGATGCGGCACCAATTGACCGTTCGACCGATCGTGAATTGCTTGGTATTCGGATCGTCCCAGGCGAACGCCTGGCGCACTTCCTTCATGCGCGCGTTCAATGTCGTGTCAGGCGGCAAGTTCGGATCCGTGTCCGCCGGCACATAAAGGAAAAGATCGAGCTCGAGCTCCGTGACGTTGAAGGCCGCGTTGTGCCACTCGTCGTCCTGGCCAATGTGTCGAATTTGGAGCGCCGGTTGCGTCTTGACCTCGGTCCAATGCTGCGCGCGCCGGCTGATATTCGGGATCGTTCCGCTGAGCTTGCCCTGGAGATTGGTGAGCAAATTATTCAGCACTGTCTCGAAATCGTCGTTCATTGATCACCTTCAGCGGTCGCCTGGTCGACGGCTTGGCGGAGCTCTTGCTCAGCGTCGCCTGCAATCGAACCTTCGGCGCGCACGAGCATGTGTGCCGGTGCGATATTCACGGTTCGCGTATGGCGTTTGATCACGACGTCGATCGGTGCAGAGATGCGCCGACCAAAAACCGTGGAGCGACTCTCGTCGTGAAGTTTCTGAGAAAACGAGCTGTGAACGCCCCATTCGACGGCGCCGGCTTTCTCATAGTCGCCCGAGAACGTGACGCGGCCGACGATCTTCACGCCCTTGTCGTCAAAAACTTCCTTCTTAACGAAGCTTGCCAGGCGCCGACGGCTTTCCGTCTTGCCGCGCGGGATGAAAAATAGAACGCGTTCCTCGAGCTTGCCGGCCAGTGACGTGATCTTGGTGAGCAGAACGTCGTGCAGCTTCTTCGGGAATTCGTCGAAGCGCAGTGCTACCTCGCGGTCGCCCGCGACGAATACGCCAAAATCATCCATGGCTATCCTCGAACGGTGATTTCGATCCGCGCGAGCACGTCGTCCACCAATATCGGTGTGACCAGAGCCACGAAGCGCTTATTGCCGGCGACCACGATCGCATCCGTTCGATTGGGAAGCGGAAGCCCGTCCGTCAGAGGCCAGCCGGCCGCGTCAAGCTCCGTGCCGGATAGGATGATCCTCGTGTCTGAGGCTTGCGGCGGTGTTGGCGGCGTGACCGTCAACCCCTGCACATTGTCGGCCGGGATGTTCGTGCGGACGAAGCCCTTGAAGGTGCATGAAATAGAATTGCCGCCGCCGGTCGCCCTGGTGATCACGACAGTTTGGCCAGTCTTGCGCAACCGCGCGTCGAGAGCGGTCCGCCACTTCGAATATGCGAGCGTCACGCGAGAACGATATCGCGATAGTTTTCGAGGAGGTCCTCGATATCCGGCGTGATATTGCCGTTGCCCTGAGCTCCCATCCCGTATTCCTCGCGCCCGATTCCGGCGATGTCCTCACTCTTCAGGAATGGATCGCGGTCACGGCTGATCCAGCGCGCCTTGATCATTCGAAGGCAGGCTTCCTCAACGTCGGCGGGAAGCGTGCAATTGTCGACCGGCGGCAATGTGAAGCCGGCTGTGTAGACGATGATCAGCGGCTTGCCGTGCCAATCGGTTTGATACCCGTTTTCGTCCAGGCGATAGATCGCGTTGCTGTCCAGGTCGACCTCATAATCCGTCCCGACGACAAGAAGAGTTCCATCCTCAGTCACGCTCGTCACGGCCGTCAGCGGCGTGCGCGCGGGAATGTAATAGCCCTTCCGGTTCGGAATGAACGCCGGCCGGTTCATGTGTTGCGGCCGCACAAGGTCCTGATATGTCGCCTGCGCAAACTGCCGATTGCAGAATTGCACGATCGCGCCCGAGGCCTGTTTGATCAGGCGCTTGAGGTAGATATCGTCCTGCGGCGTTGCGCCATTGAGAACCAGGTCGCCCTTGACGTTGATCAGCGACGTCAAGTCCGTCGAAACCGGCGGCGTGATCACTGTGGTGATGACGTAGTTCTGGCCCATTTACATCGGCCCCGCTTGGAGGACCGCGACGCGGCCCTGTTCGACAATCGTCTTGTTCGCCGCGCCGGTCGCGTCCGTCAGCTGCACGCCGTGGAAATACCAGCCGTCAGTTCCGGTGCTATCAGCGTTCGCCAGGTTGAGGCGGACCAATCCGTCGACCCCGGTATTCACGAAGCTCAATCCACCCAGGGACTTCTTCTTGGTGATCACCGCCGTCAGCGATACGTCGCGGTACATGATCCACTCAATTTCGGCCATGCCCGAGACGTCAAGCGCATTGCCGGCGCCGTCCGTGATCGTGAAGACCGGCGCGGATGCGCGGCCGGCGTAGATCGTGAAATCTTGCGAGTAGGCGGTCATTGATCCACTTCCCCGCTAAGGTTTGTCGTCGGCTTCGTTCCGCTCAGTGTGACCGTCGGCTCAGTTGCCGCCAGGGTCACGGCCGGCTTCGTCGCGGACAAATTCACTGGCGGCTTCGTGGCCGAAAGGTTTGTCGTCGGTGCCGTACCCAGGAGCCGCGGGACGCTCAACAGCGCCTTCGCGACCGAGCTCGGCACGAGCTGGATCATGGATTGCACGGCCGCCGCCGATAGCCGTGGAAGCGGCCTGACGGGAAGCGATAGGGGTGCAAACCATTTGTCGACCGTCACGACCTCCGCGACCAAGGTGCGGAGCGTGGCGAAGAATGACTGCTTCTGCGGAACCGGCGGAGGCAGAACCGGCTGTGAAAGCGCGGCAAACCATCCAAACGACGGCGGCGGAACGAAGGTCGGAACCCATAGGGCGCGCGGCGATCCAAGAGTCCTGGTCGCCTGGATCCTCAGAGGCTCCGATAGCGGCCTAAACCATTTATCGAGGGTCACAACCTCGCTGGATGAGATGAGCGTCGCCGGACCGAACCACGCGTCAGACAAATTCCTGACGACGACGCGCGGCACTGGAAGCGAAAGCGCCACATGCCAGTCCATTGGCAGTGGCGGAACGAAGGTCGGCCCAAACGATGCGGAAGGTGATCGCGGCGCCGCGGCCAGGCGCAAGGGCTCAGAAAGAGCACGGAACCATTTATCTACCGTGACCACTTCCGCGGCGGCCGGCGGCAGGATCGGTCCGACCGTTGACGTCTGCGCCGCTGAAGCCAGCCATGGGGCCGGACGCGCCGGTTCCGATAGCGCGCGGAACCACTTGTCCGGGGTAGTGACCTCCGGGCGGGTGAGGCCTGAAGGGTCGACCGTAAAATATGGCCGCAAGGACGACGGCAGGCCGGCCAGCGTCCGCGCCGGCTCGGCGAGCGGGCGAAACCACTTGTCGACTGTGACGACTTCGGACGAGACGACGGGTGCAATAGGCGCAACCGTCAACCCTTGCGCCGAGGACTTCAGCGCCGGCAGGACCGGACGCGAAAGCGGCGCGAACCAACCCATGGCCGGCGGCGGGACCAATACCGGGCCGACCGAGGCCGTGACCGCCAGAGACACCGCGGCGGCGATGACCCGGCGCGAAAGCGGCTGGAACCAATCGAAGGACGGCGCGCTCGACGTCGTTCCGCCGTTTTGATCGACGTTTATTCCGCCGACGCCTTCCTGCGTCGTCCCGGTCTCGTCGACGATTATCGACGTCGGGAAACTACTGACGACGTACTGTTTATCCGTCACGCCAGGACGACCTTCGGATCAACGCGAAGAGTCGTGAGGCTGGCCGCCGCGACCTTGACCGTGAATTTGATAATTCCATTCATGGCCGGGGTGAAAGTGACCTGAAGTTTCTTGGTCGTTGGCGTCGTCATGCCCGTTGTCGTCCACGTTGCGCTTGACGCGGTTAGCGCCGAGCCGGTTCCGAGGACCGTCGCAAGGCCGCCGCTTACCGTGACCGTCTGAGGCGTTCCGGAGTTGCTGAGATATTCGGCCTCCAGCCAGATATCCGCGTTTGTGTAAGAGCCCGTGTCGACCGACGCGTCGAACAGGATTTCGACCGTCGCCGTCATGGATGCGTTCGAGAACGCGCCGGCGATCACATTCTGCTTGGCAATCGGAATTGTTTCGAACGCGCCAAAGAAGGGCTCAGTGTTCGCCGTCGTCTGGATTTTCCAGGCGTAGTTCGTCGTCCCGTCGCTTGCGCCGCCGCTACGGACGTTCGTCAGTTCCGTGGTGAGCGTGCCGAAATAGTCGTTGACGAATTGGCGCGCCGGCGAGTTCGACCCGGAAACGTCGCATCCGTCGAACACAACGCGCGAACCGTGGAATTTGGTTTGCTGTGTGCCGAGCGTGACCGATGCGCCGAGTTTGCAGTTTTTGAACAGGGCGCGGACCGTTTCCGTGAACGCGCCGAAAATCGTCTTGCCAGAGCCAGCGGCGCTCAAGTCCATGCCATAGACTTCGATTTGCGCGCGTCCCGGCGTCAATCCGCCGGCGCCGAAAAGTGTCGTCGGGATTGCGGTTCCGGCGAGTGCGCCGCCGAACAGCCGCATCAAAATGCCCTGCGGAACAATCGAAGAGCCGACCGCTCCGGAGAAGTTAAACGTCGTGTTGTAGCTCTCGAACACGCCGTTCGCATTGGCCGACGTGAACGTCATATTTCCGCTGGTCGTTCCGCCCAGTTTCAGCGTGCAGTTGTCCATGCGGATATATTGGCCGGCGACGCCCAATGAGTTCGCCGTCGCGCCGTTTCCGGACTGGAACAGAATTCCGTTGATGTAGGTGATGCCGGTTTGCGTCGCGCCTAGTGTGAGCGTTGCCGCGCCGGTTGCTGTTTCGGATGCGCCGGTTGTGATGTCGGATTCGACGGGCGGGACAGAACCGCCGTTCGCTACAGTCTTGACGCAAAGGATGATCGAAGGCGATGCGTCGGTTCCGATGTTCGTCATTGGGTATGACGCGGCAACCGAATAGGCGTGATCGTTTCCGACGTAAATCTTGTCGCCAGCGGCAGCCCATCCGGCGGCTTGCGCGTTCGCAATACGCGCGTGTGGCGCGCTCCAATTGTAGGTCGGGTTTCCTGTGACCTCGGTCCAGTCTGTGATCGTATTGTCCACCGGCGATGCGCTGCCGGCCGTCAGAACCCAAGCCGGCTCCGCGCCAGCGGACACGCCGCCAAGCGCGGTTCGAAAGCATCGCTCGCTGCCGACCGCCGGCGCCGCCAGTTGGCGCACAATCGAGCCCGCGCCGTAGGTATGGCCGGCCGCCCACTGCGCTACGGCGTTTCGGCTCGCGCTCGAGACATATTGCGCCGTCATTGTCCGGCCGCCGCTCTAATGTTCGCCGCGATAGTCGCCGCCGGCGTCAATTTGTTCGTGCGCAGCGTCGTCACTTGTCCTGCGGTCAATCCGAAAGCGTTCTGAAGCTGCAAATTCGTGAGCGTGCTCAGAAAGTCGCCAATCATGACGGCCTGCAATTGCGTGGCCACGGCATAGGCCGCGCGCAGCGCCACGACATTGTCCGCCACGATCGAGTAAACGAAGGCCGGCGTTGCCAGCGATCCGAGCGACAGAACCGCCGAAATGTTGTCGCTAACTTCGTTCGACGAGAGGTCCGCGAGCAGTTGCGTCGCCGCCGCGGCGAGGTGCGCAGCCTGGTCCGTCGCTTTGTCCGCGAGATAACCGCTTCGAATGGTGCGGCCATTGCTGAGAACAAACGTCTCGACGACTTCTATAGCCCCGTCAGAGGCTCGCGCGTTCCCCGGCGTTGAGGTTTGCGACGTGACGGTGACGGCCATGGGTCACCTCTATAGGCCGTAGGATCGGCGCGCGGCTTCGCGGGCTTCCATGCGCTCCATGGCTTTTTCCCACGTTTCGCAAAGTTCGCCGCGGTCGAGTTTCCGAACGCAATTCGGACAGATAAGACCGTCGCAAGTGTGGCACCGCCCGCCAAGTTCGGTGGGCGATGCCTTGTACGGGACCACGACGTTTTTCTGGCAATGCTTGCAAACGAAGCCTTCGCGCACGCTGTCGTCGCGCGTGCCTTCCAGCCCAAAGCCATAAATCGTGAAGCCCGCTTTGCGCACGCTTTACTGTTCCTCGAACAGGCAGGAACCGCCGAAGGAGCCCGTATAGGCCGGCGACAGGGCGCGAATGGCTAGGCCGTTGTTCGCCGTCGCCGGGATCACGATTTCGGAACCGGGGTTCGCGACCCACCGATAAGAGGCGCGCTGGTTGAGGAACTCGTCGATGAGGTCCGTGCCGGCCGTGAACGAGGCGGACTCGACGGTCGCGTTCGAACCGAACGTCGCGACGCAAGCCGCGTCCGCCGGATCGAGCGGCGTCGGCGTGACGGACGTGTCCGTGCCGTTCGCGGTTGTGCGGATGGCATTGAACTCGAGGACGTTATCGGCAGGCGCTCCGCCGGCGCCGACGAGCAGGTCGTAAAACTTGATACGACGCATGGACGCGGCTGGCGCGCGGACGTGCCCGGCGGTCTTGAACGTGGTCGTGTTCGTGGTCTGCGAAAACTTCGCGGCATACTTCGCCATGGATGGCTCCTGTGAGGTTAAGTGAGGGGTGTCGTGATGACCTGGAGGATTTGGTCACCTGTTTGGTTGACGGGAGAGGCGAGCGTGCCCGACCGAATTTTGATCATGACGACGCCGCGGAACACTGCCGGGTCCAGCCCGATCACATAGCCAGCGACGGCCGGCACGACGATCGCGTAGAGCCCTGCCTTGTCGCAGAACTCAAAAAAGTTCGTCCCGTCGTAAGACGCCTGGAGCGAGAGGTTCGCGGCGTTCCACGTCGACGGGACCGCAATCCCGGTGAGGTGACGCGGCGCGAGCGGGATTGCCGGCGAGAGCGCCGTCCCGTTTGAGATTGTGACGGGCGTGACTGTGGGAGTGGTCATGATGACCCCTTGTCAGAATTTCGGGAGCGGCACCGCTTATTCGGCGGGAGGCGACTCTTCGGGCAGAGTCTCGTCGGCCGGGATCTCCTGCGCGTCGAGGTCGGACACCGGAACGTAATTGAACCCGCCGTCGAACGAAACAAAACTGCCTTCGCCAGTGGCGCGCGTGGCGTTCACAGTGCGGTCCTGGCCCATATGCTTGACGGCATCGCCGAGCGCCGGACCGGAATAGACAAGGGGTGGTGTTTCGTCGGACATGGGGTTCTCCTGAGAAAGGGGCGACGCGCGCGACGCGAGCCGCGCGCGTCAATCTTATGCGCGATTCGCCCGGACCTGAACATTGTCCACGAGCAAGGTGCCGACGCCGGTGCCGCTCGCCTTGTAGACGGACTGGTAGGCCTGCACGATCGCGCTCGCCCCGGTCGCCGCGAACGCGACGTTTGCGAGACCGCTGATTTCATTCCCGTCCACAGAGAACCGGACGTTCGTCACGTCCGTCGCGTCGAACTTGAGAATGTGCCAGTCCGTCGTCAGGAACGCCGGGACGACGGAACTTGCATCGATGGCGTTGACCGTCGTTCCGTCGTTCGACCGCAAGATTAGCTTGCCGTTTCCGAGGAACCCGAAGCCAAGATAGAACGACGCGTTGTCAGGGCCGTCGATCCATGCGGACTGGACGCCCATGACCATCTGAACGGCCGCGACGCTCGGAAGCACGGACAGCTTGATGCGGCTTTCCCAAATCAAGCCTTTCGTAATATCGAGCGAAAGGTTGTCGCCCATGTAGAACGCGCCGTCTTCCTTTTCGGAGTTCGCGGCAAGGGCGAGCGAAATCTGTCCGCCGGCGGCGTTCGAGACTGCGGCGACAGTCGGCGGACCGGCGCCGACGATTTTCTTGATCCACGGGTAGCCTAGCGTGGCGGTTGTCGGGAGCGTGGCGACGTGCGACGCGCCGATAAACTCGTCCTCGAAAAGGATTGGATTGTTGGCGAGCAACGTCTCGCCGGTGAGTGTGTCGAATTCAGTATGTGCGCCGGCCTTGTACTGGCCGCGAGAATTGAGAGGCATAGAAGTCTCCTATCCGGCGTCCGGGCGGACGCCGCAAAAGTTGCGGATTGGGAGAGAGGCGCGCCAGCGTTCGCCGGCGCGCCGCCCGGTAGGCTTTAGACGCGAATGGTCGGCGGTGACGCCTGCGCGTATGCCGGCAGATAGAAGATATCTGCGGTCGTGATGTTCGCGGCGTTGCTGGCGCCGGTCGAGATGCCGATGTGGTTGAACCCATTCGCTACGTCCAGCGCCGTCTCGGGCTGGATTTCGAAAATGACGCGCTTGTTCTTGAGCGCGGCAGAGGTCGTGAACGTCGCGGCGGCGGTCTGAGCGGTATTGCCGTCCGCGCCGGACGTGTCCTGGTTCGCCCAAATCGGAACCGCTGCGATGGCTTTGGACGACGTTCCCGACGTGTCCTTCGCCTGAAGCGGCGAGAACAGAACGGTGGCGGCGTTGCCCTGCGCGACCTTCGCGATAATCCACGCCTTGAGCATGGTTTTCAGCGAAACGTAGGTCGACGTACGGCCAGCGGCGTCGGTTGCGGGGTTGAGAAGTTCGTCGGACGGAAGCTGATACGGAAGGCTGAACTGGCGGGCCATGGGCCTGCTCCTTTTTGCCGTCCCCCAATGCGGCGAAAGAGGGAAAGACGGGCGAGGTGGGGGACCTCGCCCGTTTCACTCAAACCCGGCTCATGGAGCCGAATTCGTTTAGCGATTGGCGAGCACGATGAAGGGCGAACGCGTGTTCGTTCCCTTGAAGGGCGTGATCGCGGAGTGCCACATCGGACGTCCGTCGACGCGGTACGTGATGCGGAAGCGCATTTCGTCCGTGTCGAAGGCGATGTGCATGGAGGTGGCGAAGTTGACGCCGCCCTTGTCGACCAGCGTGTACTGGCTGAGGTCGACCAGCGCGATATCGCCGGACGTTCCCATCGCGGCATTGTATTCCGTCGCGATCACCGGGCGGCCGAGCAAGGTCGCATACGGCGCGCCCGACGCTCCGCCAGGCGGCAGGAAGACGGGAAGTCCGCCGGTGCCGACAGGGATGGAGAGGCCGAGCAATTGCGCCTCTGCGTCCTGGTTGATCAGCCACACCGCGTTTGAACGCGAACGCGCCCACAAGCGGGAGAACATCGCCGTGATGTTATTGTAGGTGACCGTCGCGGCCGCCTGACCGGTTTCCTTGGCCTGTGTGACCAGGGCCGCGGCGTTCAGGATGCCGAGCGGCTGACCCGCGCCGGAGCCTTCCCAAACGGCGTCCTCGACCATGAACATCACTTCCTCGGAGAACGCCTGGCCGGCGATCGACGTCAGGGCAGTGCTGTCCTGAAGCAGTTCATCGGTGACGGTCATTTTGGAAATGAGCTTTTTCAGGTCGAACTCGACCATGCGGAACTTCGGACGCGACTCCGTACCGGCAACGCCTTCAGCCTGCCAGTTCGATTGCACGCCGCCCCAACGGGAACCGGTCGCACGGGACGATTCGTCGACGCCCGGAATTTTGAGCCCGTTCGCATTGGCGCTGATCGGGATCTTGTTCACGCGGCCCATGATTTCGCCCATGTCATGCGCGAGCATGAAAATGGTATTCGCGAAATCGGTTTGGACGAGGAATCCGCCGCCGGTCGGATCGACTTCGCCTGCGCCGGTCGGGGCGCGGACGAGACGAGGATCCGTGACGGAGCCCTTGGACGCATAGTGCCGGAAAACGTCCTGCAGCTGTTCGCCAAGATTGCCGTACTTCTGGTCCGCCTTCTTGAAGCCGAGCTCTGCGCGGCTGCGACGAAGGTAGGATTCGAACGTGCGCATGCCCGGCGACGTCACGTCACGGGCGTGCATGAGCGAGACGGCGCGCTCCGCGGAGGTGTCGATCAGCTCCTCGACGTCACCCTCTGCCGGCTGAACCGGGCGGGCGAGCGATGCCGAACGCTTTTCAGCCTTTTCAGCGCGCTCGATTTGCGCCTCGAGGTCAACAATTTCGGCTTCCTTCGCGTCGAACTTGGCACCGTCTTCGGCCAGGTTCGGTAGTTCATCAATCGCCGCGGCTCGTGCCTGGCGAAGTTCGATCAAAGTGCGCATGAATGGGTCTCCCTATAGCGCATGAAAAAGGACGCCGAAGCGTCCAGGGGCCCTCGCCAGAAGGAGAGGGATTCTCGGGCGGCGGATTTCCGCCGGGAATTACTTCTTGAGAACGCGAGCGCGGGCGCGGCGAATGCGCGTTGCCTTGGCTTTGGCCTCGTCGTCGACCGCCGCGGCGCGCTTGGCTTCCTCAGCCAGGCGCACGGCTTCAGCCGCTTTTTCGGCTTGGCTCTGCGCCGGTGCGAGCGCGGCGCGCCCCTTCTTGAGCTCGTCGAGCTCTGCCTTGAAATCGTCCAAGGCCTTGCGGATCGCGGATGTGTCGATCGTCAGAGTGAGCGTGGACTTGGGATCAGGGACCTCAACGGCTTCCTGCATCTTGCGGCCGATCACGCCGAGCTTGATCAGCATGCGCTGCGCGGGCGACTTGGCCGCCGCCTCGAGCGCCTCGACAAAATCGACGTCACCGCCATCATCTTCAGTGCCGGCAAAAAGCTCCGTCACCTCTTCAACGGTCATGTCGACCAGAATTTGGCCAAGCTCCTTGGCGGCCGCCAGGAGACGATCGGGGATCGTCGATCCATCCTCCTCAACGTCCGCTTCCCATTCGACGTCCGCCTGGACGCTCATGAGATAGGAAATGAGGCTCGCCAGTGTGCCGACCGAATAGAGGCCGCGGACGGTTGACTTAGAAGTCAACGCGGCCGTCTGAGGCTTTGAAGGTGCAGGCATTTTTGCGTTTCTCCGCATGGCTTCCAGTTGCGACCGCGGGACCATGACCATGGATCCGCCATCAAGAGTTTTCTCCGCCCATTCGACGAATGGTCCGGTGTCAATGCCGTGCGCGCGCGCTTCGACGATCGCGGTGGACAGCGCCGGCACGGGAACCTGGGAAACCTCGAGCAATTCCTGCTTCAGGAAGTCGATACCGTTCATGCGCGTCTTGTCGGTCGAATATTTCCATTCGAGCGGGAGCCACGAGACGGAGACCGCATTGAGAAAGCCGCGCTTGACCATCTGAAAGATCGTGTCCGCGAACGGGTAGACGTCCTTCTCCATGTATTCGACCGTGCCGCGCAGCTTCCCGCCGACGGTTGCGATCGAGGTCACGCGGCCGACGGGCGGTTGGTTGCCATCATGCGCGAACAGAAAGACCGGATTTTTCAGGAACGGTCCCAAGCTCCAGCCGTTTGACGCGATCGTGTGACCATCGCGCGCAACGCTGTCATCACTGAAAATGTAGCTGATCTTGCGGCTGTCGCCAGACACCTCCGGCGTGCTCGCGCTCGCGCGCATGAGCATCGACTCGCCGGGAGCCGAGCTATCGAGCTCCTTCGCCGTGCTGATCAGCTTCATGCTTGTCTCCTAGACTGTGGGCGCGCCGTCGGGATCGTCGCCGGGGCCCGATTGCGGGTCGGACGTCGGATCAGCGGCCGGGTCCCCGGGTCCGCCTTCGCCGCCGGCGCCGGATTGGTCACTGCCAAGCGGCGCCATGTTCAATGGCTGCATGATTTCGTCGCCGTCCTCGACCGGGTTGAGGCCTTCGGACATGCGCACTTCGTTCGTCGATAGGATTCCGGACGTCTTACCGATGCGCCACACACCGTAACGCGCCGTGATGTCAGCCTTGAGGAGCGAAGACTCGTCAAAGTCGACGAAGAGGTTTTGGCGGCGGAGGTCGAACTGCCAATCGAGACGCTTTTCCCAAATATCGCTGTGGCTCGTGAGCGTGTTGTTCCGATATTCCTGGGATTGCTGCACGATATTGTTGAACGTGCCCTTCGTCAGGTCCCCGATCATGTGCGGCGGGACGCGGAACAGCCGGCAAATCTCAACGACCTGGAATTGGCGCGCCGCGAGGAACTGCATATCCGCGAAGGTCATGGTGATCGACTGCCATTTCAGGCCTTGCTCGAGCACCGCCGTCTTGCCGCTGTTGAGCAATCCGGAATGAACCATGTCCCAATTCTGCTTCAGCCGGTCCGCGGCGTCCTTCGTGAGCGTCTTGTCCGTTGTGAGGACGCCTGACGGCCGCGCGCCGTTACCGAGGATCTTTGCATATTGCTGTTCCTGGCCGAGCGAGAGCGCGATCGCCTCGCGCGCCAGGGCGATGCGGGATTGTCCCACCAATCCGTTCGCGCTGAGGTCCTTCAAGTGAAAGACGTCGCGGTACGGGATCAGCAAGGGCAAGCCGCGCAACACTGCGAGCTCGTGAAGGCCGGCGCGCGTCACCATCCAGAAGAGCGAGCCGTCCGGCGATTCCCATAGGCGACAGCGATCCGGATTGACCGGAACGAGCATGATCGGATCGCCGCGGTTATTCCGGACGATCACCGCATGCGCATTGCCGCGCAGGAGATAGAACGTGACCATCTGGCGGCAGAATTCCGGCCACGTCTGCCAGTCATTCGGCTTCCAGAGCAAATTGTAGAGGACATGCGTGTCCGCGACCTCGCGGCCGCCTTTCACATGCCCGAACATATCCACGCGGCGCAAGATTTGCGGCGTGAGCTTCGAAATATCCTCAGAAAGCACCGACACGCATGACATGACGGCCGTCGCCTGCATGGCCGTTTGCTGGTTGATCGAAATGCCCGTCGCGGAAGGCGAGGAGTAAAGGCCTCCGCCGATGAAACTCTCGTCACTGCCGGTGCGCATGAACGCCGTCACGGCGTCTCTCACGCGGCCGAGTAGCGTGCGTTCTTCGGCCATCGTGTCTCCGCTTCGTTACAGGACCAGCAAACCCCGCTCTTCGTAAACAGAGCCGCCCGACCCGCCAGGGATCGTCGCAACGCCGATGCTCATGGCCAGGGAAACCATGCCGTCGATACGTCGCGTCGCCTTCTGCTTATCGAACATGCGATGGCCGGTGCGATTTTCGGCGTAGACCACGCCGCCGGCGCACATCGCCATGACAGGGTTCGTGTCGACCTCAATCCGGCCCTCGAGAAGCGCGGCTTCAGTCTTGTTGATCGAGTCAGGCATCCAGAGCGCGATTTCGTTCGCGCCGGCTTCCTCTGCCGCCTCTTCGTCCTCGCGCTTGCCGATCACGCGACGGTTGAAGCCCTGCGGATGCACCATGCACGGCAAAACGATGCCGGCTTGATCCAAATGGTCGGTCAGCTGCTCCAGGCCGTATTGGTCGGCGCCGATTTTCATCGGTGCATAGCGCGCGTTGAGATCCGCGAGCGCGTCAGCGACCCAGGGATATGAAATGCGCTTGCCTGGCACGGCTTCCATGAAGCCCTTGCTCACCCAAAGCTCATAGGGCGCGCGGTCATTTTTGGCGCGTTCCCGGAGCGTGTCAGCCGGCGTCCAGAACCATGTTTTTGAAGCGAATTTCCACTTGTCGATCGTCCAATCCAACACCCAGGTCAGCGTGAACGCGGTCAAGTCCCGCGTGCGGGACAGGTCAAGGCCGCCGAAGCACTCGTAACCCTTGGCGCTGAGCTCGTCCGGGTCCAGCTTTCGCTCCGCGGCGATCCAAAGCCGCTTCGGGATTGCAGAGCTCTCGCTCTCCGTCCACTGGCAGAAGTTCAATCGGCGGGTGAGCCCTTCTTTCGAAGGCATACCCTTGGCTTCCTCGACCTGTTCGCGGATGTACGGAAGCTGAATTGACACTCCGATGTTCGGATTTGCCTTGATCCAGCATGTTTCGTCATCGAAAGGCTCGTCACCCTCGTCCAGGGAGGCGATATAGCCGAACCAGGCGTCATTCGGTGTCTCGCCGGTCACAACCTCGACCGTGTAGTCATGCTCCTGGCCGCAAACGGTTTTCTTGTCGAAGCCGGAGTTCGTGATTTCGAAAATGAGCGCTTCCTGGTTGCCCTTCGTGCCGGCGCGCATCATTTCAATGATCGTGTTGTCCGGATGCTCGTGAACCTCGTCGATCAGCACGCAATAGGGTCGCGGACCGCTTTTGCCCTTCTTTTCCGCCGATATCGGTTTGAAAAAGCCGCCGAGAGCGTTGCTGAGCTCCCCGACCATCTTTTCGCCGTGCGCCGTGAGGCGCCGATGCAGCGCCGGGCTCCGTTCGTACATGGAGACGGCGTCGCGGAACAAAATGCGGGCCTGATCGAGCCCTGAAGCCGCTGAATAGACCTCCGCGCGATACTTACGTAGTCCCGAAAGCATGTAATGGCCGATACCGGCGGCCATCGGTGACTTGCCTGAGCCCTTCGCGACCTCAACGAAGGCGCGTCGGAAGCGTCGAAAGCCGAGTGAATTCTTCCAGCCGAAGAGCGAACCGACGATAAACGCCTGCCATGGCTGCAAAATGAACGGGATCACCTGGCTCACAACCTGGTTGAACTCGTCCTTTGCCTCAATTTCGACCGTCAGGACGTCCCGGAAGAAGCCAATCGCGCGCTCAGCGGCAGAAACGTCCCACAGAAGCCCGCGTCCAGGACCGTCAACCAGGTCCTTGAGGTGTCTCTCGCATGCTGCGCGCACATAAGGACCGGCGAGAATTCGCTTTTGCGTGACCGCTTCGGCGTATTCAGTAACGGGATCCATTTAGATGCGTTTTCCAGCAAAAAAGAAGTTGCTCATGATGCTGATGGGTGTACCGTACCCATATTGAAGTTGCGTTGGCGCGCAACAAACCGCGAGGAACCCATGAACTACCGCATTGAAGCGGAAACCGCAAAACAACCCGAAACGCCGGCGCATCCGGCCGTCGGCATGCTTATGCGCAGCGGCGCGACCGTCTACTACGCCCACTTCCGGGGCATGTACGTCGAAAGCCTCCAGCTACGCGCAATCGAAACCCTATTCGAAGGAGCTGCTCAATGAGCGCACAAACTACCGCCCGCAAGGCCGCCGCGATGCGCGCCGTTCTCGCCGTGGTCCTGGAGGCCGTCAAAGCCGCCGGACCGCAAGGCGCGCCGGCCGGTCCAATGTATGCCGCGCTCATGGCGCAAGGCTGCACCCTGGATCAATTTCAGGCGATCATGGGCGCCTTGGTCAAAACCGGCAAAGTCCGGGCGAGCGCCAATGGCGAGCTCTACACTTTCATTGCCGACCTTTAGGAGGCCGATGTGATCACGATCCACTTCAAAAGCATTGACGGATACCGCGGCCGCCGGAGCTTCAAAGCCTTGGCCGCTGCAAAAAAATATGCCGTGAAACTCGTGGGTGAGAACCCGGAAATCGGTTCATTTTACGCTGTGGCCGGCGACGGCGTTGTCCGGATAACCGCCGACGGCGCGAGGATAGCCGATCTTTTCCCACAACCCGAAGCCGCGCCACGCGCGCGACACTGCACTTGCGAGGTCTCCCAGGTTTACGGCGGCGACTGCATCCACACACTTGCGGGCGAAGAGGCGCGTCTCGAAAAAGACGCCGCGACATGCTTCTGCTCAGAGGTCCAGCTTAAAAATGTCGGCTGCAATTGTGACGCGCAGCCAAAACCGGCTTTCAATGACGATGACGTGCCGTTCTAAACCCCTGGCTCTTGGCGAGCCACAACCGCGAGGAAATCGAATGTCTAGCTGCTTTTTTTACAGTGCCGGCCCCGTGGCCTGCACCGAATGTGACTGGAAGGGCGACGCCGACGCCGGCGAGCCTATTGCTGACGTCCAGGAGCGGTTAACCGCCGGCGACGTCATTGAAATCCCGTGTTGCCAATGCCCGGAGTGCGGAAGCCTCTGCATGATCGTGCGGCCGCCGGCCGAGCTGGACAAGTTTCTGGCGAGCGAACGGCTGCGCGAACGCGCGGACGAAGTGTTGGCCATACTGAAGCGCGCCGTTCCATGGCTGGCCAGGGCCCAGGTTGAGGGCGTGCACCTGACTTGCGCCATGCCGAATGACTTGGTGCGAACTCTTCAGCGCGCCGAGGCAATCCTGAAACAAATCGAAGGGAACTGACATGACCTACTTCACTGCTACCTATAGCCCGGATGACAACAAGCTCCGGCTTTACGCCACATCCCGCCTGGATTCGGAAACCTACGCCAAGGTGAAGGCCGCCGGCTTTCGTTGGGCGCCGAAACAGGACCTTTTCGTTGCTCCCGCCTGGACGCCGTTCCGCGAGGATCTTTTGACCGAGCTGGCCGGCGAAATTGAGGACGAAGACAAGAGTTTGACGGATCGCGCCGAGGAGCGGGCCGAGCGTTTTGACGAATACCGCGACAAGCGCCTGGCGGATGCTGAGCGCGCGCGCGACGGCGTTTCCCGCATTGCCGACCACATCCCGTTGGGTCAGCCCATCCTGATAGGCCACCATTCCGAGAAACATGCGCGAAAAGACGCCGAACGCATCGAAAACGGCATGAGAAAGGCCGTAAAAATGTGGAAAACGTCGAATTATTGGAAATCCAGGGCTCTTGGAGCCATTCAACACGCGAAATACAAGGAGCTCCCGGCCGTCAGGCACCGCCGGATCAAGACGATCGAGGCGGACAAACGCAAGACTGAACGCTCGATAGCCATGCTCGAGAGCCGTTTGGCGGCCTGGACCGGGCTTCACAACCTCCCCGAAGAGGCTCAACTGGCCGCGGCGATGCGTTTTGCGGACGCGGAATGGTCAAGTGTGCGGCTTTCAGACGGCACAATTGCCGATTCCACGCATTCAGCGCTTCGTGACGGCAAGGTGACGCCGGCGGAAGTGCGCGAACAGCGCCTCAGGAGCCTCCCGGCGACCATCGCGCACCATCAGCGCTGGATTGAGCACCACGACAACCGCTTGGTCTATGAGCGCGCCATGCTGGCCGAGCAAATCGGCGCGGACGCGTCGACCAACCCCATGGCGGACCGTTTTGACCTCAAGGTCGGCGGCCGCGTCCTTTGCGACAACGCCTGGGTCGTGATCCTGAAGGTGAACAAGGCCGGCGGCGTCATAACCTCCGTGACGACGACACCGCCGCGCGCCGTGACCTGGCAACGGCACTGGAAGTATGGCGTCGAAAAGATCGCGGACTACCAGGCGCCGTCGGACGAGGACGCCGCCAAGGTAAAGGCCGCGACCGCGCTTCCGCCGATCTGCAACTATCCCGGCGCGGACTACATACCCATGCTGAAGGCCGATTGGGACAAAAAACACCGGGACTATAAATGCCTCCGGGTGATCGCCGCGACGGAAACGACGGGCGCGCACCGCGTGCGACGCGTCATGACCGGCGGATACAAGACCGGCTACGTGTTTCTGACGGACGTGAAAGTGGTCGAACCGCCCAAACCTACCGCCAGGCCTTCCCTGCCGGCCGCTGAGCGCGTCATGCCTTCAGAGTATGCGGCGCCACGGCCGCGCGAGGACCAGCCTCAGGACGCCGAATTTAAGGCTCTGCAGGACACTCTCAAGACGGGCGTCAAAGTAGTCGTGGCGCCTCAGCTCTTCCCCACGCCGGCCGCTGTGGCCGAGCGCATGGTGAAATTGCTGGAGCTTGAGCCTGGAGCTCGCCGGACCCTGGAACCTTCAGCCGGCACCGGCGTCCTGGCTGAAGCCGCGCGCACCGCCGGCGCCATGACAACCCTCGTTGAAGTGAACTATGACTTGGCGCATCGCCTGCGCAATTCATTTGACGACGTGCACACGGCCGACTTTCTGAAGTGCACGAGCGCCGAGCTTGGCATGTTCGACCGGATCATCATGAACCCGCCATTTGCCGGCCGGGCGGACGTTGACCACATCAACCACGCCCAAGGCTTCCTGAAGCCTGGCGGACGCCTTGTGGCGCTCTGCGCGGACGGTCCACGACAGCGCGCCGTGTTCGAACAGGTCGCAACCGCCTACATCCCGCTCGAGCCCGGCGCCTTCAAGGAACAGGGAACCAACGTAAATGTAGCGATTGTCGTAATAGACGCTTGATCAGGAATACGGATAGGGTAGTATCTACCCAACGGTTGCTTTGGCGAGCGACCCAAACCGCGAGGAACCAATGTTTACAAAAGACGAACTGGAAATGCTGAAAACCCTTTTGTTTGAAGAGGCTCAGCGCATGGACGACGACGGCAACGATGGCGCGTTTGAGGCCAGCCCCTTTGCCAAAATTTACGACAAGGTGTGCGCCGAACTGGAAGGTGCGAAATGAACGCGCTCCCTATTGCCACCATCTGGCCGAATCCGGATCAACCGCGCAAAACCTTCGACCCGGACCTGATCCGTGAGCTGGCGGCGTCCATCAAGGCTGAAGGCCTCCGCCAGGCCATCCTTGTCCGCCCGCGACCCGCCGGCGGTTATGAAATCGTTTTCGGTGAACGCCGTTGGCGCGCGCACTGCCTTCTGACCGACCAGGGCGTCCCTGGCTTCGCGGCGATCAACGCCGAGGTCAAGGAAATGACCGACCGCGAGCGGGACGTCACGGCTATCGTTGAAAACCTCCAGCGCGCCGACGTGAAGCCGCTCGAGGAAGCCCGCGCCTTCCGCCGCCTGGTCGACCAGGGCATGACGGTTGAGGAGCTGAGCGTCGCCACGGGCGCGACGCGGTACAAAATCGAATGGCGCCTCCGGCTTCTTGGCCTGGCGCCTGAGATTCTCCGGCTCTACGAGACCGGCAATATCGACCTTCAACAGGCGACGGAGATTGCCAGGCTCCCGACGGAGGCCGAGCAGCGTCAAATCCTGACGAAGATCAACCGCGGCCTGATCGTCGGCTGGCGCACCCTGCACAATGCGATCGACGCGATGCTGGACACGGAGAAAGCCGCCGACCTGTTCGGTGACATGACCGTGAAGGCGACCAACGAAGAGTGCGCCGTCCTAAACCGCATGGAGCGTAAGATCGAAAGCGTCGTGCACATGGTTGCGGCCGGATGGGACGACGGCGAATGCGTGATCGCCGCCAAGGTCTCCCGTGACCGGTCCAATACGATGGCCGAAAAGATTGCGCTGATCCGCCGGAGCCTGACCCGGATGGAAAGCGACTTGCGTCACCTGACAGCCCAGGCGTCAATCGTTCTCGAGAAGGTTGCGTAAAGTGGCCGGCGGGCTTGGCGTCCCGCCGGCCTGGAGCGGGTTCTTCCCGGGCCCGCGAGGGCGCCAGGGTTCACACCACGAAGCGGAGATTATCATGCTGGACGGCAAACGCGAGCAAAACCGGGACATTCTCCGCAATATGATCGTGGACAACCATTTGACCCGCCAACAGACGGCGGACCTGCTTTATCAGAGCATTCACACGCTCAACGCCTGGCTAAAACCGGCGACCTCTAGTAGTTCAAACCCGGCGCCCAAGTGGGCGATCGAGCTCTTGGCCTACAAGCTGGCCGACCCGGCGGTGAAACGATGAAGGCATACAACGGCTTCTCTGGCGAACTGCGAAACAAAGCGCAGGCATGGCTGCGCGCCGAGTGGGCGGCTGGCCGTCTCGCGCGGCCGGCCAAATGCTGCGCATGCGGCCAGGACAAGGGTGTCATTGACGCTCATGCCGAGGACTACAGCCTCCCGTTCGCCGCCGGCAAGACGGATGAATTCCACCTCTGTTTCATTTGCCATATGATCGTGCATTGCCGCTTCCGCAATCGCACGCATTGGGACCGATATCGTGAAACCATCCGCGCCGGCGGACACTTCGCGCCGTATTTCAGCCGTCAATTCGGTCGTTTTGTAGCTGAGCACCTTGACGGGCCCGACCTCTTCGCCAGGGCGATGGTCGGCTTCGTACCAGGTGAAACTCCGGCCCGGCTGGTTCTGGACGAAATTGATCAAAAGACACGCTGGTAGCTGACAGCGCCGGTACGCTTCACTTCCCTGAAGTAGCCCGAGACGAGCTCGACTTCTTGGTCGATCGACGAAAGCGCATTGGTCGCCCGCGGCGTCGGCACGCGCCCCTCAATGAAAAGCTCCTTCACGCCAACGCCCCCGAGAAGCGCGACGAATTCGCGGCCGAACTCCAGGTCATCCCCGAAGAGCTCCGGAAACACGCGGCGCGCGAGCACGACGTCAATTCGGTTCTCCGCGACGATGGTGATCACCGCGTCGCATGTTTCACGTGAAACAGTTAACGCATAAAAATCCACTGGCACGCCGGCGACTTCCGCCATGCGCACCACGGCCTCGTCGGCCTCAATGCCTACCGCGTGCGTCGTGAGCCCGTTTTCTTTGAACACGCGGGCGCCTAGCAGGCCGAAGGAACAGCCAAGGTCGAGCACGCGTGAGCCCGTCATGTTCGCGATGGTCGCGGCCGCCATGGCGTCGTGGATCCGGGGGAACGTCTTGTTCGCCCGCCATTCCGCCAGGTGATTTTGATCGTCGAACCTCACGCCTTGGCCACCTCGGCCGGATACCAGGCTTTCGAATAGCGATAGTCCTTGATGTTTTTCATCTTGAACACGCCGTCCTGGTAGAGAAGGTCGACCTCGTCCTTGGTCGCGCCAATTTCAATCGCGACCTCCTGCGGATCGCACTTGTGAACGTCGATCAGCTCCCGAACAATTTCGGACATGCGCACGGCGACGTGACTGCCCTTGGCCCGGTTCATGCGGATCGTGAAGATCATGGCCTGGTCGCGCGCGATATCCAGTACCGCGCAGGGAACCTTGCCGGCGTAGCGCTTCAGTAGCGGCGCACTCTCGAGCGCCAGGCGCGAGCGGTGGAAGCCGTCAATGATCGTGCCGTCCTTGGTGATCAGGATCGGCTGCACCCATCCCGTGAGGAGCAAGGACCGTTCGAGAAGCCGGAGCTCCGGCGTGAATACGACGTTCGGGTTGTAATCGTTGGCGTTTAGCGTCGCCGCGTCGCGCCATTCAATCGCGGAAATCGGATCGTTCACGCCCTGGCCTTTTGCTGAGGGAGAATCTCTCGTTTGAAGCTGCCCGCCATGAAGGTTGAAAGCAAATACCGCGGCGGATAGAGGTCCGGGTTTTTCATGGCGCGGACCATGACGTGCTCGAACTTCTTGACCGCCATGTCGTATTGGCGGTCCTCCGTGATATTCTCGTCAATCCAAAGCCTTACGCCTTCGTAAGTCTGCCCGTATTGCAGCTGAAGCGCCTCGCGGTCCAATTCCTTGAAGTAGCGCTCATGCGCCAGCATTTCCGGAAAGACCTTGGTCACTCGCTGGTAGAAATCCGGGACGGTCGTTTTGATCAGGTCGAACTTCTTGGCGGATTCGGCGTGCAGCGGCGTTGAAACCCGGAGGCTCTGGCCGGCCCACATTTGCAGGTCATAGAGTTTGCAGTACCGAATGTCCCGGTCAAAGAAGTACCGGAAAATGTCGTTTTCTTCCCAATCAAACAACGGCTTGCAGAGCTTGACGTTCGAGGCTCGCGGGTCCGTCACGCCGTTGATGTAGTTCTCGTTCAATTTGTTAACGCAAGACCGGAACCGAATTAACGATTCACTCGATCGCACGCCGGTGAGGAAGGCAATCTTCCCGCGGTAATGCTGCGCGGTGAAGCCGTCCATCGAATACTGATCGAAAACCCGATCGTCGCCAGGCTCGAGCGATATCCCCCACGCCGGCTTCTCGCGCACCCAGGCGCGCGCCGGGTCCCATTGGACATAGGACCGGCAAACCCCGAGCACATACTTGGTCGACGCCAGCGGCACGGTGAACCAAAGCATCTTGATCCACGGCAACTGGCGATAGCCGTCAACGAAGTTGATCACTTCGTCAGGAATGAGCTCTTCATCGCGGAACACGACGTCCAGCGGCTTGGTGATGCCGCGCTCCTGCATGACCTCGCGGACCAGGTGCAGCGTGGCCAGGCTGTCCTTGCCGCCGGAAAACATGACCACGACGGTGTCGAAAATGTCGAAGATATGATGGATGCGGGCCCGCGCTTCCGTCAGGACGTCCGTCTCAATGTAGACCTTGACCCTAGGCACGGGCGGCGCCGTCAAGGAACAGCGCCAGGCGCGCGCCGAGCGTCTCCTCGTCCGGGTGCATGATCTTCAGCCGCTTGAGAAACGCGAACCAAGCGGCTTGCTGAGCTTCGTCGTCAAACACGATATTGAACTGGATGATCGACTTCATCGGCCGCGGCGGTCCGTCCTCATGCGCGTTTGTGGTCGCTGTGAGGGGAACCAGGCGGGCTAGTTCCTTTTCGTCAAATCCCAAATCGTCCAGGTTGACGCCGGCGAGCGTGAGGTCCCCGAGCTCCTGTCCCAGGAGATCCTCGTCCCACTCAGAATTCAGTGCGAGCTTATTGTCCAGGACCGCGAAGGCCCGGCATTGCTCCTCGGTCCAGCCCTTCGCGACGATGACGCGCGCCGTGGCGAACCCCTCGTGTTTCATGGCCTCCAGGCGACCGTGTCCCGAAATCAGCGTGCCGTCCTCCTTCACCAGGAGCGGCCATACCTGGCCGAACTTGCGCATGGAGCTGCGCAAATCCTCAATTTGCTTCTTCGGGTGCTTCCTGGCGTTGCGGACGTTCGATTTGATCCGCTCGACCGGCCATTCCTCGACGGTATAGGCCGGCATGGCCGGCGGCGCGCCGGCGCGTCTACGAGTTGAAATAGCGCTCTGTTTTGTCAAACGGGTCACCCTGGCCAGGCTGGAGGTTTCGCTCGTCCGTTGGAGACAGACCGAGAATTGCTACCAGCGAACGCCATTGGCGCCAAGCCTCATTGAGCTGCGGCACGTAGGGGTGAGTTTTGATTTGGATGCCGTTGCGGGTTTTCTTCGCTCCGCCCTGGCTCGCGTCATAAATTTCTTTATTGATGGTCGGCATCGCCTCACGGAACGCCCGGATGCGGATGCAAACGACGCAATATTCCTGGATCACGTCGACGTAGCGGGCCTTGAGGCGATCGACGGACGGCTCAGCCAATATCCTGGCGACGCGCTTCCATTCCTTTTTCATTTCCGGGCTCAGGCCGCGCGGCTGTAAAGCCTTGATAGCGCGGCGAATACTCGCTTCAACGCGGGCTTCGTCCTCAGCGCCGCCGAACTCGCGGATTGGGACGACATTCTCGAGTTTTCGCTTCCGACCTCGCATGATTCCCTAGTTTTGGGCTTTTTCTGTTGAATTTTCAAATTTCACACGTTTTGG
>Ga0265338_10000896_pt1 | contig 50046 bp, 73 predicted proteins | sample 42126metaG_FD_193579 | JGI IMG/M metagenome (GOLD analysis project Ga0265338, IMG submission 193579) | Rhizosphere microbial communities from Carex aquatilis grown in University of Washington, Seatle, WA, United States - 4-21-26 metaG | ecosystem: Host-associated > Plants > Roots > Rhizosphere...
GTCCTTATGTGTGTATGTGTATATGAGTGCAAATGAGTATGTGTATGTGTGTGCTTAGGACCAGCCTTTAGAGCCAGTCCTAAGCCACGTTAGTCTAAGCCAAGCCAGTCCGACCTAGCGCAGTCTGTTAGCGCCTGCCAGCGTGCTCGTAGCTAGAGGTAGCCTTGCTGAACATCATGATCAGGAAGACTACAAAGATGATGATGAGCGTGATGTAGGGATGAGCCTGCATAGCGTTCAGCAGTGCGGATAAGAACTGACCCAAGAGTGATGATGAAAATGCGTTCATGTGATTGCCTCCCAGCAATAGAAGTTATTGAGAGCGTCCTCTTTCTCTCTCTCACAAAAAACTGCCCCGCAGGGACTACTTGAGCACAACTACGTGACCCCTGTGCGTGTCAGGGACGCTTTGTTACAGCCCACGGCCCAGTGGCGCTCTACGCCACAAGGCCGCAGGCCGCTCATGCCGGCATCCCCCTCAAGGGCGCGGGGATGTGCCCCGCTATAGACGAGCTTAGGGCGGGCCAAGAGGCGCCCTGCGCCGACAGGCCGGCCCTGCGAGCACGCCGGCTGATGATGGGGTTGGACCATGGCGGCCAGATTGTGACCGATGGCCTGCTCGGCTCGACCACTACCACGCCAAGGCGTCAGCCAGCCCGCCGCCAGGCGGGCCTGATGAGAGGGGGTGGGGTCTATTGGAAACGACTATATAGAGGACGGCTTTCATGGTTTTACACACGCGAGGTCAAAATCGTTACCCCGGACTTGACACAGAACAAATGGTCTGATATCCTTGAAACAGTTACTTATCGTTTGTCTAATAACTTTAGCGTTAGGAGAAAAGAATGATCCAGCAAATAACCCCCTATATCCAAACTATCGTAATAGCCCTTTTTGGGGCACTGGCAACCATCGCCTGCGTGGTCATCAAGCGCAGTGAGGCACTGGCTGTCTCTTACGTCGAGAGCAAGATCGGCGGGAACCAACTGGCCGAATTGAAGGGCTTCGCCCAGACGTCAGTCCGCTATCTCGAACAAAGTCCGATCTTTACAAACTTCGATGGCGCCAAAAAGAAAGAACTGGCGCAGATGCAAGTAACTCAATACTGTCAGTCTCGCAACATTCCCGTTACCCCCGAAACCGTCGATAAAGTCATTGAAGAAGCCGTCCAGATCATGAATGTCGAACTCGGTAAACCGATCACCGATTGGATCAACGATCAGGAACCGGCCAGCACTACTACTCTCACTTCGACGGATCGCTACACATCAGGTCCGGTGGCGTAATGGACCTCAGCGGCTCTTGGGAATACATTCAAAAGATTTCCAAGAGCCGCTTGGCTAACAACAAAACCATTCATCATGTCTCTGAGTACGGGGAAGGGATCGAAGTGCTAGGGGCAGCGGGGGAAGTTGTAGCCAGGCGGTTTCTTGGACTACCTGAAAAACTCCACGAAGGATTTGATAACGGAATAGATATTTGGACGCACGGCATGAAGATCGATGTCAAGGCAACCGTCCTCACGCCCAAGATGGCCTACCGTTATCTCCAGTGGCCTACCTGGAAGCCAGTAAAGAGCGACATCATTCTTTTGACAGCGATTGACCCAGTCACCATGCAGGGTACTGTTCTGGGGTATGCCACAAAAGACGAGATCGAGGGCGCTCCAATCAATGAGTTTCGTCACATTCCCTGTCACGAAATACCTGCCGTCAATCTTCACCCAGCCTGGGAACTCGTCGTAAGACAACTCAATGGTGCCAGATGATCGGATGCCCAAAGATCAAACGGATCGTGAATAAAAGCGTTTACCAAAAGGTGCGTGATCGGGACTGCACTTGCTTATGGGGTCTGGAAGCGAAAGACGGTTGCGTCGGTATGCTGGCTCCTCACCACATCAAGACCCGCGGTTCTGGTGGCGATGACGTTCCTGAGAACATGATCGTGCTCTGTAAGAAACACCATGATCAAGCGCACGCCCACATCATCTCGCCCGAGCAGTTGTTGGCCTTACTTGACAGGTTCTACCACTACCGGAGGCCCGCATGAACGAAAAAGAGAAAGAACTCTGGACCCTCCAATTCCACCTGGCTATGGTGCTTATACGAATAAAGGAGAACGATCATTCCTTTGACAAAAGAAACAAGCTGACCTACAAGGCGATGGGGCTTGCTACCGAACTGGGGTACGAAGTCGGTGTGCGCTGCGGGGAAGAGGATACCTGGCCGATTGTTTACATCGAGCTTCCAACAGGTCAGGTTAGTTGGCATGTTCCTCAACACCCGAAGCCCTGGGATCACCACACCACTGAAGAGAAGTACAAGCGGATCGATACTTTTTTCCAACAGGTTGTCGAGCGCAACGTTCAGACGCCTGAAGGTAAACGAAAGAGGTTTGCGTAATGAACCCGATCATTATTGGTGGAGTGCATTTTAGTTATCACGAAAAGAACCATCTTCGCAGCGATGAGGGCAATCGCCTCTTGGGGCAGATCGACTTCACGCAGTCGACCATCACGACCGAAAAAAAGATAGCTGATGAAACAAGGCGAAAGGTCATTCTTCACGAAGTATTGCATGGCATCTTCGAACAGGCTGGCCTGCGTGAAGAAGAAGCCATCAAGAACGCCGGGGAGGAAGTCTTGATCGATATATTGGCCTATGGCTTCCTGAATGTTCTGCGCACTAACCCTGATCTGATCAGGTTCTTACAAGAAACAACAGAGGGAGTTCAATAATGCCCTCAGTCGGAAGTCTCTTTACTGGTATCGGTGGCTTCGATCTCGGTTTTGAACTGGAAGGGTTTACGCCCTCCTGGCAGGCTGAAATCGACGCGCACTGCAACACTATCCTGGAGCGGCATTGGCCGAACGTAGTGAGGGTAAACGATGTCAGAAAAGCCGGAAGGCAACTATCAAATGTCGACGTCCTTGTTGGAGGGTTCCCCTGTCAAGACTTGTCCGTGGCAGGACGTCGTCGCGGACTGGCTGGCGAGCGATCCGGCCTATGGTTCGAGTTCCGTCGCGTTATTACGGAACTTCGTCCGAAGTACGTTGTTATTGAAAACGTACCTGGCTTATTGTCCTCCAATGAGGGGAAAGACTTTGCAATCGTTATTGGAGGGCTTACCGGAACGATACCTAACATTCCCGCCAATGGATGGGGAAACTCAGGCTTCGCAAGAGGAAACTACAATGTCGCTTGGAGAGTGCTGGACGCTCAATACTTCGGAGTTCCCCAAAGACGCCGACGTGTCTTTCTTGTCGCAAGTCTTGGAGACGGAAGTTGCGCCCAAATACTTTTTGAGCGCGAAAGCCTGTCGGGGTCTACTCCGCCGAGCAGACAAGCGGGGCAAGGGTATTCACCCGTTGTTGGAACGCTCGCTGCGAGCGGTAGCGGCCTTGACCGACCCAGTGGAAATGGAAACGCCTTAGACTTCTGCATCCCTGTCGCCGGGACACTGTCTTCTGCGGCGAGCGGTCACATGCCAGCCAGTCACAATAACGAACTTGACTTCTTGGTTCCTATGGGTTTCGGCAACAAAGAGGGCAATATCTCTGGCTGTGTGACAACTACCTGGGCAAAAGGCCATGGTGGCCCATCAGGCGATGAAGCCTACAACTTGACTGTTTTACCGAGCGGGGTCCGTCGTCTTACTCCCTTAGAGGCCGAAAGGCTTCAGGGTTTCCCCGACAATTGGACTGACGGCCAACCCGATACCGTCCGCTACAAACAAGCCGGCAACGCCGTTTGTGTGAAGGTTATCCGTTGGATAGCCAGCAGAATGAAACAACACTTACAGGAAGAGAGGAAATAATGGTTTACGAGATTACCGAGTTTACTGCTCCATGGTGCAACGCCTGCAAGAAACTTGAACCCTTTTTAGCGGTCGCCAAGAAGCGTGGCGTCACGATCACCAAGATCGATGTCGACGAAAGACCGGAAGTGGCCCAGCAGTGTAACGTAAGTTCTCTGCCTACTTTGATCTTCATGAAGAATGGCGACCGCGTCCGCGTCACCACCGGGGTTACTGCCGAGATCGTTCAACTTGTCTCTTCCTTCGGGTTGCCAGAATGAGCACCGTAACCATTCTCCGTGGTTTACCTGCCTCTGGCAAGACCACATTCGCTCTCGATCTGGTTGAGACGCAGGGTTACAAGCGTGTCAACCGGGACGAGTTGCGGGCCATGATCGACAACGGTCACTATTCGCCCGAGAACGAACTGCTGATCAAGGCCGCCAGGAATGTCATCGTCCGCATCAATCTGGAAAGCGGTAACGACGTAGTGGTCGATGATACCAACCTGTACTTCGACACCGTCAAGGACATCTACGATATCGCCATCTCTCTTGGCGCCGATGTACGGGTCGTGGATATTGATACTCCCTTGGAAGAGTGCATCCGCCGGGATGCCATGAGGGAAAAGCCTGTTGGAGAAGAGGCCATTCGGATGCTGAAAGAATGTGCCGAACGGTCGACCGACTTCTTACATGAGGGGAAGAAATGAACGACATCGAACTCGACGAACGAGAACAGAAGATGCTGGTGATGTGTCTGGGATATGAGAAAGATCCCTTCGGCGCTCCCAATCACATCCTCATGGTGCTGGTTGCCAAGCTCTACAAAGCCCTTTTCAATCAGGGGCGCATAATCATGAAGATATGAACGCTCTTACCGAAGCCGATAAAACCATGCTGCCCCTTGCTCTGCGTAAGAGCAAGGGGTTCCATCTGGCCTGCAAGTGGTATTTGAGGGACTGGGAACCACTATGGTACCAGTACAACTTTCATCAGGCGCCCCAACTCAACACCGTCTTTCTGGCCGGTATCGCTGCCGGTAAGACCACCTCAGTCGCCGCATCCTACCTCTTGGACTGCCTGAGTACGCCGTACTTTCGTGCGCTCAATACCTCTGTGACCGCCAAGCAGGCCGAGCTTCCCTTCGAAATGGTGATGAGCTGGATCGAAGGCAACGACCGTCTTGAACATCTGGTCGAAGATATCTCCCTCAGACCTTACCCAACCATCAAGTTCAAGAACTACTCGGAATGGGTTTTCAGGACCGCCGGTAAAGACGCCCGCTTCATTCGTGGTATGGAATTCGACCGCCTCAATTATGACGAAGCGGGTCTAGATTATACGGGTGAAACTTTAAAAGTTCTGCGTGGACGCTTGCGTGGCACAAGGCCGGACGGCACTACCCGGCTCGGAAGACTGGATGTTACTACTTCCCCAACCGATGCACCCTGGCTGAGAGAGCGTTTTGAACGTGGCATCGAAGGCGAACCAAGGGCGGATCTGAAGAACTACTACGCTCTGAGAGTTACCACTTTTGACAATACCCGCCTTACTCAAGAGCAGATCCAGCTCATGGAAGACGAGTATTCCGATGACATGATCGATGTCGAAATGAGGGCGCTCTTTCCTGACTTCGGCATGTCTTTGTTTCCAAAATCTCACCTGGCAGCCTGCACCGACCAATCCATCAACGACGCCATGGAAATGGCCTTGAGACCAGAGGACGGCAAACCGCTGAGAGGTTACAGAACGGAGGTTCATCCCCGCTATGGCATTACCCTTTTTGAACTACCCTACGAACCAGGACACATCTATATCATCGCAGGAGATCCTGGAACAGATAGTCCGCCAAAGCGAAACACTGGGGTTACGATGGCGGCGGACATCACTACTCAGCCCATGCGCATCGTGGCCTTCAATTGGTGCGATGGGAGAGGAAGCTACGCCCCCTTCCTACAAAGTTTCAAGTACCTTATGTCGAAATATCGGCCTGTCCTCAAAGGTATCGATACTACTGGAACCCAGAAAGCCATCGATGAGTTAGCCTTCGAAAACTACGGGATGCACGTTGACGGCATCAACTTCAACGGCAACAAAGACGCCATGCTCAACTGCCTGATCAATGACGTCACCGAGCACAACTGGAAGATCCCGGTCATCCGTGGACTACAGCGGCAGATGTCTTCTTACTCGAGAGAGAACGACAAGAAGACCGCCCAAGACATCGTGATGGTTATGGCCCAACTCTCATACCTGGCACGTTTTGCCCCCGAAGCTGGCGATGAAAACCCAGCAGACTACACCGGAGCCAACTTCAGACGCCGGAAGATCCGTTCGAACCGGGGAAGACGTCGATAACGCACCAGTTATTGACCAATTGTCTAATAACTCTTGACAAGCTGGAGAAAATATGCTACAGTTGAATATAGATATAACGCAACGTGAAAAAGACCTGATCGAAGCTATTCGAGAGGTCAAATTTGGCGAAATGTACGGGGTCGAAATTCAGTCGCAGTCTTACTTCAGCGAACACGTCATACTCACCCCCAGCCAGCACGACCTGATCCAAGCGATCAGAAATGGCTTACAAGATATATCGGTACTTTCAATTCATAATGGCGATCCGGCCTTTGCTGAAGTTGATGAAGTCATAAACGGCTTCAGATGCCGGAAGAAGATAAAGTTCCCGACTTCCCACTAAAGAAGAGGGCTGACCAAAACGGTCAGCCCTTTTTTTATTTACCGGTTGGAGGACATATTGATAGTTTTCCCTGTTTGGTCTGATCTCAGCCGCACCTCCAATGCCATGCGAATGGCCTGGGAGAGCGAGCTTGCTATCCGTGATAAATACCGTCGATACTTCGACGGTTTTGTGTTTCAAGAGAAGGTTCCGCTGGAACAGGGTCTGGAAGGCACTCCTGGCGAAGAAGTTCCCCTGATGTACCCGGTTGGCCTGAATTTGGTCAAGATGCTCTGCCTGGCCCAAACCGACAGCGCCTTTGGCGAATGGGAAGACCGTGTTGTCAACTGGGAAACCAGACAGGACGACCTGGTCTCCGATGCCTCCAAGGCTGCCATCGACTTGCTGAACGACATCATGACCAACTCTTCGTTCAACTCGACCCTCTGGGAAGTTGAACTGGAGCGCAACATCTACGGCGGCGGAGCCATCAAGATCTTGCCGGACCTCCAGAACCCCGGCCACATTCGCTGGGATCACATTCCGCTGGAAGGCTTCTTCCCGGTCTGGAACCCCGAAAATCCCAACGAACTCTTGGAAGTCTATACCGTCATCGCCATGTCTGCCGAACAGGCTGCCGCTCAGTACGGCCTTGCGCTCGGCACGGTCAGCAACCAGATCGTACAGCGCATCGAGCACTGGACCCGCACTGAATACACCAACGTGGTCGAAGGCGTTCGCATCGATGCCTATTCTGGCGTCAATCCTTGGGGTTTCATCCCGTTCGTTTATGTTCCCCGCTTCCGCACGACCAACTGGTGGGGCGACGCCATGACCGAGGAAGTGATCACGGTCCAGAACGAACTGAACATGCGGGTGGCGGATATCGGCGACAGTCTCAATTACAACTCTCACCCCGTTCGCTGGGGTGTCAACCTGCCCCGCTCTTTCAATGCCAAAAACTTCCCGCTCGATCCTAATGCTATGTGGGATCTGGGCCGCACGATTGGCAACAGCCCGGCGCCTCAAGTGGGCCTCTTGGAAGCCAAAAACCCCGCCCCAGACGGTGCTTTCAACTATGTCAAGTTCCTGTACGACTGGGCGCGCACTTCTTCCTTCGCTCCCCCGATTGCCTTCGGCGAAGACGATAACTCCGCCGTCAAAGGCGGGCCGGTGCTCGAGATCCGTATGTGGCCTTTGATCAAATACGTGCGCCGCTCGCGTGCTTACATGGGCGAAGGACTGCTGCGGGCAGCCAGAATGTCCGCTCTTATCCTCAAACAGAAGCGTTTATCCGATGTTCCCTCTCGTGCTCTCGATCAGATCCTGAGCGGAAACATCGTTCCTCGTTTTGCCGACATCATGCCGAAAGACCATCAAGCCATCGTCGACGAAGTGGTCAAGCTGATGAGCACTGAACCGATCTCGATCTCTGAGGAAACCGCCCAGAAGACGCTCGGTCGTGGCACTGGCGAAGTAGACCGCATCAAGGCCCAGCTCAAAGACAAGGTCTTGACCCCGCCTATTCCCGATCCCAAGAGCAACAACACCAAGGAAGCTCTTGCTGGCAAAGAAACTCCTCAGCCGGAGGTGGACGCTTGAAAATCGCCTTTCCGACTGACATGCACGTTCCCTTTCAGGACGATGCCGCCGTTGATCTGGCGATGAGGATCGTATCTGACTTCAACCCCGACCTGCTGGTCTGCGGCAGCGACGGTGTCGACTTCTACGCCATTTCCAAATTCGACAAAAACCCTGACCGCAAATGCGGCGTGCAGGAGGAGATCGACAAGTGGAAAGAACTGCAAAAAGCATGGCGGGACGCCGCCCCCAACGCCCGGCGTCGTTTCCTGGTCGGCAACCACGAAGATCGGCTCCGCAAGTACCTGTGGAACCATCAGGAACTGGCCGACCTGGAAGCCCTCAAACTCCCCAACATCCTGGGACTGGAAAGTCTCGGTATCGAGTGGGAGTGGAGAAAGGCCGAGATCGATGCCTGTCAAGAGATCGTAGTCGAAGACAACCTGGTGATCAAACATGGACAAGTTATCCGCAAGTATTCAGCCTACACGGCCAAGGCCGAGCTTGAGAACGAACGGTATGCCATCTCGACCCTTACTGGACACAGTCATCGAGGGGGCACGACTTACGCCGCAGTACGTGGCGGAATGGTTCAAGCGCATGAAGGCTTTTGCTTGTGCAAGCTCGATCCCGAGTATGTGCGCCGGCCTGATTGGCAGCAGGGCATAGTCCTGGCCGAAGTCTCCCGAGACACCATCGCTGTCGAACCCGTACCTTTCCAGACCTTCAGTCATCGGAAGGTGGCTTTCTGGAGAGGAAAGGAATACTCGCATGAGTGAGCCAATCATTCTCCTCGACGTATGGGAAGCCGACGCCAACATCGACCATAAAACTTTGATCGATAACGACGTGGCCGGTCTGATCGTTCGCCTGAATGACATGGATGGCGGGCATCACCTGGATGCGCACTTCCCTGACCTTTGGAAAGCCGCTCAAGACTACTTCACCCAGGCCATTTACTTCGTTTACAACCCCTGGGTCGACGGTAAAGCCAACTTCGAGTGGCTTGCGAAGAACCTGCCTCCCAAGTATGTCAACCGCCTGCACATTGACACCGAAGTCAAATACCCCGGCTACACACCGAAAGCCTACGCCGATCAATGCGACATTTTCCATGGATTGGTCCAGCAGAACTGGCCCGACACAACCTACACCGGCGAATGGTTCCTTTCGTATTTGGCGCACTGGCCGAAGATGGACTACTGGTGGGCCTTTTATCCAGATGAACTGCATCCCCCCGTCCTGACATCGATCTCCTGGGAGGGGTTTCGGGCCAAGATGGCCGCTTTTGGTTATCGCCCTGAAGCAGTCGGTAAAGCGCCTGGCCCAGTTGGTTTGTGGCAGATGACCGCCGAACGGTACACCCTGCCTGGCATGAACGGTCGCTATCTCGATATGAACTGGTTCAACGGGGATCTGCCCGCCCTGAAAGCTCACATGGGCGGCAGTTCAGTATCTCAACCCTCAACAGGAGAAATCACCTTGACAACTACAAGCCCATTTGCCGGGCGCGCTCTTGGCCCAATGCTTTACAGCAATATGACCGCCGTCGATGACACCAAACTGGCTGCCGAAGCCGACTTTGGCGTCGTGGTGGCTGGCTTTGGTCAGAACGAAGAAGCCCTCTGCACGGACAACATCGGTCATTTTGGCAAGGCCAATAAGCCCTGCCTTTTGCTCCTCTCGGTCGATCCCTCGCTTTATACCGGCTTTGGGAACCTGGATACCTCGCACTGGTTCCCGGTCGAGAACGATCCGCACATCAAGGTTCTCAAAAAGATGATCGTCTACCCCGACGGTATCTCTCGCCGCGCTGTGCATGGCATCGTCTTGGACTTCCGCTCATGTGTTGACGGGCAGAACAAACCCATCCCAGGAGGCTGGATTGGAGCCGTTGGCAAGCACCTGATCGACATTGTCTGGAAAGAGTTCGGTCTGAAGGTCTACGCCCTGTTCGACAAGGACATCCTGACGGCTTATCCAGATGCCAAGCAAGACCCGCAGGTCTGGATCAGCTCTCTGGACAGCGTCTCCATGCAGGTTCCCGCCGCTGGCTTGGTCGATGGTTTGCCAGATGCCAACTCCAAACCTTCTCCAATCAATACCTCTGGGAAATGGGACTTGTGGTGGGCCTTCAACAAGAAACTGGACGCCGTGAACGTCACGACCCCCATGTTTATGAGCGTGCTGGACCCGGCTGGTTTCGCCAAGAGCCTGAACTTCGCCACGTTACCGGTCGATCCCCCAGTCGTAGAGCCTCCTGCCGATCCGGTTCCTCCCGTTCAGACGCCTGAAGACCCAACCCTGGCAGAACTGGCCGCCGAAGTGGCGACCCTGGAAACCAAAGAGGCCGCCGACGAAGCCAAAATCGCCGACCTGGAAAACAAACTGGAAAGCGCCGGAAAGGCGCTCGAGTAAAGGAGAGAAGCTATGCACGGCTGGAACAAGCATCCTCATCACAACAATCTTCCCGTCGTCGGCACAACCGAGATCCAGTTGCTCTCGGCTGTCGCCAATACGACCATCAAGACCGGCAGCGGTGGCCCGGTAAAAGCCACAACGGCTGACCCATACGCCAAGACCGCTAAAGGCCCACTCAAACCCACCGTCTAAGGAGATCCTCATGGCAAAAAGCAAAGTCGATAAAGCACCAAAGGTGAAACTGCCCCCGAACGCTGTAAAAGCCGGCAAAGCCCAGAAGCCCTCCGGCAAGCCCAACAAAGGCAAGTTCGGCAAATAGGCCGCCTATGGCAATCAAGATCAAAAAGAAGAACGAAGGAAAGTTCACCGCTTCTGCCGACAAGGCTGGCGAAGGAGTTCAGGAGCACGCTCATTCGGTCAAGAACAACCCCCGAGCGACCAAGCTCCAAAAAGAACGAGCGAACTTCGCCATCAACGCCAAGAAGTGGAAGAAAGGGAAGTAGTCATGCCAAGTGTTTGGTCCTTGCTCTCAAAGTTCAAAGAAGCCCTCAGAGAACGCCGCATACAAAGACTGGAAGAGCGAGCCAAACACCTGAGCATGAAGGTCGATCAACTCTCAAAAGATGTCGAGAGAATGATGAAAATGCTTGACCGTTAGGAGACTTACTGATGGAACCCACCACCCCTGTAGAGCAGGCAGCAACACAGGCCCCTCCCCAGCAGGCAGAGGACTACAAGCCTCGTTTCGACGGAGCGATCCGAAAGATCGAGGAACTGACTATCGCCAACCGCAATATCCAGGCCCAACTTGATGCGAAGACCTCGGAACTCGAGCAGCTTCGTGCTCAATTGAGTGTCAAGGATGCGGAAAAGTTGGCGGCAATTAATGAGCGTGACCACCAGATCCAGGGTGTCGTCACCAGTAAAACCGAAATGGAAAGAGAACTTGCTGATCTACGTGCTCTGAAACTGAAAGTGGACACGGTCAACGAACTTGGACGTCCTGATCTGATGAAGATCGTCAACACCATTCCCAGCATGACCGACAAAGACGCCCTCAAGACCGTCCTGTCTACTTTCGCTGACTACGCCGATGGCAGGGTCAAGGAACGTGAACAGCAGTTGACTGCCGGTTTGACCCCAGGAATGTCTTCAGTATCCGTGGCAAAGAACGCCCTTCCGACATCTGAAGAAGCCTGGAACCAGCAAATCAACAGCCTTCCTCTTGGCTCCAAAGCCCGCGAACAGGCCCTTTCCCAGAAGTGGAACTGGTTGATGGAAACCCACAAACCTTCATAGGAGAACTAAACCATGCCTGCTGGAACTGACGTATCTACCGGTTTGTTGTACAGCCCTGCCATCCCCTCGTGGCAGCGGACTTATTACGAGCAACTTTTGCTCGAAACCTTGCGCATCAAATCAATTATGGTGCCGTTCTGCGCCATGAAACAGGACTTTCGTGCGCGAGACACCGGTGTCATCAACTACACCGAAGTGTACGACACCGACCCCAATTACAACCCGCTGGCCGAGAGTGACATCTGGCTGACCGGGACCCACCTGGACAGCCGGTCCGTGCAGATCTCCCTGGCTATTTATGGGGATACCCTGAAGTTCTCGGACTATGCCGAAGTTGTGTCTTTCGTGAACAACGGCGACATGAACGGCCTGGTCCGCAACAAGATCGGCCAAAATCAGGTTGACATGCTGGACATCCTGGCCCGCAACGCCTACCTGTCCCACCCGAACCCAGTCTACGCTGGCGGAACGAAAACCACCCGCGAGGGTATCGCCACAACCGATATCTTCAATCCAGACTTCGGTGAGTTGGCCCGCACCCATCTGGAAGAGGCCGAGATCCCCGGTGTGCAGCAGGTCGAAGATGCGGCTGGCCCCGTCATCGTGTGCGTAACCACCCCGCGGGTTATTCACGACATCCGCACCGCTGCCGCTTCAAAATGGTTGGAAGTGCAGCAGTACGTCGGCACCGACCGGAAATTCACGAATGAGGTTGGTACTTGGGGCGGCGTTCGCTACATCCGCACCGACCGTATGCGCCTGCGCAACCACGGCGCCGTAGTGGAACAGACAACCCTGTCCAGTGCGACCGTTGTCGGTCAGGGTGCTGCCTCGACCGTAGACACCGTCTACGCCGTCGGTCAGTCGAACTCGACCCGCTACGTACCCGTCGCAGCCGTGACCGGTTTCGCAGTTGGTCAGTACGTGACCATCCATGACCAGAACACCGGAGCCGGTGCTGGTCATCCCCCAGTAGAAACCGATGGCACGCAGGAAACTCGCCGCATCGTTTCCATCGACACTGGCAACAAGCGCTTGGTCTTCGAGAAGCCCTTGCTGAAGCCCCATGCGTCCGGCGACTTCGTCACCAATGCCGTCGACATCCATGCCTCTGCCTTCCTCGGCGGCCCGTCCGTCGTGTACGGCGTTGGCGAAGCTCCGACACCCACCTTCCCGCCCAAGATCGACGACCTGCAAATGGTCAACCGGGTTGGTTGGAGAGGCTTCCTGAAATTCCAGATGTTCCGGCCCGAGTTCCTCGAGGTCCATTTCACTTCTGGAACCACCAACTAATTTTCCCTGGGCCGGCTAACCACCGGCCCAGTTAGGAGCCTTATGATCTGGAACGACTACCTGGCTGAGATGCGCGCTGACATTCAAGATACCGGGACCACCCCAAGGTGGACCGATAAGATGCTGTACGTCTACACCAAAGACGCCATCAGGGACTATTCGACGTGGTTCCCCCTAAGAACTGACCGCAAGGTGATGACGCTTTCAACCGATGGGTTGAGCTATCCCCTACCTGCTGACTATATCGAGGATATCTGCGTCGAGTGCCCACAGGATCGTTATCTTGAAAAGCGTCCAAACCGGCCAGGTACGCTCTACCGGAAAACCGGCTTCTCTTTCTCCTACTACACCAGCGGGGGGAACCTTTACATCAGTTCCCCCGCTGCCGCTGGTGATAACGTCCTGCTGACCTACTATAGCTGCCATCCCATTCCGGCGTCTGAAGTCGACAGCACCTTCGCCTTCACAGTGCCTGACAGCGACATCGAGCTGATCCGCATCTACACCAAGGCGATGCTGTACCAGCAAATGCGTTCCAAACAGGCGGCGCTGGACCGCTTCAAACTGGGAACTGGCAAGCGTGACGATAACCCACTGATGCCAGAAGTCGGCGACCTGATGGAATACTACTACCACATGATCGCCCAACGCTCTCCTGGCGGAGTGATTGTCCTTTACAGAACGGGCAGACCACGATGAGCGGCATCCATAACTTAGCCATGCTGAAGATCCAGTCTGCCTTACAGACGGCCTTGATCGACAACATTCCAGCCACGGACAAGGCCCGCGCTGGAGTTATCGCTCTTGGCCCTCTCCAGGGTGATCCAGATCCCGATACCGCTCGCATCTCCGTGTCGATCTTCGAGAATGATCCTGACGCCGTTCTCGGCAAAGAAGGATCTGCCGAAACCTTGCGCTGGATTGACACCATCTACGACATCGAAGTCGGCGGCTGTATCACCTGGCAGAGACGTTTTTGCATCAAGGCGCGCTGTCTGCTTGAGAACACTGGCGAAGATCTGCTGACGGCTAATGACATCGCTTCGACGGTTCGTTCGAGGATTGAGCAGGCCCTGCTGAGTTGTAAGTTCACAAATGTGCTGGCCGATAGCGGGGAGTACGTATCAAGAGGCGTCTTTGCAAGCAGTCTCCGAGGCGATATGTTGCAGTCCGGCGGACCAGGCGCTTATGACTTCCACATCAAAGTACGTTTTGAACTGCTAACCACAATTTCAATAGGAGTATAAAAACCATGACTGCTGCTGAAGGCTCTTTTATAGGTTTCGCAAAACAAACAGCCAAAGGCACCCCGAACGTCACAGATGCCAATTTTCAGTATCTGCTGATGCAGCAGGGCGCCATTTCACCCTCCAACGTCGTGCTCCCGCTTGACCCAGAAATCGGCGGCGGACCGCTGATCAGGGACGTCAAGAAAGTCGGCGTTACCTCTGGCGGAGCGATGGAGTTCATTCCCCGCCCTGCTACTCTTGGCGCTATGCTCTTGGGCGCTTTGGGTCTGGATACGCCCGTCGCCAACGGTGCTGCGTATGACCACGTCTTCACGTTCAACACCGACCCCTTCGCCCTGCCCTATTACACCTTCCGTGTTGCGCCGGGCAATATTTGGGGCGAGCAGTATCAAGACTGCAAGATCTCGTCTCTCAGTTTGAACTGGCGAGGAGCCAATTTCCTGCGCGGGCAATTGGGCATTATCGGCGGTCTTCCCGCCAAAGTCGCCACAACCACCTGGAGCGCCCTGACCTATCTGGACAGCGGACCGCAGTTTATCTCTCCAGTCGCCACCATGGAACTGCCAACTGGCACGCCTGTCAAGGTTCTCTCCGGTTCGCTTGACATCGCTTCTTCCATCCCGATGGACGAACAGTGGATCGTCGGTTCCTACTCTCCCGATGACCAACAGGTCGCCGCTCGCTCTTTGAGCCTGTCTCTGGTGGTGAAGATCGTCGACGCCACTCTGTACAGCAAAGTCATGTACGACAGCGCTGGCGGTTCGGCCTGGACAGCCTCGATGATGCGGGAAGCCAACATCAACATGAACATCCAGTCCGATCAACTGGCTGACACTGGCAAGCCCTACAACCTGGTCATCAACGCCAACGGCAACTCCGGCGCCACTGCCAACATCATCTGGGCCTGCTCTCCAATCGGCCTGCGGGCTGGCAAGCAGGTCATTATGTCCATGAACGGCATGATCGTAGCCGATCCGACCGTCACCAACAAACCGATCAGCATCAAGCTGACCAACAAGACCGCTACTTACTAATAGTTTTTTTCCAGGAGGCACTCAATGAAATTCGGTAAATACGCAATCATCGATAACGTCGTCCATACCTTCGAACAGGAACCGGACTGGACCTGGACTATCAAACCGCCGACCAGTGGGGATGAACTGGCGATGTCCAAATTCCTGACCAATGGTCGTATCGAGATGGGTATGGACGGCGTGCGGCGTGAATATCCAGCCACCAGCATCGAAGTGGCCCATCAAGAACTCGCTCTGACCTTTGGCGGGACAACCATTCCGGCAGATGACGACGCACCCGTTGCTCAAGGCGGCGAACCGATCTTGAAAATCGGCACTTCGACCGAAGCCATCAAGGCCGTTCTGCGCACCATGCCGAACGAAATGGTCATGGAAATCTGGGACGCTCTGGCGGAAGCTGTTCCTGGCTGGGGGCCGGTCCGCCCAAAAGTGAAGAAGACCGCCAGCGAGCCAACGAACTCCTAGAGGAGATGTCCAACGAAGTCAAAGACGTCATCCTGACCGGAGATACCAGCGACGCTGTGCTGGCGAACATGATCGAGATCACCGTCGATGCAATTGTTACAGGTAGACCCCTCTTTACCAATCCACTGACAGAACCGGACTTCTACCGCAAGCACTTCTCGAAGTGGGTTCAAGAGGGAGTGAACGAGGCGAAGAAAACGGTCAAGAAATAGTAAGTCGGGCTGAAGATGACGCCTCCCATCTTCGCCCGACTTTTTATAGGTCTTCAGACGCCTGAAGGAGAAGCGCATGATACCAAAACGATATCTCGAGTATCTCAACAGCATCAATACCGGCGATGAGGAAAGGCGCAATCCAGACACTTCGTATTCCGAAGACGAAGTCGGCCACATGGACCCCAAAGGCCCGAGCCAATTCGAAGAGCGCTGGGCTGCCGAGATGGCTAAGGATCTGCCTGAACCTCCGGCTTCCAGAATTCGAAATCCCTATCCTGGTAACGGCACTCCTCCTACCCACAACCTCCACAACACCGTCGAGCACATCACCAGCGGAAATGGCGACGAAACACTCCAACCGCCTCATGGCTTTGGCGGCAGTCCTGCTTTCCCATGGAAGGAAGAGGATACCGAGTATTCAGTTCTTCCTGGCGGAAGCGGCAATATGTGGGCCGATCCCGTAAAAAGATACAGCGGAATGTCGAACCAGGATCTCAATAACCTGCAAACGCTGGGTGTCAACTCCTGGGAGCGCACGAAAACTGTCAGCGCCGTAGCGGACTATCTCGGCGAAACCCTCCATCGAAAATACGAAGCCGGTTACTGGGAACATCGCGGTGAATATCCCGAAGGCACACCTTCTGAGGATATCTTCAACAGTCCAGCTTTCAGAAAGAGCATCGAGAACCAACCGATAGACAGCTCGTTTTTTACGGCGATGCCGCCTACCTTTGTAAAGGCTGCCAAGGTCCTCGGCGTAGGAGAACTCAACAACTACGGCGACGTGAACAACTGGTTGCAGTCGGTCATATCGCCCGGCGTCAGCGAACTTGCCAACAAGACCAAGCGTTTGTTCGGTCAAGAAGCCGCCGACGAAAACTACCAGGTCATGATGGACGCTGTCAATCAACAGCTCCCATTCTTTGATCGCTTTGGTGGGCCAAAAGACCGCTCCGTTATGGTTTTTGGCGTGACAACTGCCTTCAAGGCCAAGCAAGCCTGGACAAGAAGCGAAAGCTCCATCGCCCAAACCGAAGGATCTATCGACGCTCCTGGGGTAAGTATCAATGGGGCGTTCTATGTTCCCGATGCCTCAAATGACAACCCGCAATTTACTGGGGCAATTCCTGGGAAGGGCATTGATGCTGTTCCGCAGGATGCTTTGGTCCGCTGGCAACTCGCCAACCGCAGCGCCTGGGGAAATTACGGCAACAGTTTTGTCGCCTCACCCACCAACGCTGCCGGTCAGGCTGGGGGTAGCGAAGCCACTGTCTTCAATGGCTTCAATTTGTTGTTCGGGCAGGATCAGGGTATTCCCGGCCAACACCACGAAACATCCCAGGAAATCTACGATGCGCTTTCGAGGATCGAGAGTTTCAAGACCCTGGATGTGATTACGCACGAACCGGTTGGAACCAACTGGGACAACGACCAGATGATCACCCGCTACAGCCAGCGGATGATGACCATGAACTTTGGCTTGACTGGTTACAGCCCGATCACCGAGCTTCCTCCAAAGCCGTTCAGCCCCTTCGACAAGATCACCGGAAAGTTGTATGGTCAAAGCGGTTTAGGGGCATCTCCAGAAGACAGGATCTATCTTCCGCTTTACACCCAAACCGGCAGTAGCGGCCAGGCTACCAGCCTTTCCAGCGATGGGCATGTGGCCTTCGCTCCTTTGGCGGATCAGCAGCCTTCGTATCAGAGATCTAGTCCAGGTTCGCGTTACGTCAAAAAAGACAGATACGGAAACCCTGTGATGTCCAATCCAGTTATGGAGGATTGGAACCAACAGGTTTTTGTCACTCGCCAGGATATCGACAATCTGAGAAGGGTAAGAAATTACTACAGCGACGACGCCGATCCAGATGCCGTTGCTCCTGGTTACAGAAGGATCATGGGCGCGCTGAACCAACTGACTGGCGGGAGTTTCAATATCAGCGGATCTGACTACCCTTCATCGATCAGTCAGTTCGACAAGTTTATGACCGAGAGCCTGGGCAACGAAGAGCCAGAAAAGGCCAACACAACCATCAAGACAATTCTTGATCGGGTTGGTCCTTACCGCTTGCTTGAGCAGGTCCAGCCAGAACCCTTCCATGGAACTGGAAGAAATTGGTCTCCGCTTGAAGAAGAAGCCTGGACCTACACCAGCGTCTTGAATGGTCTGATGCCGCCAGAAGCCTACGACAAGAGAGTAAAGGCCGAAACTCCCTTGATAGTGAGCATCGCAAGACAGGCCAACCGCTTTCTTGATAATAGTGGCGAAGTCTCAGTCAAAGGTCTGCAAACCCTTCCCGAACAGGCCGAAAGTACGCAGTGGTACAACCAACTCAACGGCGGTCGTAATGCCAAGGCTGGTACGGTGGCCTATAAGCAACACTACCTTGACCGTTGGGAAGACCGTGTATCTCCCCAGCAAATGGCAGAGGTTGCCTACGCTGGTGGGAAAGAGAACGTCGACACCTTTCTCTCGAAGGCACGAAATTTCGTCGATAACTATAACGGTATCGCTATGCCAGGAGCTGCGATCAACATTGATACCAGCTCGATCATGGCGTTTGACACAACCCTCAAGGCGCTTCGTAACACCAACCCTGATGCCGCCGAACGGCTCAGTGTCTTGTTCCCGTCCTCCCAAGAGGTGTACGAGAGGATTACCCATGTCAAGGCTGCGGTAACACCCGCCTTGTTCACTTCGATTGACGCGTTGTCGGGTAAACCGCTCAACACCAGAAACCTTGGCAACAGCGAAGCAGGCAAATTGGTCGGCTCGGCTCTGTCCGAACTGGATGAAAAATACAGTTGGGTGAAGAATGTTCCAGCCAACGTGTATTCTCCAGAGCAGTTCAACGGCGCCTTTGGTCATTACAAGAATGAAAATGGCGAAGCCTCAACTCCTGCCGTGGGTATGCACAACAAGAGCGGGGTATATGTTCGCTCCGATATCGAGAGCAACAACCTGATCCCCGTCCTTTATCACGAACTGTCTCATGGCTTTATTGACAGAAGCAACCCTGAAGACCTGCTGCAATTGGCGCGAGAGTTCCTCGGCCAAAACCCAGAGGTAATGAAAAAATATATGGAAGCAGGTTACAGGGGCGCAGAACTCCCGAACGAACTGCTGGCCGATATGGGCGCCATTGTGATGGGGAGCGAGAAATACTCGCCTAAAGGACTAAGGTTCTCGTCTGAATGGATCAAGGACAAACCGGGCTACGGCAAACTAAGAGACGGAATGGCGAAGTCGATGGAGAGTTTCACTCCAAAAAACACATCCGCTCGCTTGGCCCAAGGCGTTCCCGAAAATATGCCCGTCGGCACACCGGCTGCCAGAACAGCTCGCAGTGTCGTTCCGGCGTCTGAACGTGTCGCCGAACAGGAATACGCCATCAAGGCTGAAGCCGAGAGCGATGCCAGTAACGTCGTCAAGGGAGCCAAGGCGAAGATCTACGCCAAACTGGGTCTTGAACCCGATGGCGAAACCCCTCTTGGCGCTCCCTCTCGTGGCAACGCTGTGAGAGTTGGCGCAGGTAGAGCCGCCGGTCGCATGACCATGAATGACATGCTGCCTGGCGGTACTGACCCGATCACTGGCGGTGGCCGTCGTTCTGCCCGGTTGGATATGGGCTACGACAGCGAACGCACTCCCGTTGCCGCACGTATGGCTGGCGGTGGTGGTGGTCATTGGGCCGACGATGATGTCGACTATGGTGAACCGCCGGACCCCCCGCAAGAACCCTGGGATGCCGACGAACGGAGCGCGTATGCCAGCCCTCATGGTGGAAATGGCCCGAGGACAGGATCTCGCTTCACAGATGCTCAAGGAAACCCGATACCGAGCACTCACCAAAGACCAGCGAACCAGACCGAACTCATGCGGGTCAGTATGCGCGGAACACTGGCTGGCCGCACATCCGCATCTTTCCACGATCCCTTGCTTGGCGATGCCGTGCGCACTCTTGATAAGCAAGGGTATGAACTACGGAACGCAAACGGGGAGCTTCGGGCGACTGCCGATCAGGTAAGAAAAGGCGAGAGTATTGCCAGAACTGCCCTGGATCGTGCCACAAGCGGCGTTCTGCCGGACGATATGTCGGATATGACTGCCACGGTCAAAGAGAGCATCTACAACTCCGTCAGAGATCAGGTCAAGCAAGAAGTCGAGAGCTACAAAAAGAACGGTATGTCGACCATTCAGTCGCAGGAAACCGGACAGCGTATCGAGGCAATTGCGAACGCGATCCTGAAACCGGCTACCGATATAGCCGAGGATATGGCGGCTAAGGCGACCGGACAACAGTACATTCCCGGCCTTTCTCAAAGCATCAAGACCAATGCCATCAACTTCAAAAGCCTGGCTGATGCTAAGGAAGTTTACACAAACGATCAAACCTTCAGGGCGAACGTCGATAAAACCGGACACTCCCTTGAAGATCTAATGAGCCAGTCTTCTGACCAGGGCGTAACAATCTCCGGTGAAGATATGTCCTATCGTCTCCAGCAGCCGTATGGTGGTTCAGGCGCCGGAAGAGGTGGAGCGCCTGGTCTATTTGGAAAACTGGGCAACGTTGGTTCTGCGCTGTACGGCATGTACATGATGAAACGCATGTGGGGCATGGAGACCGGCGAAGTCACCCAGTCGATGGGCCAATACGCCAACTTCGAGCAGGCCAATTATCCAATTGCCGCATTTGGCGGATCAAGCAGCAACTACATCGGCAGTGACGCTGGATACAACGCTCGCCAGCAAATATCCCAGAACTTCATGGGAAAAGCCGCTATGCAGGAGTACGGCGGCTTTAGCAATATCGGCTACAACTTCGCGATGTCCAACAACCAGGGCGCCGCCAGAATGTTGACCGCTGCGGAGACCTCTATCGGAGCGGGAGCAGCAAGTGCGATGGCGCTGGGAACTCTGGCGAACATGGCTCCCGGTATAACAGGCGCTCTTGGCATTGGAACTGAAGAAGCGGTCGCCGCGGGCACGGCTGCAACTACAGTTGGGGCGGTAGCTGGTCCTCTTGCTCTGGGCGTAGCTGGTGCAGGTATCCTCTGGGCTGGCGCCGACGAAGGACTAAGGGCTATCCACCCATCAGGTGATTACGGCCTTGGCGCTGATCTCCAGCACTTCTTCTTCCCCGCTCCTGGCAAAGCTGGAACCTGGGCTGGAATGTTATCTGGCGGAACGTGGACGCCGCCTATTGATACAGGCAAAATCTACAACCAGATAGTATCTTCTAGCAAAAGTACCGTATCTTCGAACGAGTTGAGGTATGGCTACAGGGCTGATAGAAGCCAGGCTAAAGCCGCGCCGACAACTGACGATCTTGTCAATGCTGGTATCGAAGCTGGCGGAACCGATCAGGATGTCCGTTCTGCCATCAATACCTACCAAACATCGACCGGCATGACGCCTTCCGTAGATCAGGTCACGAGTATGGTCACGCAGGCTCAGAAGCTAGGCATCGGAGCGAATGATCTGGTAAATGCCGGCGCAACTTATGCCAGCGATCTGGGCAACCTTCCAGGTACTTCTGGGTTCGCCAATTCAATTGCGAACTTCCAAAGCCAGGTCGGCACAAGCCAAACCGCTCTTTCTCAGGCGCAATATACAGCCGCGCAAACCGGCCAATATGGTTCGCAGCTTCAGCAGTTTATCCCTGGTGGCGCCGCCAATATGGGTCTGGGAGCGAGGATCGCCAACCAGAGCGGCATTGACAGCCAACAGAAAGCAGGAGCGGCAGCTACGTGGATGAACGCTGGCGCCGCTTACCTTAGCCAAAGCGGAGGCAGTTCGAGCCGGATGCTTCCAGACACTTCCGCTGGTGCACAGCAGCCATTCTTGTCGCAACTCGGTGGGATCAGTCAGAAACTCAACCCGTATCAGTCGCAAATCGCTGGCGGGATTGCTTATCAGGCCGCACTGGCTGGCGTCAATCCGACCATGATGGGCAACCTGCTTTCCAACTCGGGCATCAGCAACAATGCGATGTCTTTGGTTGGTCAGGTGGCCGGTGGAAATCTGGGAGCGGCCAGCTACAATAGCTGGGTTACGAACGGAGATGTTTCTCAAAGGATCTACGACTTCTCCGGCAATCCGATCCAGCAGACCAACGGCGCGATGGCGATGCAGATGGTATTGGCGAACGTCAACAGTACCATGCCGACCGCCAATGGGATGACGCAAGGCCAGTTGTTCCAGAACAACATCCCAATGGCTTCGATGCTTCAGGGTATCACCAGTCCCTCTTCTGCTCTCAGCGCCCTTGGCGTCAATCCGAACAGCGGGTTTGGCAGTGCTTTCCTGAACGGCTACAAAGGCTATTCCGGTACAACCGGCACGCAACTTTGGTACAGCGATCAATCCTACGCTTTGCAGAAGCAATCCGCAGGCATCGCCGCCGCCGGTGTGGCCTTGACACAGCAGTATGACTGGGGATCTGGAACTTGGGATAACCCCTCTGCTGGGTCTGCCTGGGATCTGCAAAACCAGCAGGTCGCCCTTTCGAAACAGTCCACAATGGCTGACTTTGCCTCCCAACAAAAGTCGATGCAGCTTCAGAACAACTACAGCATCGCCAATGAGGGCATCCAGCTCAACCAGATGAAGACGTCGCAAGCCTATACCAATGAAAGCCTGGCCTACCAGCAGTCTCAGGCTTTGCAGAGCCAGTCATTTTCCAGAGAACAGTTCCAGTACACCAACCAGATGACCGCCCTTTCGCAAGGCTGGGGCTTGATCGACATCGATGAGCAGATCCGCTACTCCTCCGGTCGCCAGCGCCGTGATCTGATCCGCCAGAAGGGCGAGATGGTGACGTCGAACAACCTGCAAAACCAGCAGACGCAAACCGTGCAAGGCCAGCAGGAAACCGTCTGGAAAGAAGAAAACGCTCAGATGGTGGTCGAAAAGCAGTACAACGCCGACATGCAGAAGCTCGATAAAGAGAGCTACGACCTGAATGTCAAGTACCGCAAGGACACCTATAACCTGGACGAGCAAAACTGGTCCCGCAAGAAAAAGGAGTACCAAGAGGAGCAGGCCATTGAAGATCAGATGCGCACACTTCAGCGAAAGTATGAGGCCGATCAGCTCTCTCAGCAACTTGCTTCTATCGCTCTCCAGTCGAAAGAGGCCGATCTGCAAAAGCAGTATGCCGACGCTACCGCCAAAGTAGAACCTTTGATCACAAACACCATCGGAGCTATGAACCAGCTTGCCAGCAACGACAACATCTGGAACGTGGCTAACGCCATGAAATCACTGGCGAGCAATATCAATGGCATCAACACGACCAACGTCGCCAACCTGTCTAACCTGTTCTACAGCACGAACAGCATGAGCAGTGGGAACCTGACCTTACTCAACGAAATCTTCAAGGCACTCACTCAGACAAGCGGCTCTCAGTTGCAGAAAGTGCTCGACAAGCTCAATGGCGGAGGCAACTAATGAACAGTTACATCACACTGGATGGAAAGAAATACAAGACGCCAGGCAAGGTCTGGAACCCGACCACGCAGAAGCCCGCTACCGTTCGATATACCCTTTTGGGTGCTATCGACGGTACGTTCGGGGCGGCCAACCTGTGCGACTGGGACGGTGAGATCGAAGGACCGGTCACTCCGACAGACGGCACCTGGGGATCGATCAACGATCTCAGAACCACACTTGCCAAGAGGGCTGCGCTGTCCTTTACCGATCACTACGGCAATAGTTACACCGTTCTTTGCCAGGGACCCTTCAAGGAAACCAGCTTTTCGACCATGTGGGATGACGCATCCAACCACATCAATATCAGCGTGCGTATCACAAAGATCAGTTAGGAGGCTCAATGAGAAACGTACCAGCCACGCAGGCGCTCACCAACGTTCGCTCGATCTCTGGCCGGCTTACTTTTACGGACTACCGCTTGAGGTTCCAGAGCCTTCCGGCGTCTGAAGACCCAAGCCAATACTATGCTTACGCCGACACCGAAATCAATGGCGGTGTTCTGCAAGTTTGCGTTCAGCCCGGAGGAGGTCTTTTTGGGTGGTCATGGATGTTCAATATGTACTATCGCTTTGTCCCAAATTTTGACGCCCCTCTTCCGCCTTGGAAATTGATGACCAGTTATGCCAGTTACTACCCTCTCAACATAGCTTTTTATGGAAATCGGCTCTTTGTTGGCGTGTATGGATGGTCAGACACCTATGGCACCCCTCATAATCAATGCTACTACACGGACTTCGTGGCTGACGTATGGACGCCCATGACTTCCTTTGGCCCAAATCTTGTCGGTGCCTGTCAGAGCTTTTACCAATACAAAAACAATCAATATTACTACACTCAGCAGGCTGCCATGGTTGCACCGGTTAGTCAAACCGAAGTGTATGTGCTGACATACACCCAGGTCTACCATAATTGGGTGATATCCGCAAATACTACCTGGCCTGACGGCAGACCCCATTCCTATTCGTCCACCTATGTGCCTATAAACAACGATCCGTTCATCTATGGGAAGATCGACAAGTACAATGTCGGCACCGGCCTTGTGGCGAGTTATCCTGGGCGCATCTACGACACTGCCTTCGGCTCCGCTCTCGATGCCGTGCGGATTGGGAACACGGACACCATTTACGGAACTGAAGAGGCCGGCAGTCGCACTTGGTTCGTTGAGTATGATGGCGTCAACTGGAGCGAAAAGAAGTTTGTCATCCCCATGGACGTAACGGATACTGTGACGGGCTTCACACTGAAATCCGCCTCAGTTCTCAATGGGAAACCCGTTATCACTGGCCTGATGACCCGCGACAGTGGGCAGTCGATGCTGGTCTACTCCATCGGTCCTGACCGTTACACTCTTGGTAGAGATCTTTTCATCGGCATCCACGGCACCAACGGCATCGGTGGAAGTCTGCACCTGATCGGCAACAACCTTTATTATGTCGGCATCGGCTTCCTTTACAAAGCTCCAGCCACTACACTGGTCGGCTGCAACAACCCCGCCATGACATTTACTACTCAGGGGATCATCGAGGCCCAACTGACCTGCGCCAGTAACAATCCGAACTCGATGCAGATCGACCTACAAAGCAATATCGCTCATCCCTCTATCGTGGGAGGCTCGAAAGTAAAGATCGAGAGCTGCGTCAACGGCGAGTATTCAGACATCGGAACGTACAACATCGACAGCGCTATTCACACCCGCGAGGACGTCGATCAGAAGCTAACCATTGTCGGTAGAAGCGAAGTGATGAAGAACATCGATATGTGGCAGAGCGACGCTCCCTTTGACTACTGGTCGCAGACGAAAGTATCGACAGTGCCGGCCAAAATGTCGGATGTCATTCGGGCCGCCGGCATGTGGACCGCCAACCCGAACAATGCCAACGAGTTGACTACCTACGATCTGAATGGCAACGGTATCCTTTACACCTCGGCCAATACCTGCCACAATGGCATGATCCGAGGGCGCTTCCGCAGGACAGCGGGGAACTACAACGGGCGTTTTGGTCTGGGCCTCGGATACTATCTGGAGACCGCCGCTGAAGCTGGATTGCGCCTTGGGATCGACAGCACCGCAGTTACCGAAAGCCAGTTCGGCCACAACGGCGTGTTCTGTGTCTTTGGCAAAACCGAAGTCGGTGGAACAACTGAAGGGGTAGGCGTCTATCTGGTGGACACCAGCGTCTGGACCCAGATCGCCAACGCACCAGTAACCCTGACAGACGGCGTCAATTACTGGGTCATGATCAGTATGAATGAAGGAATGGTGCGGGTTTCCTACAAAGTCGACGGTGCGACCCTCTGGACCCCACTCTTGGTGTGCAACGTTGAGAGCACCACTTCTATGCCTTGGAAAGAAGACTATGAAGGAGCCGGCGCCGTTTATATGCAGAACTACACCGGTTACGCAACCTGCAAGAGCATGTCGGGCAACTTTATGATCGTTGACAGTCTTTCAAGGCTGACTGCTGCCGATACCCTTATTTGCGACAACGAGCAAATGACCTTCACCAGCCAGAACCCACTGCCAAATGGTTTATCGGCAAATAACACTCGATCCATCAATCCACCCACGTTACTCTCTTCATACGTGACTGGTGATGGCACATCGGGAGTTCCTCTTGGGGATGTTGCTGCGCACACAAAACTTCGGCAGCATCTTTTTTCTGGATCTGCTGGCAACTCGGACGCAATTGGGTTTTCGGTCTACAAAGTCGGCAACCCTATCGACAATCTGGTGATAACAATTACATCCACCGCCGGCGTAGCCAAAGTGACAAAGTCTATTTCGGGAACTCTTTTGTCGACCGACCAGAGAAATATCTATTACAGTCCTATCCTTGCAGATATTCAATCAACCGCCCTCCTGGCAACTGACTATGTCCAGTTCAGCAGGGATGGATCGTTAGACCCAAACAATTACTACATTATTGGTTACGGCGACAATCCTAGCGAGAATGTGCAAACCGCCGCCAACAGCGTAGCCTACTTCAACACAACTTGGGGAACTGGCGATATAACCCTTGGTAATCTTGGCTTCTATACCCTGCTTGCTCCTCTCTCTGGCTACACCTGGACCCATGGTGACAGTCTGAGCTTTACGAACGACTGCTTCGTCAATTTAGGAGCCTGGTTTCCAGCCTACGACCCCAGCAATTATTACGGCTCTCTGCTGATGGATGCCAGCGCAGATCAATGGGCTATCGTCAAGAACAACGACATCACAGTACCTGGGTATACTGGCTACCAGTCCATGCTTTTTGTCCCGCCAGCTTTGAGCATACCCAATCAACAAATTGCCCTATACCCAACACTCAATATCAACCTGCGGGATCTCACGAACGTCGGCCAAACCACTCACATCGGCAGCATCGCTCACATTTACCGCCCAGGCCCGTTCGTCTTTATCTCGGCCCTGGAGTATTTCGACAGCTTGCAGGATATGTCCTTGGAAGACATGGTCGCCAATATCGTCGGCAAAGTCGGTACTTACCCTGTCCTGCCAAGCCTGATCTATCCGGCTTCAGTGATCCCGTCGGCAGTCAACACAGCTATCAACAAGTCCGACTTCGTGATGAACTTTACCATCGACCATACGATCACTGGAACCATCGTCATTCAAGGCAGAGCTGACACGGCTTATACCAGCAAAGTCGCCATTACCTTCAATGGAGCGACGGTCTCTTATACCTCGTCCGGCACCCTGATCGATAGCTTCACCAAGACCGACGCAAGTGGAAATCCGGTCAACTTCTGGGGAACTGTGACAGTTTGCTTCTACCAAAACTTTGTATCGATCTACTGCGGCGGAGCCTTTGTCTACAGCTTCACTCTTCAGACGTCGGATTGGAACTCGCAACCAGACACGGTCATCGACAGTACCAATTACGTCTGGATCTCGGGCACGGAGACAACGGCTATTACTGTTCACTTCGCCGAAGCCTGCCAGCGTATCGACAACTGGATCTTAGATGAAGGCAAGACCGGCACTGACCTGATGTCCGAGCTGATCGGAGAAAAGCACTTCTACTACCAGGACGGCTACGACGCCAATATGAACCCAGGGTTGGAGCTGTTCTTCCGAGGAAGAGCGGTAGTCAACTCACCCTCTACACCCTATCTCTTGGCAATTACTGAGGCTAATAACGAGAACGATGTAGGGTTAGCTACCCGTATGCGGGTAGAAGGCAGCGAAATCGCCGAAGCGCTGGATGAAGCCTGCCTGATCAGGTACGGCAACATCTTCCGGCTGATGAACCTGAACGAAACCCTCAATATGTCAGACGCCTCTTATTGGGCATCTGAGAACATCTATGAGGCCAACTCAACCGCCGAAGGTGAAAACCTGACCGGCGCCTGCGACCCTCGGATCGAGCCAAACGACATCATCTATGTGCAAACAGCTCGTGGTGTTGTCGAGGTGCGGGTGGACACCATTGACATCGATCTTGCGACCACCAACACCGACGCCACTTTCGATATGACCATCACTGGTTACGTACCGGAAGAAGCGTACACACCCCAGGTCTTCACTACTCGCCAAATCCGCGCCGGAGCCATTTGTGGTATGGGCCTTTCTGATCAGAACCGCTGGAGGAGCTTATGATCTACAAAAACAGAAATACACCGATCAAGAAACTGATCGCCAAAACCGATGCACAGAAGTGGACCAGAGGAACGGTCTACTCTGTGCACGGCAACCAGATCAATCTCAGGCTGGGCGCTTCTCCGACGCTGATCAAGCATATCGAGGTCGTGGGCGATATATCGCAGTGCATCCCAGGAGTGGAAGTACCCATTGTTTGGAAGAACCGCCGGCCAGTGGCGATGCCTGGATCGACGGCGGCCATTCCAGCCGACACCTCCAGTGCATTAGCGGTCTCACCATACCCGAAGAGATACGATCTGGCCTTCAACCATGGCGTATGGAACACACCTATCAATATAATAAGTTATGGTGGGCAGATCTACTATTTCTACGTCAGACAGATAACTGGCGCCCTTGGCGACAACGTCAGCTTCACTGTGCCGCTCGATGCAGGCGTGTACACTATCAACTGGTTGGGGATACTTACTTCCTTTAGTGGAATATGGGACTTCTATATCGACGGTGTCATGTTCTCTTTATCGAACGATCTGTACATCAATGGAACCACCACGAACACCATGCTCAGTTTCGGACCCGTCAATCTGGCAAAAGGACAGCATACATTTTTGTTTGTAGCGTCCGGCAAGAACTCTGGGTCTGCTGGGTACGTCATGTGCGGAACGATGTTTTCAATCTATCCTGCTTCGTGAGGTCAACTATGAAACTCATTAGCTTTGATGCAAACTTTACCAACGGGCAAGACCCGTCGAAAGTCGATGCTCTTTTCAACGATGGAAATCAGACCATTCGGGTGAAGCAAACCGACTACATCTCTCTGGCCTTTGATGTCCAATCCATCCACCCGACGGGTTCAGATGTCGGAACGCTGACTGTCCGGTCGGTCTACGGGGGTTGGTCCGGCAAATCCGTTACGGCGGAAGTCGCCATTGGAGATACCACCCAAGAGGCACAGGTAGCGCTGGATGCTTCAGGCATCGGAACACTGGAGATTGTCTCAGCCACTCCTGGCGAGATCTCTGTCTCGATCAAAGAAGTCATTTGCGAACCAGCAGTTCTGGAGGTGTTGGATGCCTAGGATGCAGATCGACGACCCGAAACTCAAGAAAGCTCATGATGCCAAGAAGGCTCAGAAGGGCAAGAAAATTACCGATCTGAAGCCCGCCGAGAAAGACGATCTGCTCTTGCGGATCTGTAGACAACTGGGAATGGTAGATGCCAACGACATTCTACTTTAGAGGTGCTGCATGGAAGAACACGCTTGCACGCAGGAGGATCGCATCACACGCATCGAAGGAACCGTTACGGCGATTGACGGTAAGCTCGATGCCATCAATACCAACCAGGCCAAGATCATGACGTGCCTGGACATATATATGAAGAAGGTGGATGAACATGACGCCATCTTGAAAGGAGAGAACGGAGACGTGGGCGTCGTGGCTAAAGTCGCTCAGGCAGTCGATATCCTTGATGAGCTGAAAATCGCTCTGAAAGGCAAGGAAGACAAGCCGGGTCTGATCGCTGCCATAGATGTATTGGTCAAGCGCGCAGCCAGTACAGACGACGACAAGGTTTGGCTTCGCCGGCTTATTATCGGAACGGTCATTACCTGGATGCTGGGGATCGGGCTGATGATCTTCAAATAAGAGAGGGAGGGGGAAACCCCTCCTTTGATTTTTAGTGGCGGTGGCTGAAGATATCCAGCAGGATCAGACCGGTCAAGAAACTGTTATCGGATTGGCGAAATACGTATCCACAACTTGGGCAGGAGAGCTGTCCGGCGTGCGTTTCGGCATGACATTTGACACAATGCCCTACTCTTGGTTTTACCTCTGGCGGCTTTCCGCCATTTTCTTCGATCTTCTTCTTGTACGCTTCTTCCCAGGCACGTTGTTTGGCAATTTCTTCGGGGGTCATGGTATTTTCTCCTGCCACTATTTTACATCAACTTTCTTCATACGCACTAACGAAACTGTAAACTTAAATAAAAAAAGGGAGACGATAGTCGCCTCCCTTTTTGCCTTCAGACATCTGAAGTATGCCCGCAGGCGACATTTCCCCCTGCTCGTCGCCTACGTGTTGGGCATTGTTACTGCGCTTGTGGCACTTGGGCCACCTGTTGGATATAGCCTTTCATCTCGGTCCAGCGGCCAGGATCGAACGGAGAGAAACCGCCTTCCGTCAGGATCGTGCCGAGTGTCTTGGCGTCGATGCCAAACTGTGCGGCGAACTTGATCATCTCTTTCTGAGTGCGGGGTTCGCTCTGGTGCTCTTCGTGAGAGAGAAGAGCGGAAGCAACATCTTCTTCGCTCTCCAGCTTGGATGCGACGGTCTGCTCCATAGCGCCAGCGTGTTTTGCGATGAGGTCTATCGGGAACTCCTTGAAGCGTTTCCCCATCGAGAAGTCTTTCCCTAAAGCTCCCTGGACCTTCGTTACCTCACACGTCCATGGGCCTTTCTTGCCCATCCCAAGATCTTCGTAGAAAAAACGCATCGCCAGGTTCATGTCGAAGTCAGTGCCTTTGATGCAGTCGTAGGTAAAGCCGACCTTCTTAGGAGTTTCTGGGTGCTGCGGATCATTCTCGTAGTTATCCTTCTCGCGGCAGGTCAGGACGAGAAACTTCAGCGGAGAAGCGGAGAAGCGGTTCTGGATACGCTTCAGAGGCCGTTTCGCCATCACCCAGTCGATCTGGGTCATGGTTGCATCTTCGATGCTCCAACCTTTCTTGGCGTTGCGCTTCTCAGCGCTCTTGGCAGCGACTTCCTGCTGGACTGCCCAAAGAACCGTCCAGCTATCGATGCAGAACGTCAGGACCGGTTCGCCGTTCGGCATCTTGATCTTACCAGCGGCGACTGCATCGAGAATGTCCATCACCTTGCGGCTGTCTTTGGTGACGACATACATGAACTCGGGGATCTCGGGCATCCCGACGCACTGCTCGACATTCCCTTCCGTGTCGATCACGAGCACGTTGGGTAAGTGGCGTAAGACGCCTTCGGTTTTGCGGGTGCCGGTTGCGCCCCAGGTCATGATCTTCATCTTCTTGCTGACGGGTTTCAAGCTAGAGTTGATACCAAAATTATCTGACATTGTGTGGGACCTCCATCGGTCGCTTAGTCTTGTGCTTCTGGAAAACAATTTACATTACAATGTGCGCAATATGCGCATAAATACCCAGCTTCCATTTCGGGCATCATGCCCATTTCTAATGAGCCTTGCAAAGCCTCCTTTCGGTCGATAACGTATGTTTCGATCTCTGCGTCAGTCAAGAGTTGCGCTTCCACCAGATAAGCTCCAAGGTGAGCGCCCTTGACAAAGCCGTTACAGACCGGGCACTTCAGTTCGCCGTCTACCCAACGCACTGGCACTCGGCACTTGCGGCATTTGGACGGGCCGGACATATCGATGTACTGGATCTGGAGCCGGTTGATTTCACGCCCCATCTTGCGAAGCATGTAGGCGTAGATGTTCACCTGCATGACGTGAGAGCCATACGGCAGCTTCTCGGGGTAGATCCAGCGCGTCGTTTTGATATCAACCAGTCGACCGTCCTTGTAGACGATGTCTGACTTGCCGACCAACCCTTCCCAGGAGACTGGCAGCTCACTGTCGACCACTACATCAGAACCTTCGATGCCAGCGTGGACGGCAGTTCCCAACCAGCGGGTCAAGGTCTCATGGACAACCTCTGGAGCTGGATTGGTCTTATCCAGGAAGGACTTCCTGAGACAGCCGGTGATGTCGGTCACATGGACCTCGTTGCGCCGGCGTTCCTGCTCACTGCTGCTGAAGAGCGCCTTGAGTAAGGTATAGTCGAAGCCACACGGAGCGTGCTCTTCTTTCAGCGCGCAAGCCTTGCACGCTTCTGTTGTCATTACGCCTTTGCCGGCGGAACAAGTTATATTCATGCGTTCTCCGATGTGTAAGTTGGTTGAGTATGATTGCTCGGGACTGGCCGGGCCACTGGCGAGTAAGCTGATGTTCGGCGGGCCTGCGGTAAGATGCGCTGTCCGTTGATCATCCGGTCGAGCACGATGCCCATTGAGTAGATCAGCATGGCGCGCACGAGTAAGACGATCACTGCGATGACCAGCGGTATTGCGTAAGCCAGTCCTCGAATGGCGGCAGGCACAACGCCTCCAGTGGTCTCCATGGCTCGAGCGACGCCCCACCAAGTAAAGAAAGCGTTCCCGATAGCCACGATCACCCAGATGACCGCCAGTATTTTTACGAACAGCGGTTCATCGTCGTCGTTGGTTTGTGGTGTAGCAATCCGTGCAAGACCGCCGATGTCTACGGCGACCATGGCGAGCGCCAGTGAACCAGCCGTGATCCATTGGCCGATGGCCTGCGAGAGTGCCTGATAGGTAGTAGCGCCGTTGAAAATCTCAAATGCGACGCCTCCGATAATAAGTAGCCAGGAGAGTGCCCTGACGATGTTCTTGGGTTTCATTCGTCCTCCAACTGCATTTTGTCAGTTCTTTGAATGTTCACAAAAGGACGAACAGGCATGAGAAAGATACACACAAATGGTCTATTCCAGGCCAACTCAATGAAGGTAAGTTTCCCCTGGTGTTCGTACCTTACGAGCGGAAGATAAACCGGCTCTACCTTTACCTCCTTTCCGAAAGTGATATTGACACCGTTCAGCCGGTTGAGGATCGTACCGGGCATTGGCTTCAGGCGTCTGAAGGTGTTCGAGTACATGCGGTCGATGAAGATGTTCACTAAACCACCTCGTAACCGGTCAGTTTATAGTTGTCCTGCCATTGTGCGCCACAGTTATCGCACTCGACCTTACACCAGGCATCTTTCCCGTCAACTTCCATGTGCCCTGCGTTGATTTCTGTACTTCCACAAAACGGACAGTGACTGCTACTGTTGATATACTCTTCTTGACTTACTGGCATAATTTCCCTCCTACATCGCAAAAATATTGAATTCAAAGTCGAACTGCTGGCGCCAGTGATGGTCGCAGTCCGAACAGACAAGATCCTGATAACCGTCGATCCCTTTGACCACCGGCGGACCTCCGGTGTATCTCGTGCTACCGCACTTTGGGCAGTTCAAGGTATTGCGGTAGCCCATCGGATACTTCTCTCTCATACGCATCATTTCCCGGTGAGACATGACACACCGATCTTGAGGAGCTGATCTCTTTCGAGCTGGGCCTTGGGCTTCCTGAAGCCGATAGGCATTTTATCGATGGCTTCGTCAACAATGAAGTCGGCGAAAGCGACATCTGGAGCGGCGCCCTTCCACTGGCTCTTGAACTCGCTCAGGTCCAGGCTCTCTGGCATGATCGTCACTCCTGGGAAGACCGTCTTGAGGCGGTCGGCATTGGCGTTCTTGCGGGGCCTATTTCTTTTCAGGTCGTACTCCGTATCACCTTCGGGCACGATGAACATGCAGCCATTTGCTGATACACGGAAAGCGATCTCAGCGGCCATAAACTGCGCCGGCCCTTTGAAGGACATCCAGTCGGCCTCTTTCTTATTGGGGATGTTCCCATAAGGCGGATTGCCGATTGCGTAGTCGAACCTACCCAGGCTGGACACCAGCTCTTGGTCGAAGATCGAACCGCAGATCCAGGTAACTTCTGGCAGAAGGCGCTTGCCGATTTCAGCGAACTCGTTGTCGATTTCGACGGCTACGATCTCGGTGATCTGGCGGGGAGAGAACCGGTCATTCTCCAACAGCGCCCACGATAGCAAGCCAATACCAGCACATAGGTCGATGATCCTGCCATTGGGAGCTACCACCTGGGCGAAACTGCGGGCCATCTCGATGGGCGTGAAGAAGATGCCGCCTTTGCCGACGTCATGCGTCGCCATCGGGTTGAAGTTCTCCAGGCAGAACTCGATCTCATCCTGCGTCAAGGTTTTGTCAGAATGTATCAGGTCCATGGCCTGGTCGTGCAGTTTGCTATCGGCTCTCGAAATTTTCATCTTGGCTGCTCCAGAGTTTGATAATCGCCGGTGGACTTGACCCACTTCACAAGAGAGGAAGGGCCTGTGCTGCCGTTGCGGTTCTTCTCAACATAAAACTTGACCGGCACTGCCTTTGGTCGATCAAGGACAACGCGACCGTTCACGTTCTCTGGGAACTGGCGCTTCTGCTCATCCGTAGGTTCTGTCCATACGCCTCTTGGGAAAACGACGATGGTCGCATCCTGCTCGAGCGATCCACTGTCCCTCAGATCACTGAGCATCGGCTTACTGCCTGCACCACGCTTTTCGATCTCTCTGGACAGTTGCGCTGCCGCTATGCTTGGGATGCCCATACTCAAAGCGAAAGCTCGATACTGCTGGCTGGTCAGCGTAATGTCCTGCACCTTGTTTTCGATGCCGTTGCTGACAAGCTGGATGTAGTCAAGGATGACCAGCTTAGTGTGGTTCTCTACAGCATCCTTGCGAGCTACTCTCAGGATCTGATTGATCGATTGGCCGGGAACGTTATAGAGCTTCAGCGGAAGGCGAGCCAGATTTTGCGCCGCTCTCTTGATGCGCTCCAGTTCTTCTTCGGAAAGCTGGCGAGCATCTTTCATCCGGTCACTATCGATACCCGTTTCGAGCGCCAGGAAATTCCTGGCATACTCCATGGCGTCGTTCTCCAGATTGAAAATGGCGACTGGGTTGCCTTGATGTACGGCGGCCAATGCCTCATATCGAAGGAAAGAACTTTTCCCGTCACCTGGCCGACCTGCCACGAGAATGAAGTCGGACTTTTCTGCGAACCGGATCACATCACGAACCGCCTGGCATTTAGGCATCCAGGCTGGGAGATACTCACCTGCACGAATGGCATCAAGGCGGGGAAGAAAAACCCCCATGAGGTCTGAGAGGGTAATGCCCTTTTCTGGTGAGCTGCGTCGTAAAGCGAGGATCTTCTTCTCGGAGAAGTCCAGCAGTTCGTCGGTATCCACATGCTCATCTTTTGCCATACCGGCGATCAGAGCGGCGGAGAGCGTCACCTGCCGGCGAGTGCTCTCGTTTGTTATTTGATGGACATACTCGGAGACTTCGGCTCCGCGATAACCTAACATCTCAGCGACGAAGTCTTCCGGCCTTCCGGCGTCTGAATAGCGAGCGAAGTCTGGATTGGAGCGCAGAGCTTCGACCAAAGACCTTACACCCAAGCCGTTGCGATTGTGCAGGGCCAGCATCTCGCCCCAGGCGATCTGGCTGGCGCCGGTGAAGTCAGAGGGAACCAGATCGGCGGCCTCCTGCATGACCGCCGGATCTGAAAGAATTGAACCGATAAGGCATTTGTCCCAGTTTGTCATTTTGACTTCCTGCGCTTGGTCGTCGCATAAGCGCCTGGTACTCCCTTCGGGAAATCCTCGAGAACGGCGGGGAGTTCTGCTTTGCCTTGGTCGACAATGTCTTCAGACATCTGAAGGACTATGCCTGCCGGCACGATGGCTGGATGCCATGTGTTCTCGGCCAGCCAGGTCGACAGAGTTTCGCTGTCCTGTTCGTTCAGATTGACCATCCTGTCGTTTGTGTGGTGCACAGCCAGAAGGCCGGCGCCACGATCTGTGATAGAGATGATCGTACTGGTGTTGATCCAGGCTTTCGACAGTTTGATGACGGCCATGTTATTCCTCCACGATGCGGATCAGGCGACCCAGGACTGGAGCGCGGGTGGCTTCGAGCTGGCGCATACGGCGGTCTTGGGGAAGTTCGATAGGGGTCACGTCCATGTGGCCGGTCAGCAGCCGGTTGATCATGGTGAGCTGATCGTCAGATACTTCGGCCATGAAATACTTGGCGCCGGAAGCGTTGACGATGGTGGCCTGAACGGACGGCGTGCGGTCTGGGCGAAGGTGGGTGCGGATTTCACGGACGGGCAGTTGGCCGACTTCCAGCAGATTGCGCACGGCAGTTTCCCGAATTTGATCGTCGTCCATTTCCTGGCCGGCGACTGCGGCAGTTGCGGCGACGCTGTCCATCGCCTGATGAGCGGCAGCGCGCACATTTTCAGAAGTGACTGCTGCATCTCCACCGATGATGGCTTTCAGAACTGCGGTCAGTTCACGGAAACTGGACTTGCCGATCTCTTCCCACAAAACAGGAATGGATAGTCCCAGGCGGTTTTCCAGATAGGGGAAGATCGTCTCGCACAGATCGATGATGTTCGAGAGTTCGGACGGGCAAATTCCGCAGGAGTTCGCCAGAGCGTTGTAGGTCGGATACTCGTCATGGTTGGGATGGATGGTATGCAGAGCTTCGTTGATGATCTGCTTGATCAGCTTATAGCGCAGATAGAGCGCCGCCAGATCCATACCATTGACCAGTTTCAGCTCTTCGGTAACGAGCATAGCGTGTCTTTCCATATCGGTGAAACCTTCACCGGCTGCGTCGACATTGGCCTGAGCGGCCCGGCGCAAATGATCTTCCATGCCCATGAGTGCGGTATTGAGGGCTAAATTGGGGCTTGCGATTGCAACGATTTGATTGTTTGTATTCGGCATTTCAGTTTCTCCAGGTTAGATTGATGTATGAACAATTTGCTTTTGCCGGTAGGCATTTTAGGTCGGTGAAGTACAATAGCGCTAATGTCGCCAGGACTGTTCTTGACCGTCCACTCTTCCATGTGCCAGTAGTAGTCTCGAACGATCTTCGACGGCTTGTCGATCTGGCAGATCAGGTCGTTCAGGGTATTCCAAAGAAGTACATCGATATTCCACAAAGGCACACCGAGCAATTCGCCGTCGCTGGTAACGGCCTCTTTCATGTACTTGACTGGGATCTCGAGACGGGACTTGACGTCGATCACCAGGCCAACTTCGTTGACGTCCAGGTCTGGACCAGTCCGGCCAATAACAGGCACTCGATAAATCGGCGAAGCGCCGATGGTTGCGAAGTAAGCCGTAAGGTGCTCGGCGGTCTTTCGCTCAATACTGCGGGGTCTCCCTTTCAAGCTCCCTCCTCTCGATCTCAGAATTCAATTCCTTGACGATGCCGGCCAGTGGATCTTCAGACACCGGAAGGCCGAAGCGGTCCAGCTTGACCGTGATCGTGCGCTGGTGGTATCTTTCTTGATTGATGGCTACGGCGTTCTTCAGCTTCCAGGTCAGCAGAGCTTCTGCGTTGTTTGGGATACCATTGAACGTAAACGCCTCGGCCAGCGAATTCTTGCAAAGTGGGCACTCTTGGCACATGCCTTTGACTGTCATCGGTCCGCAATAGCTCCTGTGAGTGATGCGCAGGATGGTGGGGATCGACATTTTCAGATCCCCAACTTTTGCAAATTGGGCCAGCGTCTTGAATTGAATTTTCATAGTGTTCCTCGGTAATAGTATTCTACTTGATAGTCATTTGATTGTCAAGTGTTGCAGACAATTGATTTATAACTGTTCCGATCTACCCGGCTTTTGGTAGTTGACAACGTGCAACAGTTGATGTACAATTGAGACATACCAGTTATTATTTACTTGATTGGTAGTTATTACAAAACTGAAAGGTTAGTCCGGGGTTGTAGGACAATTAGAATTAGACTAGAATAGAGGCTCAAATGTTGATTGATTTGATGAACCAAAAAATGCAGAAAGAGAACATGAGCGAAAGGGAATTAGCAAGACGGATGAATGTTGCTCCAACCACCATCGCTCGCCTCAAAAAAGGAGAATTTATCGACTTAGAAACAATGTACAAAATTTGTAATTGGCTGGGGGTGAACGTTGCTTCAGCCTTGAATGAGAGGGGGATCACAGACGACGCTCTGGCTGCCAAGATGTCTCTTTTGATTGAAGCGAACCCGGACCTACGGGGGCTGTTTACAGATATGATGAGAGACTTTGCTGAGAGCGATTTATCAGTAGAAGATGTCAGGGAGATCATTCAATATGCCACGTATCGCATTTCTTCAAAGCAAAAGGCGTCAACCAACATCCTTAGTCGACCAATACAAGGCTCGAGTTGATGAGATCGCAAACCGTCGACCAAGCGATACCTACCTGCTTCTCAGCACGCTCTTGGGAGCAAGTATCCCGATTGTTACTTACCGATACACTTTGCATATACAAAGGATTGTGATGCCGGCGGAAAAGTTTATAGCCAATTTGGCACCACACTTCAATAATTCCATACTGCACTAATTCGCTGATTTTGCAAAAGACCACTTCAATCGAGTGGTCTTTTTTATTGCTTATTTGTGCTACAATGGATTTATCCAAGTTAGATGGAGTGTACATCCCTTGATAGTGACGCAGTGAACATCCTGTCTGACCTGTCGACAAGATGGCTCGTGTATCACCCCCTCCTACGTGCCATCTTATTCCGCGATGGACAGGCAGTCGATGGAATTTGGAAGTCAGGCGGAACCCCCATAGGTGGTGGTCAAAGGCGGTTTCTTACTGCTCAAACACCAGCCCTGGGGGGTGTCGGAAAGAACGAAAGGGTAACGGGCTTACCATTTTATTCTCGAGACATCCGAGCAGATATCTAAGGGATGTACGCTTTCGGATAACAATCTTAAAGAAAGCGGAGGCGTACAATGAACGTGTCTGAAGCGGCAGAAGGGTTCTTGACCCATGCCAAGAGGTCGATTGACCTATCGCCATCGACGGCGGATAACTACAAGTTCCAACTCACTCGTTTTATTGAGCAGTACGGCGAGAGAGATATTGCCTCGATCACTTCTCAGGACGTGACCGAGTTCCTGTTCAAGCTCGAGAGCACGCAGTTCCAAAAGACCCGAGACCGAATGGCTACCCTCTCTCGATCTACGGTCGTGTCACACTATCGCACTTTGCGGGCGTTGTTTTCCTGGGCCGCCAAAGAAAAGATCTTGACTGGTCCCAGACCAGATAACGCAGAAAACCACTACAAAGCTCCGCAGCCGATGGTAGCTGAGTTCACGCAAGTCGAAGTAAAAAAGATGTTGAAGGCATGTGACGAGACCAAGGAAGTTGAACCGGAAGGCAAGAAGAGCTACAAGATGAAGCGCCCTACTGCGATCCGTGACAAGGCTATTATATTGATGCTCTTGGATACCGGGATGCGAGTGAGCGAGATGTGCCGGCTGACCATGGCCGATGTCAACCTGGCATCAGGAGAGGTGAACATCAAGCCGTACCTGTCGGGCTTGAAATCGAAGGCTCGTCACCTGTATCTTGGGGAGACAGCACGTCAGGCATTATGGCGCTACGCCCAGGCATCACGCAAGAAAGCGCATCAGGACGATCCGTTTTTCCGTTCGATGAGAAGCGGTCCGATGGATCGACATTCGGTTGGGCGCCTGCTGGAAGAGATGGGGCATCGTGCTGGCGTCAAGAACGTACACCCTCACAGATTTCGCCATACCTATGCTATCGAAGCTCTCAGGAATGGAATTGATATCTTTACTTTGCAAACCAACCTTGGACACTCTACGCTCGAGATGGTGCGTTACTACCTAAACATCGCCAAGAGCGATCAGGCCGCCGCACAAGAACGAACCAGTCCGGCTGACAGATGGCATCTCTAAAACGAAAGCCCCCAGTGATGGGGGCTTTTTTGTTACTCTTCAGATGTCTGAACGGGAGCCGGTTCTGGATCGACGATCCCTTCAACGACCGGATCTTCGACCATCAGCTTCGGTCGTTTCGGAGCTGGCTTGTCAGCCGCTGGCTCTTCTACCGGGGTCATATCTTTGGTATAACCGCAGCAGGAACAAACCGCTTTGCCATTGGCGATGTGCAGTGGACCCAGGCACTTTGGGCAGGTGATGACGTGGCCTTCTGGAACTTTTGTGTTGCAAAATGGGCAATAGGAAACTGGCATATCGACACACTCCTTAGTCATTTGTCTTATAATTGTATCACATTATAGGTCAAATGTCACGACGAATTTGCCGTCAATTACCTTTGTGGTGGCCGACTTACAGACTTTGATGTCGAGCTTCTGTTGAGCCATCGCTCTCACATACATGCCGCCTTGAAGGGCCGGCTGGCTTGGAAATGTGGCAGTCAGGAACTCTTCTGGCGTGATTTCCACCTCAATTTGCTTCGCGCTGCGCTTCACCTTTGCCATTTTGTACCTCTAATAGAATTTCCGTGCTATACTACTTTCATGAAAATAACCATCCTGATCAACGACTTTCTCCTGACAGCCTTCTTTGAACGGAAGGACCGGCGGTTCATCCAAGAGTGCCGTGATGCACTATCTGACCTCCTGGATGTCACCGGCGATATCGAGATTGAAGATATGAATGTCGATCTGATCAGGAAGTTCATCCAGCGGGAAGATCGAGTGCTGAACCGCAAGATGGCCGTTCAGCGCTATATCGTCATCCGAGCTTTTGTGAACTGGGTAAACGGTGCTCCTCCACAACGGAAGGCTTTTGTTTATCGGCACCCAACGTTCTGATGTCTGAAGATGCCAGCGTTACGAGCGTCTCTGTGACTTCGTTTGCGATGGCGTCGTCTATGACCTGCCTCAGCTCATTGAGCTGCTGGCGGATTTGAATGAAATGATCGGGCGTTGGATTTAGCTCTGCCCAGGATACCTTTTTGACAATACTGTCGATTGCGTCATTTACCTGTGCTGTTGTCATGTTTTACCTCCAACGCTCTTGGGCCGTTAGGCTTTATTTGAGAAGCCCTTAGACGCCCACTTTTCAAACATCATCTCAATAGGGTCGCCTTCTCCTGAGCCAAGTTCCGCATAAGTCAGAGCGGTCAACATCATCATGACGTCGCCGACTTCTGGCTGTATGCGAGCGCTCTTGGCCTCTGGATGGTTGCGAACCCAATCTGGCGACTGTCCTTGAACCAGGCGATCTGCCAGTTCTCCGATCTCAGATACCAGGAACAGGAAAGCCTGACCGGTGTCGGGGAACTTATAGCCCCTAAATTTGAAGTAGTCGATCATGGACTGAATGACTGGATCGATAGGGATGTCCACAATATCTGTGTCTACTGTGTTGAACTTTGCCAGCTCGTCACATTCCTTCTGGGCTTGCTCGTGCGTCCAGCATACTTGATAGGGTCTATTGTTCAGCATCACCAAGTAACCATTCATTTAGTGCTCCTTTTGGTTACGGTGTAACCCTGTTCTTCCAGGAAGGCGATGACGCCCTTCACAAACGATCCCATGTCCACGAAGAAGCCGCCGGTGATCACTTTGTTGCGCTTACCGACGCCGTCAACAAAAACCATCTGCACTTCGCGTGGCCTTGGGCGGCCCTCGATATCTTCGAGCTTTGTTCCTTGGTTGAGTAGCATACCGGTGATATTGAATTCGCCGTTGCGCCCAACCATAGTTGATACTTTTGGATCGACATCGAACCTCATTGTTCCTCCTCGATGATTGTTTGGTACTCCTGCTTCTGCGGGAAGCAGACTGGGCAAACCATGTCCGCCGGCAGTAAACGACCGCAGACACGGCAGGTGAAATGCAGCGAGCTTTGGTGGATCTCGAAACGGTCATGCGTATGGCTGAAGTAGAACAGCAGAGCCTGTTTGCGGTCTTCAGGCATCGGAAGATCAAAGAACTTACCCCGCCAGTGCGTTTTCACGTACTCATCCAGCTTCCTATCGACACCTGCTCGAGTAGTGCAACCGAAGTCGAGATCCCGCACACCGTTCTTGTAGGTACTGAGGAACCATATTTCGGATGGCATAGCTGGCTTCATTGTCACTTCCCCATGATTTCATTGACGTCTTTGACTGCTTCGTTGAAGCTCTCGATGAACTCCTGCGCTGCCGCTCTCTTGGGGTTCGGGTTAGCGCGTTGGGCGCAGGTCGGGTAACGGTATTGGCGAGACGCCTTGCGGTAAAATTTGCACTTACGGCAGGCTGTCATCTTGACCGACACAACACCGGGCTTTACTTCCGCCCAAGAGGCGAGAAGCTCTGGATTGCGACACCATGTCGCCGGCCCTTTGACCAGGCGCATGTACTGTCCGCTGACCGTCTTAGACCAGAGGATGTAGCTTCCATCGGCGGCCATATCAGTGTGCCTGCCGTCCTTTGCTTCGAGTGATGCTTTGACCTCTGGCGAAGGTTCGGCAAGTTCCCAGTGACCGGCGACCTTCTCAATCCGTCCGGCCAGGCGTTCGATGGCCCGCCGGTTTGTATCTCTGAAAAGCGATGCGAGTGTGCTCATTATTGCCCCATCAGGATCAAACAACTCAGTTGGCCTTCAGACATCTGAACGGGAGCCAGTTTATCGACAAGGCGCTCTTCTTCGAAGGCTTGATCTTCCTGATACTCATCTTCGTCGGGAACAGAGACCAGCTCTTCGTTGAAATCGCGGAACTTCCAGTCGATCAGATCGGTGCTATCAGGGGAAGCGTGCTGCATGTGATCGGCCAGAAGGCCGTGCAACATATCCGCCGCGAAGGCCAGCCTGGCTTCTTTTGAGTTTATGGCCGTCGGATGGTCGCTTAGATCTACACAGATTTGTAGGTTGTAAATTACGGCGTTACGCATCGTCTTCCTCTTCGTCTATCAAGAGATCGCCGCCGGCTTCCACTTCATCTCTGGCCTGCTCGTAGCACGCTTCGGCACTATCCAGGGCGCACTTAGATATGGAGCTGATGACCGACAGGTCAGCGTAGTAAGTAGTGAGCTCGTGCATGTTGACCCGTTCCATCAGGGTGTATGCAGCCTCTCCGGCTTGGTTCAACAGACCGCAGATGTGGTCTAGCTCGTCGACGACCCTCTGGTCTATCTCGTCGATATCCCAGTCAGGACTGCGCTTGGTAAGCGGTTCTTTCTGCTCTTCGGTATATTCGTTATCGTGGCTCATTGGGTTCCTCTGTGTTGTCTGGAAATATGCTCTCCCCGTCGGGGTCGTTGTCGTAGTCCATGGTCCGATAATTCGCATCATCCGGCAGACCGTTTACACCCTGAAGAACGCCTCCCAGAATGACGACCTCGAACATCGGCTTGCCATTTCGATAGCGACGCACGAGATCGTACAGTGGATCGCCTGGCGCTACGATAAACACGCCTTCTTGTTTTTTACCCATTGACTGCCTCCAGTTCTTCCTTCCAGTAGAGAGCGACATCGGCGCCGAAAGATACCATGATGTGCGGGTCATCCGGCTTGCTACTGCCGGCATCCCACTGCAAGCTAACGACGGTTCCAATCCGTCTCTTGCGATGAACCTTTACCCGATCCCCATACTGGAACGGCGCTCCTTCAATCTTCTTTACCAACGCTACGTCTACCATTATTTATTCTTCGCTCCATTTTCTAAGTGTTTCGGCTGCCGCTTCGGGATCAGCCAGAATGTACTTGTCAATGTCTTGAAACTCTTCAGGCGGAAACACCAACTTTGCCGTGAAGAATTTAGCGCGCGTATCGCCCAACACTCTGCCGGGTGCATCGTTGTCGCCTATCACAACCACATTGGCGAGAGCCAGTGCAGTGCGCCAGCTATCCAGATAACTGCCTTCGCCGCCAGTCGGAGCACAAACATTGAAGCCCATCTGATCGATGATCATGGCCGGGATTTCGCCCTTGACGACAAAGACCGTCCCTGTCTCAAGATAAATCTTGTCCCAGTTGAACAATGTCTTGATCGAACCAGCCTGCGACCAGAAGCGACGAGCTTTGGTGCAGTCCCTGAAGCTGCGGAACTTGATGCCCATCAACCGGCCATCCTGAAAGGCCGGGATTGCCATATAACTGTCTTTCTGGCCGATCCTGAATTTCTTGATACTCGCATCAGTGATACCCCGAGTGTGAGCGTACTCAACCACCTCTCTGCTGGGGGGAATGAAGTTCATCCATTCGTCGCCGGCTAACCGTATGGTCTTCTCTGGTATAACCAGCTTGACTTCATACCTGCTGTCAAGAAGCCCAAGAGCCTCACGCACTTTGTCGGGGTCCCTTGGGTTATAGCCGGGTACTCTCAGATATCCGACCAGATCGACGACGTCGCCTTCTCGCTGGCAGCTCCCATGACATTTCCACCACTGGAGACCTTTCCGCCAATAAATCGAGAACGACGGCGTGTTTGACACATGCGTATGGCCTGGCAGTGGGCAAACGATCACTCGTTTGTTATCGCTCAGGCCCAGCACGCTGCGGATGTCGTGCGTGGATCTGGCCGTCTCGAGATCGTCTTTTAGGGTCATGTTTCCTCTTCAGGCGCCGGAAGGGATGTCGTGGTTGGGGTTGCATTTCGGGCAAGGGATGATGTTGAAGTCCTTGTCGATAATTTTGCTTACTCCCTTGCACTCTGGGCAGATCGGGCTGATATCCGTCCAGCCCCCGCCGTCGTAACCCGTCCAGTGCTCTTGCTTTTTGCCGCATGTTTCACACATGCGGCGATTGCCACCATAGATCCACTTGTGAAAGTGAAATATGCCCATCCTATGCCTCTGTTCCTGCCAATACCCCAAGCACAAAGACGATAGCCAGGATAATTATGATCAGAGCGATCCAGCCTGGAGTAAAGACCAGCCACCAGGACCAGGCAATCACCTTGCAGGCTTTCAGCACGAACAAGACGAGCTGAACGAGCAGAAGCCATCCACCTGCTCCGAGCGTTACCTTCGTCGTTGTTTTATTTACTACTTCGATTTGCGTACCCATAGTGTTCTCCTTTAGCTTCAGATGTCGGAAGACGTTATTTCGTAGGTTCGACAGGCGGCATATCTGGGAATTCGTAGACTGGAATACCCTTCTTCTTGGCGTAATTGAACTCGAGAACTGTGCCAATGCTACTTTGCCAGTCCGGTACCAGCACCATGGCGTCGCAACGCGACAGCATAACGAGGTCGCCTTCCAGGTAGACCTCATCAGCGACGTTGCAGCACAATTCAAAATGCGCCGTGTTCAGGTGCGGGCAGAGTGCGATATGACCGTGTTCCCATAACGCGATAGCTACCTTGCGAGCTTCGTCGATGTTGTGAGTGACATTTCCACGATAAGGTCCTGCTACATAACAAAGAAGCATCTCTACCTCCAATAAGATATGCCTGCCCGGTTTCCCAGGCAGGCAGTTGATTTCGCTAGAACGCATCCAGGATGACCGGCCTCTTGGATACCAGCCGGATCATCTCGAGCATCATCGATGACGGGTTTTGATAGTAAACGCCGCCTTCTTTGGTTTTGAAGTGCCACATATCCTCAGCACCAGCAGGATTGAAGGCCGCTCCCCCCGGAACGTGAAGAACTTCAGCCTCCTGGTTTTGGCCGTCGGCATAACATACTAAGACCTGATCCCCCTCTTCGATATACTCATCTAACTTTCGCATTATCCCTCTCCTGGAATAAAATTTAGACGTCCATACAGTCGTGCCGAGCGGGCCTGAATGATCGTAGGAGATCCCCGATATCTGCCAAACTACGAACCGGATAGGAAGCGACCTCCATGCCGCAAACAGCACAAAAACCCATCATTCTCAAAGCTCGATCCGAGTACGTAAAGGTCGAGCCGTCAAGTATTACCTGCCCCTTCTCAGGTATTGTTTCAACCGGATAGTCTTCGATCTTTTCCTTGGCGTTGGCGAAGATTTCCTTCAGCCGGGTCATGGTTTCGTCGGAGACTTCCTTTTTACCGATATCTGCAAGTGACTTCATTTGAACAGTTCTCCTTGAAGCTGCCGACTTTCCATAGCTCTTGCTACCATAGGGACGCCGGCATATTTCTTGAAGTTGGACAAGACCCAGACTTTGCGGTTGCCGTCAAAGACGCAGTCCTTTGGCTCGAAGGTGGCGTGGATCTGTGCCAGGTCCATCTGGAACCCTCTGATTGTCTTCGCATTGACCTTGATCTCGGCATGAGTGTCGAAGATGGTCACGTTGAGTGCCATTACTCCTCCCTGATATAGTTGTTGTCTTCGGCCCATTCTTCGAGCTGCGAGCGGTCAAAGATGTCTTCCGGTCTCAAGTTGGCGATGACGACTTTGTTGTGATCCTGAACCCATTCGATCAGCTCTTTGTCGGTGTAGACATCACCAGGAGCGCAGTTCTCTTGTACCCACTGCTTCAGCGTGTCTTGCTCAAATATTTGTTGAGGTTCGAGCTGCGAGACTACGGCGACGATTTCATCGGTTATATTTTGCATAATGCACCTATGGGATCACTGTCAGAACGTGCTTGCGCATGTTGAAGATCTGAATTTTGGGCTGCCATTCGCCGACCACGATGTTTTTGACGGCAGAACCGATCAGGCCGCCTGCGATCAAGGCACAGTAAAACGTTGCCTTCATGGTGCAGGGCACGTCAGCCACGCCTGTTTCGCTCTCTCCGGCCAGCATCTGGTCATACCAGCCATAGTCGTCCATCGAAACGGTGAACAAGTGCATCTCTTCTGCCGCCATTCTGGCGTCCATGTACCAGCGCACTTTGCTGTACTTGACCGTTTGCCAGATCTCTTTGCGAGCCGTGATGCTGTCGACGGCGGAGATGATGAACTGAGATGCCAAAGTGGTCGTGTGATCGACCCGTTCCATGTGATCCCAGACATCGGTGTCATCCGAGAACTCTGCGATCACATCGGCGAGAGCGGCGACCTTTGGCCTTCCGACGTCTGAAAGCCGGTGGAGCTGGGTGGCGAGATTGACATCGTCGACCGTGTCTCCATCGTAAACATTCAAAAAGCGGACGCCCATCTTGGCGAGAGCCAGGGCAGTGGTTGCCCCAATTCCGCCGGCTCCGATCAGGGTAATACTGACATTCGAAACATCAAAAAGCTCCATGTGGCGAGTGTGTATCATTGGTTACACCTTTTTTCCGTGCGTGATCTGCTTATTCAAAAGATCCTGAACTTCACCGAAGTCCACGTTGATATACTGAGAGGCCGGCGATCCAAAAGTGGAATGATGCTGTTCGGCTTCTTGGAAGCCCTCTTCCTCGTCTTCCTCTTCGTCGAACTCCAGGGCTAACAGCTTGTCCTGAATTTCTTCGATCTCGTCATAGCGGCCACCTTCGAACATGCGCTGGACTTTTTCGTAGGTCGTTCCGACTTTTTTGAGATCGGCGTCTTCCATCATGTCGACCATCTCTTGGTAATACTCAGCCTCGCCAAGCGTCTCTCGCCAGTCGCCCTGTTGGAAAGCGGCTTTTACTGGCCGAATGGCGGCGACATCTTGATAAACGCCAGCCAGTTGAGGAAAAACCTCCAGATGCCTGGTCTCATGCTTGATGTGGTTATCGATCCGACCAACCCAGCCATGAGGCGTCAGCACAATGGCAACCGACCAACGCACCATCTCTGGGATGCCCCCGAGCGGCTCCTTAGTGGCAGTTGTCTCATCCCTGTAGGACCAGTTCTCCGGTCCAGGAATTCCACTTCCCAAAGGATGCCGGTGTAGCCATACCTTCATGTTCTTGCTATCAGACCGATCCATCAGCTTCAGCAGAAGATCGGTCGGGATCTCGGTATAAACCGTGTTGCCAATATTGCAGAGCACAAAGTCATAAACGACGATGTCTTCGCCCTTGATCTTGCAGAAGCCCATTCCTGAAAACTCCTGCGGCGCCGTGGCATTGGCAATCGCCAGCAGCTTGATCATCAGTGGATCTTCGATCACTATCCTCATAAGATCTCCTTTGCGAAAGGATAATTCGCCGTGCCGATTGAAGATGTCAGCAGGGAATTGCCGTTATAACGCCCCAGATAAACGTACAGGGTGCGGAAAAGTTCAACGATATCGGCGGCCTGTCTGAGCGAATTGATGATCGGGCCGAACGAACCCCAGCAGGTCTTGGACTGCCACCAGTAAGACGAACTGGTCTCTTTACCGGCGTGATGGTGCGGATGCCGGGCATAATAACTGTTCTCCATGGAGACCGGGACAAAGTGCCAATAGCCTTCGCCCTTTGCTCCCGCCAGGAGATCGATAGGAACCATAACCTTGTAGCAGCCCATGTCCCACTTGGCAGTATGGATTTCGTAGGTGGGCTTCCTGGTTGGCCTTCTGACGCGTATTTCGTTTTCCAGAGTGACTGGCTTGGTGATCCCCACCAGATAGCGGTAGATATGAGGTTCTGTAGTCAGCGTATCTGAACCAAACAAAGTAGAAGAAATCGTCGCTTTGAAGCCTTCGATTTCCTCAAGCCTGAATTCGGTATAAGGCAGAGCGCGCAGGCGAGTTACAAAAGCATCCAAGCCGTCGCCTTTGATGATCTGACTGTGAGCCATGACGACCGGACCCATGTCTTTCATGAAGCACTTTCGCTGAATACCATCCAGGAACTCTGCGTCGTTCTTGATGGTCATGATTTTGTTGTGTGAAATCTTGGTTACTTCCTGCATAAAATCGCTGGAAATGGTTGTTCTCGGAGCCGTAATTTTGATCATAAATTCCTCCCTGCAAAAAAACGGGGCAGAGTTTCCCCTGCCCCTGTTTCTTCAGATGCCTGAACGACTAGCGAGCGCCGCCTTTGACGCTGCCGATGATGTTCAGGGTCGAGCCAGCCGGGACGATGTCGGCGCCCTGGATCTGCACGCCGTTCAGGAAGACGGTGTATTCGCCTTCGAAGCGCAGACCGGATGACAGCATGACCTGGGACAAGCTCTTGGGGCCATCGACCGGCACGTAGCGGTTGTCGCCGCCAGAAGTGCGGATGGTGACGACCTGATCTGGATCAGGCACGAAGCCAGCTTCCTCGGTCTCGCCGATGAAGTCGTTCAGTTCGCTGTCTTCAGCGGTTTCTTCGGTCTGCTCGGCGGAAGTTTCTTCGGGTTCTTCGCCTTCGAACGGATTGGTGTTGTTGTCGAATTCTTCGATTGCCATGGTGTTACTCCTTTTCTTGGGGGTAGATAGATTTTACGATATAATGCCACATTTGTCAATCGTTTGACTGATATTTGCATCAATCAATTGTTTGCTTTTTGTGTCATTTTCGTTTATAATATTATTGCCGTTAGGCATTATTGGAGGGTCTATGGAAGACGAGCCAACGTTGAAAACTCGCAAACGCGGGTCATATAAAAATCAAAATGGCGAGAACGAGATCGTCGTCACTGGCGTTCTCGCAGACCGCATGATCGGCGGTAAGCGCCGGATGCAGTTGACCAAGGCAGAGCGCAGAGAACTAAAGCACAATCGCCTGGTCGAGAAAGCTGTCTCCTTATTTTTGGATATCGAGCAACCGCACTCTTGGAAAGAGATGGCGCTCGAACTGGGTATCTCGCAGCCAGCGCTCAAGGATCTGACAAAGACCCAGGAGTTTATGGATGCTTACTCTGCTTTTTATGTAGAGCTGGGTCATGATCCCCGCTTGAAAGCGTCGCAGGCTGCGGTTGCTGACATGCTGCCGACTGCCATCAATGCGCTGAAGACCATGTTATCCAGTTCCGCCACACGAGACACAGTCAAACTCAACATCATTCGGGAAGTGATCAAGCTGAATGGGATGGGTGCTCCTGAAACGAAGAACAACGACCGCCAAGAGCTGGCTGACTTCTTGAAAGGAGCCGGTGTCAACATCGAGAACATGAATGTGGCTGTGCCGCCGGACTACCTGAAGCACATGGCTAACGATGTCGTTGATGGGCAAGTTCGAGACGTGCCCGATAGTCCCGCTCTCTCAGAAGGTTCTGAAGAAGAAACAGACGAGCCGTAGTGTACTTCTCCAGCCTTGCTCGTTCGTGATTGTCCTTGCACAAGTCTTTTCGATCTTCGTAGTCTTTCTTGACACGCTCCATGCAAACTTCCAGGGGCGTGTCGAATTCTATATAGACCAAGTTATAGCCGTGGTATTCCGAGTAGTGCTCGATCCACTTGCGCTGGAACGAGCCTTCTTTGAAATAGGCTTCAACCACAAAGCTGTCGCCCTTTTCGAGCACCGGAACGATTTTCTCCAAGAGCATTGTGAAGGCCCGCTGGGGATCGATATCGCTGTTCTCAGCATAGATATCGGCGACATCAAAGGAAGGCAGATCTTTCAGCTTGGGATCGTTCAGACGCCGGAAGGTCTTCCCCGCTCCAGAGGGTCCAGAGAGAGCGTAAAGAGTTTTCAT
>Ga0265338_10000897_pt1 | contig 50025 bp, 36 predicted proteins | sample 42126metaG_FD_193579 | JGI IMG/M metagenome (GOLD analysis project Ga0265338, IMG submission 193579) | Rhizosphere microbial communities from Carex aquatilis grown in University of Washington, Seatle, WA, United States - 4-21-26 metaG | ecosystem: Host-associated > Plants > Roots > Rhizosphere...
CGAAGATCCGTTCAACTTCCATGATGCAAGCGGCCAGATCTACCAGCGCCTCCTGATGCCCGCCATGGCGTATTTCTTGCAGTTCAGGGGGCCCATCCTGTTTCATGCATTCAGCCTTCTCGCAACACTCTCTCTCATCTTTTTTACTCTTTTGTTTCTCGAGGTCCAAATTGCCCGTACGACGTTCCTGGAAAAAATTTCTATCGCCGGCACTTCGTTTATCATTACACAGTTTCAATCCCCGGGATACACAGAACAACTCGCACTGCTCATCGCGCTCGTCGTTGTGATCGTTCCGATGGGCACCGTTCCAAAAATAGCCGCCGTCTCCCTGGCCCTCTTCGCCCACGAAGTGAGCATCATTCTTTTTCTCGCGATCGCCTTTCTCTATTTCTCACGGGAAGAAAAAATCTGGACTGGCGTTGTCGCCGCCGTCTACGCGCTATGCTGGCTGATGAGTTTCGGTTTCGATCTCGGAAGGATCGCGGACGTGAGAACCGTCGGAGGTATTGCTGGATTTGCTTGGCTCACCGAACATCCGCTGCGCGAGTTGAGCGGGATTGCAGTTTCCTATAAGCTTCTCTGGGTGGTATTCTTCGCAGCGTTGTCCTACCGCTCGGCAGAAACAAAACGCCTCCTTGTGTTCGTGCTTCCAGGAATACTTGCGACCCTTTTCGGTGTTGACACCTCCCGTCTCATGGCATTCTCGTTTTTCGCCATTCTCTTTGGGCTGGTCTACGTTAAAAAATATGCGCTGATTTCTGAACGAAATCTGCAATTGCTTTTCGCGATCAATCTTTGCCTCCCTTCAGTTTACATCGGTTTAAATTCGGGCATGGTGTATTTCGACGGACTATATCAGTTGCTGTACCGAGGATACCTATTCCGATGACAACGAAAATCCCGATTTCATCCCGGATAGGTATCCTGGCAATATTGGCGATGGCATGCCTCGTTTTTCTTCCCTCGATCGATTATCACTTTACGAACTGGGACGACGATATCCACGTAACAAACAACCCTGCAGTTCACCACCTCTCGTTGGAATCGCTTGCCGGACTTTTCCGTCCGACCGCGAAGTACATGTATCATCCATTGACGATGCTGACTTACAACCTGGATTGGAAATCAGGAGAGGGATCACCGCTGGCGTTTCACGCCACCAACATTCTTCTGCACCTGTTGAACATTCTCCTCGTCTTCGTTTTCCTTCGAAAGATCCTCTCCTCCGAGGGAGCCGCCCTTTTTGCCGCGGCAGTTTTTGCTTTACACCCTTTGCAGGTGGAGTCCGTAGCATGGATCTCGGCGAGGAAGGAATTGTTGTACGCTTTTTTTTACCTGGCTGCGCTCGGTTCGTATTTCCAACAGGAAAAGAAGAACGGGTTGTTGCACTATATCATTTCTTTGTTCTTCTTTGCCTGTGCGCTCTTCTCGAAACCTACCGCCGTAACGCTGCCGCTGGTCATTGTCTTGGCAGAATTCTGGCGCACCAAAAAACTCGGATTGAAAGAACTCTACCGCGTCATTCCGTTTTTCATCGGAGCGCTAGCCTTTGCTCTTTTCTTCATAAGAATTCAGACCGAGCAGGCTCCGCCCCCGATGAAATATTATTCCTTCGTGCAGCAATCGCTGCTCGTAGCCTATCAACTCGTTTTTTATCTTTGGAAGGCGCTGCTGCCGTTCAAGCTCTCGTCGTGCTATGCGTATCCGCCGCTTGTGAACAATATGCTGCCGTGGGTGTATTATGCCGCCCCGGTGTTCATCACAGCCATCGCCGCTGCACTTTGGCTGCTGAAAAAGAAATCCGCCGCGCTGAGCGCTGGATTGATCTTCTATGTTGTGACAGTATCCCCTGTTCTGCAATTAGTGCCGTTTAACAACGCGTCGCTTGTAGCCGACCGTTACATATACCTGCCGATTCTCGGAATTGCTTTCTTCTTCTATCAGTGCGCAGCATTCATCGGCTCGCGGATTTCGTCGTTCGTCCCGGACATACATGTCCCCAAAGAGCTTCCCGCCGGTCTGTTTATTCTCTGCCTGTTCGTTATTTCTGTCGGAAGAATAAGCGTGTGGCACGACAGCATCACTCTCTTTAACGATGTGATCGAAAAAAACGACCGAATCAATATTGCATACGGAGATAGGGCGAATGCGAAAGTTCAGGCCGGAGACTTTTCGGGCGCATTGGAGGACTGCAACAGACTCATCGAGATCAGCCCGTCAAACGGTAAGGCCTTTTATAATATGGGAACTGCGCACAGCGGGCTAAAACTCTACCGCAACGCGGCCGACGACTTCAGCAGGTCCATTGCCCTCGGCTACAATGTCGCAAGTGTGTATTACAACCGGGGAACCGCCTGCTACCATCTTGGCTCCATTGATAGTGCGTTGTCGGATTATCGTGCAGCGGAGCTTCGCGACCCGCTGTTCGCCGATGCGCCGTACAGCATCGGATATGTGATGCTTCGCGACCGCAGAGACCCAGCAGCTGCTCTTCGGTGCTTCGATACCGTCCTATCCATCAACCCAGACCATGTCGAAACATTGTACCAAAAAGCATCTGCGGAATATGAACTTCGCTGGTATGGCATGGCTATGTCGGACCTCGCTGCCGCAATCAGCCGTCAACCGGCGTTGCAAAACGACTCGCTGGTCGTCCGCATCAACGCTTCGATCGACAGCGTGAATTCTGCGATCTCAAAAATCAATGACCGGTTGGCAAGTGCGCCCGGTTCGATGAATGAGTACGCACAGCGGAGCAAATTGTTCCTGATCCTTGGAGACTCCACACGATCGATGCTCGACCAAAAGACCGCCGCACTTACTCTTCAGAAGGGGGTCAGACGATGAACAAGAGGACGATGAGTATTGCGATCGCATATTTCCTTGTGACTATTTCTATCGTCACCTGCTACCCGACGTTATTCAACCACATTATTAATTGGAATGACGGCGAATTGTTTAGCGCCGTCGCCAGGGGCAACGCCGGAATATTTTCGCGGCCCGATGCGGCACCGTTGACGATGGCTTTTCTAGTTTTCCAGCGCAGTTTCAGCGACTACGGCTATTTCCTGTTCCATGCGTTAAGCATGATATTTCACGCTGCCAACGCCGTTTTGCTCTTCTTCATCATTCGCCGGCTGTTTCATTCGGACCTTCTCGCACTCATCGTCAGCATATTGTTTGCTGTGCATTCGACCCAGGTTGAAACCGTTGCATGGCTGAGCATGCAGAGCATCGTCACTTCGACATTTTTCCTGCTGCTCCTATGTCTAAGCTATCTCCGGTATAGACAGGATTCAAAATCGTATTATTGGGGGATTTGTCTTGTTTGTTCAGGACTTTTTTATCTCACTTCGACGCCGGCATTGACTCCGGTGCTTCTTTTGCTCGGCATAGACCTGGTCATTGATTCAAGAATCAACTGGGCAGCCATCAAGCAGAAGAAAGTCATCGTCCTGTTTTGGGCCGCGGCATTTCTATTTGAGATCGTGCGCAAGGGGGGATTGAATTACGTACTCCAGCTGGTGTACGACAGCGTTGCGATGGTCAGGCTCGGCATGACGGAGCAAATAATAAGAACTGTCTACCCAATTCACGACGTTCTTGTCTCCTCTGTCGATGAGATCGCGCAGCGATCGCTCATTCTCGGCGAGCCGGCATTCCCGTTTGTCTTACTTATTCTCGCAGCGTTCATCCTCTGGAATAGAAAGCGTTCCCCTGTCATATTCTCCGGCTTTATGTTTTTTACGATCATGAGTCTTGCGATAATTACAGGGCGCGCGGATGGCGATTGGGCGCTGTCCGATCATTCTTTTTATTTTTCGTCGATAGGCCTGTTTCTGATCGTTGCCCGTCTTATCGATGCTGTATTCTCAAATCTCGAAAAGCATCGGGGGGTGCTCCGGGGGGCCTATCTGGTATGCGGCTGTGCGGTTCTCGCACTTGCGTACCGCGGCCGGACTGCATCCGGATACTGGAAAGATAACGTCACTTTCTGGAATGAAGCTCATGAGGAGAATCCGAATAATTCCTTTATTCTCACAAAACGCGGCATGTACTATTATTCCAAATTTGAGATAAAAAAATCGTTGGCAGATCTAAACAAGGTCGTCGAACTGGCCCCGGACGATGAGCAGGCGTACCTCAATCTCGGACTCGTCCATCTCGATGCTCGCTATCTCGACAGCGCAATCGTCGATTTTACAAAAGCGACGACGATTCGCTCCGAAGACCCCACGGCTTTTTACGACCTCGGGATTGCATGCAACAGGAACGGAAAATTTGACAGCGCAAAATCCGCCCTCTCAAAAGCCATCGCATTAAATCCGTCATTTTCGCAAGCGCTGAACAGCCGCGCAAATGCATTTGCCAAGACCGGAAATTATGTCCTGGCATTTGCAGACTATCATCGAGCATTGACCTTGGACACGGAGTATGCAGAAGCGTACGGCAACCGCGCATTTACGTTTCTGCAATCGGGAAACTACCAGAATGCGTTGGTGGATTTTAGAAGACAAATAGACCTCGCGCCGAACCGATTTGATGCGAAGGTCCATTGCGGCTTCACCGAGCTGTTAGCCGGAGATACCGCCGCCGCCGTATCGCATTTTTCATCGGCAATGAAGGACGATTCCGCGAACGGCAGGATGTATCTGCTCGCCGTTTCAAAAGTCTTTTTAAGGTCACAGAAGGAAATACAGGCCGGACAGCGCCTCTTTGATCGGATGGGAGTGCAGTAGAGAGTTGGGGGCCGCGTTTTAGTTGAGGATCGTTCGGTTTGGATTCGTGCGATCCTCATGTGTTCAGGCAGGTCACTTCATCAGCACCATCTTCTTGACATTGAAAAAACCGCCGGCACGCAGGATGCAAAAATATACGCCGCTCGCAGAAGACGAAGCATCCCATGTTGCAGAAAATTGCCCATCGCTTTGCACCCCATCGACAAGCGTAGCCACCTTCTTGCCAAGAACGTCAAAAATAATTAACGAGACGTTTCCCTTGAAGCTCTGAGGAAGCGTGTACCGGATCTGCGTCGACGGGTTGAATGGGTTTGGATAATTCTGATCGAGAGAAAAATTTCTCGGAACGTCATTTGAGACCTGCCGCACCGAGAGCACGGTTCCCATCGAACCGGTGGCATCGACCTTTCCATATCCCCATCGGGCACTGGGCGTAGGACCTGTCAGCGAGTCCCGTATCGCAGACGAGATCATCGCGTTCTTCAGCTGGTCGGATGACGAAGAAGGTTTAGCCTGCAGCAAAAGCGCTGCGAGACCGGCAACATGCGGGGTGGCCATGCTTGTTCCCTCCATAACGACATGTTTGCCGTCCGGAACTATTAACGCCGAATCCGGAGATGAGTCTTTTGAAAGCGCAGAGGCGATGACCTCTCCAGGAGCGCACACGTCAGGCTTTTGCCTTCCGTCACGCGTCGGGCCGCTGCTCGTAAACGGCGAAAAATTCCCCGTTCTGTCTTTTCTTTCATTTACGAAATTATAAGAATTGCCGTCAATGGAATTCCACATCCACCTCGTTATGTACGAACCTACGGTAATCGCTTTCTTCGACGTCGCGGGAACACCAACAAGCTTTCGATATGTGTAGCCGGACGTAAATTGGGGTGACGAGCCGTCAGAGCCGGTCATTGTCGCATCGTAGAGCCAGATATCAAACGTCCCCCCTCCCTGCGCCACAGTCGTAGCGGTAACGGTAATTTTCCACGTTCCCGACGTTGGCGGCTTGTTCGCCTCATTGTCGAAAAGATCAATCGTACATTCCTTCGAATTATCCAGGAGATGTACTCCCTCCGCCGCATTGTAGATTTGCACCGCACCATCCGCAGGAGTATCAACTCCAGCTGAATCCGCGGATGGAACAGAAACCACGGAACCGGTCGGGCTCGTGACAGAAACAGTAAACTTATCGCCTCCCCCATACCACATGTCAAATGAGACAAAATCATTTTGGGGACCGTCTGTTGGAGTATAAGCGGGGATTGAGAACGTGCAAGTAAATGCCCCTCCCTGCGAGAGCGTAGTATCTGCGTGGATCGAGTTGTTGCCGTCATTTCCGGCAGCTACAACCACTGCACTTCCCGGAGTTGAGACAACCTCATCGATCTCCGCTTCCATCGGATCGGTTCCGTCATGCGCACCCTGCTGCGACCCAAGGCTCAAATTGATCACAAACGGTTCTCCCGCTGCCCTCGCTTTTTGCGTGATGTAGGTGATGCCGTCGATAATGTCGCTATCGAAAAATGTTGTCTTAACAAAAACGATATCAGCCTCGGGAGCAACTCCTATATATCCGCTGCCGGACGACGAGCCGTTGCCGGCCGCGATGCCTGCAACGTGACTGCCATGCCCGTCGTCATCGATTTCTTTCACGACATGCGGCGGAGCGTTCCCTAGTTCGCTATTGATCTGCCCTTGGCTGTATTCCGTGCCGTAACTGAATGCCGAGGGGTGAGAGGCACTGGAATCTGTTTGATCCCATAACCACAAAATTCTCGATTTCGTTTGGTCGGCAGTCGAGCGGAAATCGAGATGACTCCAATCAATTCCTGTATCGACAAACCCGATGATAACGTTCTTTCCCGTATAGTGTGTACCGTTGAACGCTCCGCTGCGAAGCTTATCGGCATGCATCGCGGGAACGCTGAGGTCGAGCAGCGGCCAGCACTTTTTTGCGGGCAGAATACGGCTCACGCTTCCCAGCTTCGAAAGCCGGGCAATTTGATCCGCAGTAACTTCGGCGGTAAAGAAGTTTCTCGTAACCGTCCTCGGCAGAATGCCGGCCCTCATTGCCTCTTGAACATCGCTTGAGTACACGATCACTCGGAACTTTCCGTTAGCATTCCCTGCCAACGCACTCCCCGTTCGAAATCTTCCCGTGGCAGCAATACTTCCGCCAAAATGATGGACAGCCTGAAGGCGGGTATCGGGCCTGACGACCGCTGCGGCATAAAGACCGTTGTGCGATGAACAGATCGAGAAAAAACAGAAAAGCGCCGCTCCAGCGGAAAGTAATGGTTTCATGGTCATCATTAATCATGCTCCAGTTTGTGGAATTGCCTCGGAAGGTCGATATACAGAACTTGACGGAGGATACAGAGTTCCTGAATTTCAGCCGTTGTCAGATAACCTGTCGCTGCCGTCTTGTTCGCGACCGTTACTGAAGGAACCGCCCCCGTGAGCCCGGCAGAATCGTTCAGCCTGATCACAACCCTGAATTTTCTTTCACGTGCCCGTGAAATCGAAAGCTCGTTAATCAGCTGAGGTGAAATCTTTTGCCGGCATCCTTCAGACACTCCAACGTCCCGGCATGCTGCGGTACATATGAGAACCAGCACACAAAGGAGTCCTATCCGTGACGCGCCGGACATACGATGACGGTTGATTTCATCTTCTATAACGGAAGCTGACGGGAAAGAATGAGATTCGATGATGCTGTTCTCCGTGCGCTCGCTGGTCCAAAATCACCGGAAAATCCATAACCGGCTGTGACTTGCCTCACTCACACGAAAAATGCAAAGCGCACGCTGCAGCACTTGCGTCAGGAATTGAAGGTCTCAAGATAACTCAAATGGCCTCTTCGCCGGATTCTTCCGTCCGGATTCGAATGGCTTCGTCAATCGATGAAATGAAAATCTTACCGTCCCCCACTTGCCCTGTCTTTGCGACCTTCAGTATTGTCTCGACAACTTTATTGGAAAACTCGTTCGAAACAACAACCTCGATCTTTATTTTCGGAAGAAAGTCAATCTGGTATTCCGAACCGCGGTAGATTTCTGCGTGTCCCTTCTGCCTTCCGTACCCCTTCACTTCCGTCAATGTCATTCCTCTCACGCCGATTTCGGATAAGGCTTCTCGTACATCGTCCAGTTTGAACGGGCGGATAATAGCTTCGATTTTTTTCATATTCCTTCGGGCAAGTAATTCGTAATTAGGGCCGTATAGTGTGTATTGAAGTTCTTGAATGATCTAAAAAGCAAGGCTCACGCAAATCCCAATGGGATGGCTTCACCAGACGCAAAGTCTCAAAGCAATCTTAGACTAAAGACTCACGTCATTGCGGCTTGGCGAGAGACTTTCTTTTCCTGTCTCATCTTGCTACTTCCCGTGGCAGTTCTTGTATTTTTTTCCGCTCCCGCACGGGCACGGGTCGTTTCTGCCGACCTTTTCAGCGACGTGGAGCTGCTGGACTTTGGGAGCGGAAGGCTGAGCGCCTCGGGTATTGTCGCTTCCTTCCACAGGCTCACGGTTCGCGTGGAATCCAAGTCCGGTTGCGGCGTCGTGCGTCATCGTCAGCTGTTCGCGATGAAGCGGACGGCGCGCGCGTTGGATCGGCAGTTGTTCGGTTGTTTCAGGGAAGAGCTTGAAGACAAGGTTCAGCGCTTCGCGGTTGATCATGCCGATCATCTCGATGAACATGTTGAAAGCTTCGCCCTTGTATTCGAGGATCGGATCTTTTTGACCGTACGCCCGGAGATGAATTCCTTCCTTCAGGTCGTCCATCTCCCGCAGATGCTCCTTCCATCGGACGTCGATCACCTGCAGCATTGCAAGGCGTTCAACGTTTCCCATGATCTCTGCGCCTATTTTTTCTTCCTTGCGCCGATAAAAGTCGGAGGCGCATTTGATCGCTTCGGCTTTTACCCCGTCCTTCCCCAGCGACTGAAATTGCTCGGGGGTGATCGAAAAATCGAGAAGAAGGTTTACCCGCAGCGCGTCGCGAAGCTGGGCAAGGTTGCCTTTTTCATAATGTTCTTCGACGAGTTCTTCGATAAAATCGCTGAGCATCGAAAAAATGTCATCCTTCAGCCGCTCGCCGAGAAGCGCGTGACGCCGTTTGGCATAGATCACTTCGCGCTGCTGATTCATCACGTTGTCGTACTCGAGCAGCCGCTTTCGTATCCCGAAGTTGTTTTCTTCCACTTTTTTCTGCGCCCGCTCGATCGACTTCGTGATCATGCTGTGCTGGATGACCTCTCCCTCCTGAAGCCCCATCCGCTCCATGATTCCGGCGATGCGGTCGCTGCCGAATAAGCGCAGCAGGTCATCCTCCAGAGAGAGGAAGAATTTCGAAGAGCCGGGATCGCCCTGGCGCCCCGCACGTCCGCGCAGCTGGCGGTCGATACGACGCGCTTCGTGCCGCTCGGTCCCAACGATGTGCAGGCCGCCGACTTCGCGGACTCCCGGACCGAGTTTGATATCCGTTCCGCGGCCCGCCATGTTCGTTGCGATCGTGACCGCGCCGGGAAGTCCCGCGTTCTGGATGATCTCCGCTTCCCGCTGATGCTGCTTTGCGTTCAGAACATTGTGGGCGACGCCCTTGCGCTTCAGCATTCTGCTGATCGTCTCAGACACTTCGACGCTTGTCGTCCCGACGAGTACAGGGCGCCGCTTCTCTTTCATCTCTTCGATCTCGGTGATGACGGCGTTGTACTTTTCACGCTTCGTTTTGAAAACGACGTCCTCGAAATCTTCCCGGATCGCTTTCACGTTCGTCGGGATCGAAACGACGTCGAGCTTGTAGATCTCAAAGAATTCGCCCGCTTCGGTCTCGGCGGTGCCGGTCATGCCGGCGAGTTTCTTATAGAGACGAAAATAATTCTGGAGCGTAACGGTTGCGAGCGTCTGCGTATCCCGCTCGACCTTCACGCCCTCTTTTGCTTCGATCGCTTGATGCAGTCCGTCCGAATACCGCCGGCCGGTGAGCAACCGCCCGGTGAATTCATCGACGATCATCACTTTGCCGTCGTCGGTGACCACGTACTCGTCGTCCTTTTCATACAGGGAATACGCCTTCAGCAGCTGGAGCACGGTGTGAATCCTGTCGCTCCGCTCTGCGTACAGCTTGTTGATCTCGTCTTTTTTCTCCTGCTTCTGCACCGCGCTCATTTCGGTATTATTCTCGACGAGACTCATTTCCGTTCCAATATCGGGGATGACGAAAAAGTCTTTGTCGGTGCTGCCGGCAAGGAGCTCGCGCCCTTTTTCGGTGAGGTCGATGGAGTGATTTTTTTCATCGATCGCGAAATACAATTCATCGTCGATCTCGTGCATGCGTTTGGATTGCTCGGCGAGGTAGATCGACTCGGTCTCCTGCATGAGCTTCTTCGACGCCCCGTCGGAAAAGATCTTGATGAGCTTCTTGTTCTTCGGAGCTCCCCTGTTTGCGCGAAGGAGGAGAATACCCGCCTCGTCCCTCTTCTTCTCGTCCTGCAGCATGGCCTCCGCATCGCCGACAATCTTGGCGACGAGGTTCCTCTGCGCGGTCACGATCCGTTCTACGCGCGGTTTCATCTCGCCGAATTTCTGGTCGTCGACCTCCACCGGCCCGCTGATGATCAGCGGCGTTCTCGCTTCGTCGACCAGCACAGAATCAACCTCGTCTACAATCGCATAGTAGTGGCCGCGCTGCACCATGTCGTCGGGTGTGCCGACCATGTTGTCGCGAAGATAGTCGAACCCAAACTCGTTATTCGTCCCGTAGGTGATGTCCGCAGCATACTGCACGCGGCGCTGTGGCGGATCCTGGTTTTGGAGAATGCAGCCGACCTTCAGGCCATGATACTCAAATATTTTTCCCATCCACTGGCTGTCGCGGAGGGCAAGGTAGTCGTTCACCGTTACAAGATGTACTCCCTTGCCCGCGAGAGCGTTCAAATACATCGGAAGCGTTGCCACTAAGGTTTTGCCTTCGCCGGTAGCCATCTCTGCGATTTTTCCCTGGTGCAGCACGATCCCGCCGATAAGCTGAACATCGAACGGTACCATGTCCCACGAAACTTTGTTGCCCGCAACATCCCACACCTGGCCGAGGAGGCGGCGGCAGGTTTCCTTCACAACGGCAAACGCTTCGGGCAGAATTTCGTCTAAGATCCCTTTGATCGTTTCGTGGAGCTCTTTTTCTCCATCATCGATCTCGTCGTACACTTTTTCGCGCTCCTCGAACGGAATTTCCGTCTTCAAACGGCCGTGCAATTCTTCGAGATGGGCATTGAGCTCGGCCGTCTCGTCAACGATGCGCTGCTTGAACTCAGACGTCTTCGCTCGAACCTCATCGTCCGAAAGGGATTTATAGGATTCGAAATGACGGTTGATCTCTTCCACGATCGGGAGAAGTTCCTGAACGTCTTTCTCGTGTTTGCTGCCGAATATTTTCTTCAACACATCGAACATTGTACTTCCTCTATGAATAATCAGCGCTTTCGCGCATAGTCGCCTAAAATATAATAATTAATTGAGAGAAGAGCAAAGCGTGCAGTGCTTGGTAGCGGGCTACTTTGCCTAATCGGGCCATCTCCCAATGGGATGGCTTCGCCAGACGCGTCTCGATTATCACGAAGTTCGCGAAGCGATCCCATTGGGAGATGCCTTTGGCAAAAGCATCGGGACTTGCTCAGGGTGAGCATGTCCTGTTCATCCTGAGGAAGAGAGCGGAGCGAACGCATCGAAGGATCATGGTACGGCTTTTTAAATCAAAGATGCCTACTACCCGGTGCTTCTATGTGCCTTTTCATTAGTAATGCTCTCAAAGGCTCTGTAGAACGAAAAGGATACCTCCGCAACTCAAAATTCTCAAGGAATGATTCTCCTGCCGCAAATATACTACTTATGTGTGATTGTAAAACGGTGAGTATACCGATACATTGAATGCACATATTCTTAACAGCAATCACGAACCGTCAAGGAAGGCATTCAATGCGAAGATCTTCAGGTATTTTTCTTTTCACACTCTGCGTCATAACCGCCTCATCGGCGCAATGGGTACAAACCAACGGCCCCGGAGGTGGAACTGTCACAATGATCGTCTCCAATCAATCATCAATTTTCGCTGTAACTCAGGAGCGTGGGTTGTACCGTTCCTCGGATGATGGTGTAACGTGGAGTTGGATAGGCGCTGGCCTGCCGGACACAAAAACGAATTCCCTTTCAGCACTTGCGGCAAACGATAATGCGCTCGAAGTGGCCTACTCACTTTCCGGGGCGGGACAAGGCGTGGTGTACCGCTCCACGGACAATGGAGCGAGCTGGCAAAATAACACACCTGCATTCACCAACGCCTTCGCGGACGTCTATTCACTCGCGGCGATCGGGAATGATTTTTACGCGGGCACCAGCGATTCCATTCCGGTCGTTCGATCGACGGACAATGGCGCGACGTGGACCCCGGCCGGGGAAGGATTGGCTGCATATGGAACTCCTTCAAAAATCTTCGGCAAGCACACAATGCTCTTCGCATTATCAGGAGGCTTGTATCGTTCTACGGATAATGGCGTTTCATGGGTACAGCCTTCGGCAACGGGATTAACTGCGCCGTACGGAATTTCCGATGTCGCTTTATTTGGCGATACGCTGTATGCTGCAACGAATCCTCAAATCTATCAATACGCCGGGTTGTACAAATCTACGGATCATGGTGATTCATGGACGCTGGTCGGTTCAACGTTCAACATACGTTCAATAACGGCGGCAACGAATACGATGTTCATTTGTTCACCGGATCTGGTGGGATTGCTCGGAGGAGTTTTTCGTTCGGCCGACGGAATGACGAGGACAATCGCAACTGGATTTCCTCCGGGATGCATCGTCAATTCTGTGTCCGTTCATGGGTCGACTATCCTTGCGGGGACGAACGGTCCCGGAATATTCCGCTCGATCGACAACGGCAGTTCGTTTATCGGCTCGTCGACAGGGCTGACTTCGAACAGCATTAATTTCCTTTTTGCGGACGGGAACACAATCATTGCCGCCTCAAAGTCCGGTGATACTCAACTCTCGCCGGATAACGGTGCATCCTGGACTCAAGCAGCAGATTATACTGCGCTGCCGCTTCAATACTATTACAAAGGAAGTAATTGCATCGTAAAAAAAGGAGACACGTTATATGCCGGTACGAACGGCTACATAGAACGTTCCGTTGACGGCGGAAACTCGTGGTCGCAGATCGCCGTCTCGCCAATCGGAGTAACCACGTTGCTGAGTATTGGGAACAATCTCTTTGCGCTGGGCGGCTCTGACTCGATTTCCCGGACAAGCGACAACGGCGCAACATGGACATCGGCAAGTTCAACGCTCATCGGAGTTACTTCATTGGCTTCCCAAGGGACATCGTTGTATGCAGGAACCTCCCTCGGTGTGTTCCGATCAACCGACAACGGCGGAACATGGATTGCAATTAATTCCGGCATTGTCAGCGATCCGACATACGGGTTATATGCATCAACAATCTATGCAAGTGCAAACGTGCTTCTTGCAGGAACTTTCAAAGGACTGCATCGTTCGACAGACGACGGTGCGAATTGGACGCGCATCGATTCAACAATAATGCCGTTAGCCTATGGCGCATCCGGCAGCACGATTGTTATCGGAGATAGGATCGGCGTGTTTTCAGTCAGTTATGGAGGGGTAACGTACGCTGGCGGCGTTCATGTTTCGACCGACGGAGGCGCAACATGGCGCATCAATAATACCGGTTTACCGAATGACGAGTTGAAAATTACGTCGTTCGTTATCCAAGGAGGAGCAATGTATGCGGGGACGGACGGAGCATCCATGTGGACCCGCAGCCTTGCCGAATTGACGAATGTGAAAGCTACGGCGCATGGCTCTTCGGTTCCTTCGGAGTTTTTCTTATCACAAAATTATCCGAACCCGTTCAATCCCACAACGACAATAGAATTTACGCTGCCGGCAGACGGCAATGTAACATTAACAATCTATGACGTACTCGGAAGAGAAGTCGCGGTGCTGTTGAATAACGAACAACGGAGAGCGGGAGAACTTCAGCAGGCGGTGTTTGATGCATCAAGGCTCTCGAGCGGAGTCTATTTTTCTCGATTGGAATTTGGCGGGAAGCAATTGTTGAAGAAGATGCTGCTGCTCAAATAAGAGAGGACAGGTGTTTTGCAAATACAAAGGAGAGCCGCGGCTCTCCTTTGTATTTACACCCGTGGTTACTGCCTAATGAAAAAAATCATCAGGGGCGCGCAGGCAGAGATGAGAAACAAAGGCGCCCGGTAAAATCGGGAATGTTCTTTGCGTTTGCCCCGACTTCAGCTTACCGTATGAGCACCATTTTTTTCGTGAGGCTGAAGGTGCCCGCCCTGCCAGATACCGCAGTCGCTCCTATCCGGTAGAAATAAACCCCGCTTGAGACGACCCGCCCGAAATTATTTTTCGAATCCCAGATCGCACTCCGTTGCCCGGCTGTTTGAACCTGATTTACCAGCGTTCTTACTTCCTGGCCGAGAATGTTGTAGATCTTGATCGTCACGCTGCTGATCGCCGGAAGTTCGTAGCGTATCGTTGTCGATGGATTAAATGGATTTGGATAATTCTGTGCTAATGAAAAATCCTTGATCACGGCGTTATCTCGAGTTGGAACAGCAAGAATGTCCGTGACGTTAAACGAATATGTCTCTTTGCCAATTTGTAGAGGATTATTATAGATAATCTTTACGTCGTCACCGGTTGTAAACGTGGATTTGTAGATCACCCAGTTCCAGGTTAGACTATCAATGATAGCCGCGTCCGTCGGGTCAATAGGCGTCATGCTGTTCGTATACTTAGTACTCACCGCCCATACATATTCCCTATTGAGCGTATTCCAAACCTGGAATCCCGGGTACGTCGGATTTCCAGTGCGGTCGTAAAAGAGGAGATTGACCTGCTCATTTTTATCTATGCTCCAGACTTCGAACGGAAGCCTCACAACAAACGGTGCAGACGAGCCCGGATGGGGATTCAATGGATGTATCCCCATAAGCGCCGGCGAGTGGACCCCGATCAGAGTTGCAAGCGCCCCACCGGACTTAGTAATGACAACCGTGTCTCCGTTAATTACCGTATCACCCAATACTCCCGTCCATCGCAGTTCATAATCCTGCTGCAACAGTTTGAGGTCATGCGAACCGCCGGATGTTGGAACGTAACTAATTATTGACGATGCCGCGAGACCATCAACGCCGAAATATGTGAAGTCAGTAATAACCCAATTATTGTTCTTATCTTCCCATTCGACAGGACTGCCCACTGGCGATAATGCGTTTCCATTTACGATTACGATTCCTTGTGTCGAAGGAGATGTAAAGCTGCCGTTTACTTCTACCGTAATGCCGTCAAAAATTTTATCTGCCGCAGGTCCCACATTTTGAAACATGCTGCCTGACGATCCTCCAGGACCGTATATTCCGGTATTAGCATAATAATCATGCGGAGCGTATATATCGACACCGTTATAGAGAGTTTGATTTTGTAGAACCAATTGCCCGCTTACCGCATCTGTTACATTCCATTGATGCTGCGTAACGAGTTGAGTTGCTATCGCCGTCAACGTATCTTTACCCGTTACATCGACAGGATTGTTGCTGTATCCATCATCATGCATCGTATAGCTTGAGATGATCGGCAAATTGGGTGATGAATGAGAGATCAATACGAGGTCTTCGCCTCCCTCAAATACACCATTCTTGCTATGGCCGGTCATGCTGCCGTAAGTGACGGTGTTTGTCTCTCCGTTGTACGAATAGTTGACAGGAAGGCTGACGGCAGAATTCATACTCGTTGTCGCATTTAAAGTATCAATCACGAGGCCCGCCGGGAGCTTAATTTGAATTCCGTCGCAAAAAGCGAAATCGGTTGAAACTACATGGACCGAAAAATGAATGGCGAATGCGCCATTGGTTGTAAGCCAGACGGCCGAAGTTGCCAAACTCGAACCGGTTAGATCAGCGGACTTCGCTAATCTTTTGCTTTTGGTGATCGGCGGAGTGACATCATTCCACACCCCGCTGGAGCCAAGTGAATACTCTTCATCGTGGAATGATACGTTGTATTGATCGCCGGTCAGCTTTGACGGGTCAACAATTGTTACATTCACCTTGGCATCAGATTGACCTGCGGGGTGAGTTACCCGTATTTGATTTCCATAATTTGGTCCCGGCAGACTATAATTATATGCTACGGTCTCTGTATAAAAATTACTTTCGGTATTATTCGGGTTTGCGTCGGCGCCGGAATTAAAGGAATACGCCGTAACGCCGTAAGAATATTTTTCCCCTTTAATAAAGGGAGCGTTTGTGAGATAATCTTTCGTTGCAGTAAAATTATACTGCAACCCAGAATCTGTTCCATATTGCTGCTGCTGAAGAGTTACATGATGCGTGCCCGGATCAAGTGCCTTGCCGGCTATCGACGTTACACCGTCTGCTTTATCAAAAGTTGCAATTAGCTTAGAACCATCTTTTGAAATCTGATAGACATTATATCCCTCAAATGAATATCCGGATTGATTGAAGCTCTCCGCGTTATTCTCCCAGTGTAATTGTATTGCATTACTGTCGTTTGTGATCGAAGCTATTGGAGGATTCGGGGAAGGCGCTATTGCTCCCTGAAACATATTGCTGTATGCTGACGCGGCAATGTAACTATATTTTTTTAATGTATAAATTGATTGGAGATAATCTCCTCCAACTCCTGCTATTGCGGCAACAACAACTTCCTGCGTATCGCCAGGCGCCATTGTAAAAGGACCTGAAGAAAGCGCCATTCGCACGTCGCTTGGCGGTGCAACCGCAGCCGGGCCGATATATGTCGGTCCCGTATTTGTCACCGGGTCGCCAGGATAACAATAGCTGGTACCGCCGGTAACAGACGCTGGAAAAGGGAGTCCCGTGGTACCTACGAACCCTCTCTCCATGTTGTACCACTGATACGTCCCATTCGGACCGGCAGAGCCGAGGTTCGGATCTCCGAACGGTGCGCTGCCGTTAATAAAGAAGTTGAACGCTGTCATCGGCAAGTTCTTCTTGCCGGCAACTTTTTTCATATTGAAGATCGCTGTATCGCTTGCCGTTCCGGGTACCAATGGCCCCTGCACGAAACAAAATCCGGCTGCGGGCGGCGGCGAAGCCAGGCTCGCAAAATTCGCATCGGTCGATCGTCCGTTGTACACATATCCAAGATTGAGCAGCGTGTCGCAGCCCGTCGCGTCATCATTAGCAGCTCCGAGATCTGGATCGGACCATTGTGACACGTACATTGAATCTAACTCCACACCGCTCTTATTGATGATCTTGTTGAGGATGAAAATGGTGTTTCCTAAAGCTCCGGCCGTTTTATAAGCCCAGATAGTACGTTGAACTTCAATTCCTATAGGATTTGAATTATACAAGTTGATCGTCAATGCGGGATTTAAGTCGTTCATGACCATCCATTGTGTCTGGTCTGCTCCGGGGACTCCCGGTATATCTATGTCCGCTTCATACACGCCGTCATTGTTCACGTCCGTGTACGGCGCGCCCTGGGCCGCCGGCCAGTTGTTCCAATCTGCCCAGTATTGCTGCAGAAGGCCCGATGCGGCGGCCGAACCAGGGGGGTATTGGTTGATGAAGACCACTTCACTGGCTTGTAGAATGGAAGTTTCAAGAGCTATGGCATCTGCATTATTGGTAGGCCTGATGTCTGGACGAACCCGATAAATTCTATTAGCGGGTTTGCTCGGATCGTCAGCCACGGGCAATGTACTCGCTGTTCCATTCGTGAGTATCGGTCCGGCCTGTAACCCGTGGTTATAGGTTGAACCGCCGCAAAGGAGGACATCGTTCTTGAATGCCGTCCAGACTAGCCCATCTTCAAAAATACATGTCGCCAGTGGTTGGCCAATGGGGAATTCAAATCCTTCCGCACTTGTCGAATAAGGGGTGAAAGATCCATCTCCGTTATTCGAATAATAATTGAAGACATTGTTGATGTCCATGGGACTGTAAAACGAGTTGGTCTCTGCTCTAGACATGCTCGCTGCACGAAAAGTGCCGGTTGGCTTTCCGGCAAATGATTGGTGAACGACACTGAATATCAGGAACATAAAAAAGAAAATTTCTGCTTTATTGCTTTTCATCTGAATCCCCTCCATAATTTGATAACAACGGCGTGCTCTTTATTTTATTTTTTCGGGGTGATAATTTCACAGAAATTGCTGCGCATGTGGAAATGCATCAAAGCGGGATAAATCGGCAGAAATTCCTGCCGGATTTTACCTCAATTGATGATGGTAGAGAGATAGTGGAAGGAAGCTTCGATCGGTTGTCGGACGAGGCAAAATGAACGGGAAATGTTTGCTGATGTGAACGTCCCTGGAGAGATAGTATCATATGATACCATTAAAAAGATAAAATAACGCTCCCTGTTTCGAGGTAAGATAATGCTAAGGTAATCTTGAATGTGTTGAGATGCAAGCGGAAAAAAGCGGTGGTGGCTATTTAATTTTCGTAAGAGTGATATTAGAAGTGTTTTGCCATGTCATCCTGATTCTCGACGAGTCGAGTCGTAGACCGCCGCTTTTTGGCGGGAGAAGGATTTTTTTCATCGCATCAGCTTAGATTCTTCACTTCGTCCCGCTGCCGCGGGACTCGTTCAGACAAACGCGACTCAGGGTGCTCTCGCTATTGACTCAACGCAGCCCATTACAGAAGCTTCTCACCTCAGCGCTTCGGCACCGGGCTTTCCCACTTCGTCTCTTTTTTCTTTCCTGATCGGTTCGCATACCGGGCGAGAACGAACAGGAGGTCGGAGAGCCGGTTAAGGTAGATGATAATATTCTGATTGATGTCTTCCGAATGGGAGAGCCGAACAACTGAACGTTCAGCCCGCCGGCAAACGGTCCGCGCATAATGAAGATGCGAGGCCGCAACAGTTCCGCCCGGAAGAATAAATGCCCTCAACCGAGGGAGCGACAATTGGAGTGAGTCGATGGCGTTCTCGAGAAAGGTGATTTGTGAAAGGCCGACTTGCGGTATGAGAGATCGCTTTGATGGTTTCCGCGTCGCGAGATCTGCCCCGGCAACGAACAGGTCGTTCTGAATTCCGTGCAGAATCCGGTCGATCCTCTTGTTCGGCCGAAGTGCACGAATGATCCCAAGAAGCGAGTTCAATTCGTCGACGGCGCCGTACGCTTCGATGCGCGGGGCGTCTTTCGGCACCCGTTCACCGCCGAATAATCCTGTTTCTCCTTTATCCCCTGTCTTCGTGTATATTTTCATATTTCACCGTTGACCGCTTCCCTTCGCCGCAGGTCGAGCTATTTTTTCTTTTGCCTGTTTTTCCAGAAGCCGGGAAGTTCGTCGTAAAAGTACGCAGACGTCCGAATTCCTCCGAAGAAGTTATTCAGGTTGATGAACTCATCGGGGGAATGGGCGTTCTCATCGGGCAGTCCGAAACCGAGGAGCACGGTATCGATGCCAAGAACTTTCTTAAACTGCGCAACGATCGGGATCGACCCGCCTTCCCCCTGATACAGCACTTTTTTGCCGAACCCTTTTTCAAGGGCGGCAACGGCGGCTTTCACGCCGGGGCTGTCGATCGGCGTAATCGCCGCTTCGCCCCCGTGCAAATTCCGCACTTTCACATCGACCGTCTTCGGAGCGATCTTTTTGAAATGTTTTTCGAAAAGTTTTGCAGCCTTTGCGGAGGTCTGGTCCGGCACCAGCCGCATCGATATTTTGGCGAACGCTTTCGCCGGAAGCACCGTTTTTGCACCCTCTCCGGTATACCCTCCCCAGATGCCGTTGCATTCCAGCGTCGGACGGGACCACACGCGCTCGAGTGTCGTGAACCCTTTTTCACCGTACAAATGCCGCACGCCGAGGTCTTTGGCATACTGCCTGTCGCTGAAAGGAAGTTTCTTGAACGAATTCCGCTCGACTTTTGTCAGCGGCCGGACGTCATCGTAGAATCCCTTGACGGTAATTTTTCCGTTCTTGTCGTGAAGCGAAGCGATCATTTCACACAGTGCCTGAACCGGATTATGCACCGACCCTCCGAAAGAGCCCGAGTGCAGGTCGCGGTTCGGGCCGGTCACTTCGACTTCCATGTACGAAAGCCCGCGCAAGCTGTAGCAAATGGAAGGAACTCCTTTCGCGAACATTCCGGAATCGGATATCACAACGAGGTCGGACTTGAGAAGTTCGGTATGTTCCTCAACAAATTTGTCGAGGTTCTCGCTTCCCACTTCTTCTTCCCCTTCGATGATGATCTTCACATTCACCGGCAGTGCGCCATGCTCTTTTATGTATGCTTCGATCGCCTTGAAATGGATGAGCACTTGTCCCTTGTCGTCCGCGGCGCCGCGGGCATAGAGGTTCTCTCCGCGTATCGTCGCTTCAAACGGCGGCGACGTCCAGAGATTCAGCGGGTCGACCGGTTGGACGTCGTAATGTCCGTACAACAGCACCGTCGGTTTTCCCGCAGCGTGCAGCCATTCGCTGAATACAACCGGATGTCCGCCGGTCGGAAGAATCTGCACGTTCTCCATCCCGATCGCCTTCATTTGCTCCGATACCCATTCTGCACATTTCCGCGTGTCGCCGTCGTGTTCCTTCTGCGAGCTCACGCTCGGGATGGCGAGGAATTCTTTCAGCTCGGCAAGATACCGTTCCTTGTTGGCCGTGATATATGGTAGTACTTTTTCCATTGTCGATCCTTACATTAGTGATAAGTTGAGATATCTGAAAAATCGCCTCTCGCCAAGCCGCCAAGGCGCAAGGAGTTTATTTTTAAATCATTTTGCGACTTTGCGTCTTTGCGTGAGTATATTTTTGGAATTATTCAGAAGTCTCAAGTTATAATGACAAAATTTTTTCGAATGCTATTTGATCCAGCTTCCCGATTCAACATCGTTGGACACCGTCAACAACGCGAAGGAGTCGCCGTCGCCGTGAGTGGCAAGCAGCATCCCTTGAGACTCGACGCCCATCAATTTCGCCGGGGCGAGATTTGCAACGATAATGATCTTTTTTCCGATGAGCTCTTCAGGCTTCCTCTGCAGAGCGATGCCCGCGACAATTTGCCTCTGCTCCGCACCGATGTCGACGACGAGCTTCAGCAGTTTCTTCGATTTGGGGACCGGCTCGCATGAAACGATCTTCCCGACACGCAAATCCACTTTTTGAAATTCTTCGATGGAGATCGTCGGCTTTAGCGGGAGCGCGGCCTTTTCAGCGGAAGGCGCGGGTTGTTCACTTGGCGGTGTCAGTTTTTGAAGTTCTTGTTCGATGGCGCTATCCTCGATTTTTTTGAATACGATTTGTGCTTTCTCTAGTTTGTGCCCGGCTTCGAGTTTAAGGTCTCCTGCCTCAGCCCACCGTTCATCCGACAACGGAGAGGTCATGCCGATCATCTTCCAGATTGTCTCGGACGAGAACGGGACAACGGGCGCGAACAGCACGGCAAGGTTCCGGACAATCTGCAGGCAGATATTCAGCGTGGTCGCGCATTCTTCGGGGCTGGACTTCACCGTCTTCCACGGTTCGCTGTCGTTAAAATACTTGTTCGCGGCCCGCGCCAGGTTCATGACTTCAACGTTCCCCTCTCGAAATTTGAACTTTTCAAAAAACGCTCCCACAGCGGCCGGTGTCTTTGCAAGCACTTCGAGAATTTCTTTGTCACGCGCGTTGAGCGGGCCTCGCGCAGGAACAGCTCCGCCGAAATTCCTTTCCGCAAACGCGATCGTCCTATTCACAAAATTTCCATAGATATCGGCCAACTCGTTGTTGCTCTTCGCCTGAAAATCTTTCCAGTAGAAATCCGAGTCGCGGGTTTCGGGAAGGATCGACGTTATCGTGTAGCGCAGCAGATCGGGTTCGAAGGAAGCAAGGACGTCCTTTACGTAGATGGCATTGTTCCGGCTTTTTGAGAACTTGCCGCCTTCAAGGTTCAGGAATTCGTTTGCGGGAACGTTGTCCGGCAGGATGTAGCCGCCTTTCGCCATCAGCATCGCCGGAAAAACGATGCAGTGAAACACAACGTTATCTTTGCCGATGAACGCGATATACTGCGTTGTCTCGTCCTGCCAGTACTCTTTCCACTTCTCCGGTTGCCCGATCCGATTCGCCCATTCTTTGGTGGATGAGATGTAGCCGAGAACTGCATCGAACCAAACATAAAGCACCTTATTCGAAAATCCTTCCAGCGGCACCGGCACGCCCCAGGTCAAATCCCTCGTCACTGCCCGATCCTGCAGTTTCTCCTTGAACCAGCTCTCGCAGTACTGGACGACATTTTCCTTCCATTCTCTATGGGACCGAACGTACTGCTCAAGGCGTTCCTGAAAATCGCCGAGCGGCAAATAGAAATGTGTCGTGTTGCGGATGACCGGCGTCGTACCGCACAATTTGCATTTCGGTTTGATAAGTTCGACAACGTTGAGCCACGTCCCGCAATTCTCGCACTGGTCGCCGCGTGCGGACTCGTATCCGCATACCGGACACGTTCCTTCTACATACCGGTCCGCCAGGAACATCTTATTCACTTCACAATACAGCTGCTGTTCTTGTTTCTCTTTGAGGATATTTTTCGAATAGAAATCGAGGAAAAATTCTTTCGAGGTTTCATAGTGGATCGGGAGCGACGTCCTCGAATAGTTGTCGAAGCTGATCCCAAGTTGAGCGAACGACGATGCATTCATCGTGTGGAAGCGGTCGACGATTACCTGAGGCGACACCCCTTCTTTGTCCGCTGTGATGGTGATCGGAACTCCATGTTCATCGGAGCCGCATATGAACAGCACGTCGCGATGCTGCAGCCGCTGGTACCGGACAAAAATATCGGCGGGGATATACGCACCGGCAAGGTGACCGAGATGAATCGGCCCGTTTGCGTACGGAAGAGCCGCAGTGACCAATATCCTTTTGAATTTACTTTGCATTCAGCAGAATTCTCTTTAGCTGGATCGACACGGACAACAATACTAATGGAAGATACACATTTCCCCGAAGAAGTTCGAGCCCGTTCTCGACAGCGCCGATTGTCGCGGGAAAATTCGAATCTTTGAATCGGGCAAGAAACCGGTTCAAGTCCTCGCGCTGGTCCTGATTGATGATGCCCGTGCCGGACTCTTCTTTCATCAACAGAGCGTCGCGGAACCAGACAAGGAGCATCGTTAACAGCTGTTCGACTGTCTTCCGGTCGTTCTCGGCGATGCGTTCTTCAATTTCTTCCAGCAGTTTTAGGCTTTGCCCGCTGAGGACTGAACGAAGAAATCCTACGGCTCCAGCGCGCTGCGAAACCAGGTCCTCCGAGAGGAGCTCAAGCGCGTACGAATAATCGCCGGCGGCGAGCCGCGAGACCAAGAGCGCCTGATCCGGCGGTATGCTTTCGCGCTCAGCGAGTGCATGCTCGACCTCTTCATCCTTCAGGATATCGCACCGTACGCTTTGACACCGCGAGACAATTGTCGGAAGGAGTTTCTCTTTTCTCGAAGTTGTGAGAAGAAAAATGGTGTCGCTGAGCGGCTCTTCCAGAACTTTCAGAAGTGAATTTGCGGAAGTGTCGCTCATCATCTCGGCATCGGAGATGATAAAGATCTTTTTCCCCTTTTCAAAAGCGGAAAGCGACGATTCCTTTTTTATTTCGCGAATCGTACCGATGTTAATTTGCGTTGCCTTCGGGATCTCGAAATGAAAATAGGGGTTTTTCGCCTTCTGTTCCAGCTGGCTTCGTATTTCCTCCCTCACATCCGGCTGAAATTTTCCTTCGCCGCCCTCCCCCCCCTTTTCCGCTTTTGCCGCCGGCAGAGCGAACACCATCTTCACGTTGGGATGCTGAAGGATCTGCACTTTCCTGCAGCTCGGGCACGCGTCGCACGCCTCGGCTCCCTGCCGCTCGCACAGCAGCGTCTTCGCAAATTCAATAGCGAGCGCGTCCTTCCCCGTCCCTCGCGGCCCCCAAAGCAGATACGCATGGGCGATCCTCTTCTGCTCGATCGATCGCCGAAGGATTTCCTGCGCCCGCTGCTGGCCGATAATTGAGTTCCAACTCATGCGATTTAGAAAGCCTGTCCTATTCCGACTTGCACAACACTGAACGACCCGGTAAAGAATTTCTGTTTGAAAATCCATTGTTGAGACGGTGTCTCCTTTGGATCATAGACCCGGAATCCGAGGTCGAATCTCAGCGGACCGACAAAGGTCGCATACCGCAGGCCGGTCCCTGCCGCAATCGCGATGCTCCTCCCTTTGATTTCGGGAAGTCCGTTCCAGAGGTTGCCGCAATCGAGAAACATCACCCCAAGGATGTTGTCAAGATTAAAAAAAAGGAGTTTTCCGGATTCAGGAAAAAGAGTAACCCGGGTCTCGATATTGCCTTCGAGAATAACGTTTCCCCCCTGAGCGGGGTTGTCAAACGAAGCCAGGTCGAACGACTTCCAACCGCGAATGCTGCCGTTGCCTCCGGCATAAAATTTTCGCGTCGGCGGGACCGGGGTATTGTTGTCGGGATCGAATAATTCGGCAACGCCGCCGTGCAGCCTGAACGCCCATACCACGGATTTCAATCCGCCGCTCGAAAAATAATACCGGTTCTGAAATTCCACTTTGTAATACTCTGAATACGGCAGGCCGGACCCAAAACTGTTGAGGAGCTTCGGAATGAGTCCGGCCTCTTCGACAGAAATTGATCGGAAGAATCCGAGCGAAGGAGAGAATACATCGTTGGTCTTATCCTGCTGCAGCGTCAGCGTGACAATGGAGTTAAACTGCTTCTCCCGAGTTCCTGTAAAATCGGCCGGGTTCACTTTTGTGGTATCGCTGAAGCTTACCCCGACGCGCTCGAGGTTCCAATCGGCAAACCCGATGGTATTGGTCGAAAACTTGTCGCTGAAACCGATCCTGTTCCTCAGTGTATTCAGGGAGTAATAGACTTGCTTTTCATATTGGGTCGAGACCGTCCAGCTTGCGCTCGTCTTGTTGCTGAAAAAATACGGCTGCACCATTTGCATTTGGAGGTCGGATGTCGTCAGGAGCGACGGCTCGTTTAGGCCCTTATTGAAAACTCCCGGGATGTCCAAATTATCGATCGACTCCAGCCGGAATCTCATTCGCGCTGAGAGGCTTCGCGCGTCACCATAAAAATTCCGATGATTGTAGCCGATACCCAAACCGGAATTCAGCGTGCTGTTCTCGTCGTCGACCAAAAATTCCGGCGTAACCTCCTGCAGTTCACGAGATCGGAGTATGATTCGAATGGGAATGGCGGGCGGCACGACTGTGTCGAGCGGAGTTTGAGACTCTATCTTCGCACTTTCAAAGAGACCCAGGTGGTTTAGGTTCTGTTCGCTCTCCATTTTTTTTTCTTCGCTGTACACCTGGCCGGGCGAAAAATCCAGTTCCCGGATCACGACAGTCGAATCAACGTCCCATTGATTCAAGTTGATGGACACCGAACCAAAAACGTAGCGTTCACCCGGGCGATACCAAAATTTTACGGAATAATTGTCGGTTGAGTAGTACCGGACGGCGGTAACGCTGTCAATCCCGGCGTACGTGTAGCCGTTGTTCAGAAGTATCCGAAGCACCCGCAGCCGTTCCTGTTCAACATTCGCCTTGACGAACGGAGAACCTTGTTTAACGAGAAGGCCGTCGAAAACATCCTTTTTGATCGCGGGCGGCAGGCTGTCGATCCCCGCCACGCTCAACGTGTCGATAACCGACCTCCTGTTTTCCTGGATCGAGATTTCGAGGTTGACCCTTTTACCCACCGTATCGAAAAGCAGCGACGTGTCGACGACGGCGTGGGAGAATCCATTATCCCTCAGATACTGGCGAAGCCGCATGATGTCGCCCTGGAATAGAACAGGGTCGTAATATTCGGGTTTTGATCCGATGTTTTTGTAAACATTATTGTACAAATATGTCCACAAGCGCGCCGGCGTTTCGACGGTCTGAATCAATCCCCGGTACACATCTTTCGATATTCCTCCATCAATCTTGAAAAGAATTTCATTCACTTCATACTGCTCGGCAGCGCTTTTGCTCTGGAAAGCAAAGGATGCCGACGAATTGAAGAGAAAGAAGACGCCGAGCATGCCGCCGCAGAAAAGCCGCGGGATGAGGGCGATGGGTCGTCGACAGAGCATGAGGTCCTTTGGACGTCTTGGCATGAACGAAAAACCCAGCGCTAAGCGGCTGGGTTTTCTCCTTCTGCATAAGATAGAAAAACGGTTACACAAGAGACAGACAATCAGCAGAGTGTGTTAACTATGGATTTGCCACTGGTAGAGCGGATTAATATTCACCCTCATCTTCATAGAAAAAGTCTTCGTCCGTCGGGTAGTCGGGCCAGATTTCTTCCATGCTTTCGTATGGTTCATCACTGTCTTCTAATTCCTGCAGGTTCTCAAGCACTTCAATGGGTGTCCCTGTCCGAACGGCATAATCAATCAGTTCTTCCTTCGTCGCGGGCCACGGCGCATCTTCGAGATATGATGCCAGTTCCATTGTCCAAATCATAACTACTCACTCTCCAAATAGAATATTCTTTCACGGAAACCGTCAATGGTAGATTCATTGCTCTTTTGCGAGCGCAAGCTGTTCGCGTATTTGCTTATAGTCAACATCATCGATAAAATATGATACGGGGTTCATTTTCTTGCCGTTCATGCGGACTTCGTAGTGAAGATGAGGCGCGGTAGAAAGGCCGCTGTTGCCCGAATACGCGATCAGATCGCCGCGGTGCACTTTCTGCCCCACGCGGGCCGCCGGACGGAGCAAGTGGGCATACCACGTTTTGTAGCCGAAGCCGTGGTTCACTTCTACGGCGATCCCGTATCCCCCGCCCGTGCCCCCGGCAGATTCGACGACTCCATCACCGGTTGCATAGACAGGCGTCCCAACATCGTTTGAGATGTCAACGCCTTCATGCATTCGGACGATCCCGAGAATCGGATGAAGCCGCATGCCGAAATCATGGTAATTGAAAAAACCGGACATCGGTTTTATTGCGGGGATATGCGCGAACAGTTCCTTGTTATACTTCGACTTATTGTAAATATCCTGGTAGCTCTGCTGCTGGAAGACAACTTCCTTGTCTAGCTTGTCGAGCAGCTGTTCCGCAGAACTCATGAGGTCGTTGGCATCTTTCGACACAATCCCGATGTTCGTTTCGCGCTTCGTGCCCCCCGTTCCGATCGCTCTGGTATCTTCATCGATATGGGGGAGGTTGACCGCAAGACGGAGCTGGTTTTCCCGTTCCGACAGCTTATCCATCGTTTGCGACATATCGGTCAATTTGGCGGAAAGGGTCTTGATCTCGTCTTTCAACAACTTGTTTTCGGTGGACAAAAAATTCACCCGGTCAATATCGATCCCAAGCACATCTCCGAGAAAATGATTCGCTCCGAAGATCACGCCCAATGCAACGAACACGGAAACAATGACCAAGAGAGAGAATTTGGCCTTAAAACCCCTTGCCTCGATGAACGAAACATTTTCTTCCGAGTAGAAAAATAATTTACGGCTTCTTTTCATCCATCCTCACGGTTAGTGAACTTCTGTTCAGTCTTCAACAATCTAGCCTGAAAATATAAAAATTAACATGTTTTGTCAAGGTGAAACGTCACAGATGCCCACTTTTCTGAAAAGCCCCGTAAATGGACGCCTGGGGTCGATTATTTACTCGAAATCATGCTCAAAATAGTCAATTGCCCGCTTTGCGTTTCTCTTATTCTTTTGCGCGATGACGGTTTCCAGCCGTTTCGAGAATTCTTTGGCGGCATCGTATCCGTAGTGTTTCAGCAGATAATCGAGTGCGATCACTTCCGCAATAACAGTGACGTTTTTTCCGGGAAAGATCGGAAGTTTGATGTGAGGAACTTCAACGTCCAAAATGGAAATAGTGGAAAGGTCCAACCCGGTCCTCGTAAAGTCTTCGGCCGCCTTCCATTCCATCAGCTCTACGACGACCTCCACTCTCTTCTGGAACCTAATTGCCCTGATCCCGAAAATACTCTGGACATCAATAAGCCCTAGTCCCCTGATTTCCATGAAATGTTTGACCAGATCCGTCCCAGCACCGATGAGAATGCCCTCCCCCTTTCGGGTCACATTCACGACGTCGTCCGAGACAAGACGATGGCCGCGCTCGATCAGGTCCAGCGCGATCTCGCTTTTCCCGATACCGGACCTCCCGATAAACAGGAGGCCGAGACCGTAGACGTCGACAAACGAGCCGTGAATCGTGGTTTGCGGCGAAAACTGGTCGTCCAGAAAATCGCTGAGGAAATAGACTGCCTTTGTGGTTTCGAGCGACGTGCGGAACATCGGAACATTGTGGTCGGCAGCCAGCTGCACGAGCTCCTGGTCGATCGGGTTGTCGTTCGTCACGAAAATACACGGGATCGCGAATTTGAAAAGGGTATTAAACGCCTTGATCCTCTCCTCAAGAGGCATGCTGTTGAGGTAGCGAATTTCTGTGTTGCCGAACACCTGCACGCGATCGTAGGTAAAAAGAGCAACGTACCCTGCAAGCGCCAACCCCGGCCTGTGGATGCTCTTATCTCGGATCGTATTATCGAATCCGACGTTCGTTAACGGCACGAGCTTCAGGCGGGCTTTGTTTGTTTCGTAAAGGAAGCCGACCGTAATGCTGTGTTTTCGAATTTCTTTCGCAGCTTCAAGTTTCATCGTTGGCACACCGATGGTGATTAATCTTTTTCATAGATCTTTCGCACGTTGCTTTTTGCCTTCTCGTGAAGCTTGCCTTTGTATTTCACAAGCTGCCGTTCGAGTTTGACGACAGCGGCATCGACAGATTTTCGGTAATCGGCAGATTTTTGAACCGCCTTCAGCAGGGTGCCGTACACCGTCAGATGGATTTCAGCAACCTTAAGACTGTTTTTCGTACGCTCAAAACTGAGGATAATTTCCGATTTGACGATACCGTCGTAATACCGCTCCAATTTTCTTACGGCATCATGGGCGTAATCCTGCAGTTCCTCGTTTGGCTTGAAATGTCGGGCAGTAAATTTTATGTCCATGGTACCTCCCTCAATTGTTCGTCTCGGCATCGGCGCCGGCACGCGCCCGGCCGTTCTTATGACGCTTTCGGGTGAGCCTGTCGGTAAACTTTTTTCAAACGCTCCGAGGTCAAGTGCGTGTAAATCTGTGTGGTCGACAGACTTTCGTGCCCTAGTAGTTCTTTGACGGCAAAAATATCGGCGCCGCGGTCCAGCAGATGCGTTGCAAACGAATGCCGGAGCACATGCGGGCTCTGCTGCCGGATTTCCGAAACACCCTTAATATATTTTTTGACGATCGCATTGACGGCGGCTGGATAGAGCCGGTTTCCCTTTTCCGTAAGGAAAACTGCTTCCGTCCCCTTCCCGCCGGATGCGGCCAGTTTCTTTCGCGCGGTGAAGTACCGTTCGAGCGCCTCGTGCGCCTTTGTCCCAAAGGGAACTATCCGTTCTTTATTCCCCTTGCCGACAACCTTTACGGTTCTCTCATACACGTCGATGTCGCGCGTATCGAGCTGCACGAGTTCGCCCCTTCGCATCCCTGTGCTGTAGAGCAGTTCGAGAATCGCGGCATCGCGGGATCCGAGCGGGTCGTTCACATCGGGAAGAGCCATCATCTTTTCTACAGCGAGTTCGTCGAGGAATTGCGGGAGCTTCTTGTCGAGCTTGGGGGTGACAACGTTGCTCATCGGGTTTGCCGGGAGAAGCTTTCTACGGACAGCGAATTTGAAAAAGGAGCGGAGTGTAGAAATTTTTCGAACGACGCTTTTTTTCGCCATGCCGCTGTCGAGCATTACTCCGAGGAACGTGCGCACGATTTCCTGGTCGATGGACTCCGGATGCTGCAGCGTCTCCGGAAATTGTTCCTGAAGAAATGCAAGGAACTGGGAGAGGTCCTGAGAATACGACACGTGCGTATGGGGAGAAAAATTCCTCTCACGGTCAATGTAATTCAGAAACAACTCCATCGCGTGATTAAGCATCGGGCTGCCGTTACACTGCTATTGCTGTTTCTTCACGGACGAATTCTTCCTTGCAATTCGGGCAGAACAGGTACTCCCCTTTTTTCTTCGAACTCTTCTGAACCAGGTACGGGTTCTTGCAATTCTCGCACTCTTGAATGACCGGCTTATCCCACGAGACAAAGTCGCATTCCGGATAGCGGGAGCATCCGTAAAAACTTCTTTTCCGCTTCGTCTTTCGCTCGATCACATCCCCGTCTTTGCACTTCGGACATTTTATGCCCATCGAAATCGGCTGGGTGTAATTGCATTTCGGATAATTCGAGCATCCCAAAAAAGTGCCGAACGGACCGCCTTTCACGACCAGGTCTCCGCCGCATTGCCTGCACTTCAACCCGACAGTGTGCTGCAATTTCTCAACGTCTTCATCGAGCGGTTTCCTGTTCTTGCATGCCGGATAACCGGTACACGCCTTGAATTGGCCGTAGCGTCCCCACTTTATGATCATCGGCTTGCCGCACAGCTCACACAACTCGCCGGTCTCTTCCTGGAGTGATTTCTTGAGCCTCCCGGTTTCTTTCTCGATGTGATGCAGCGACTCGATGAAAGGATGGTAAAAATCTTCCATCACCTGAACGTAATTGTTCTTCCCCGACGCGATGGTATCAAGCTCCTCTTCCATCAACGCAGTGAACTTCACGTTGAGGACTTTGGGAAAACTATGGACGAGCAGTTTCGTGACCACCATGCCCAACGAGGTGGCAAAGAGTTTCCTTTCCAGCTGGTCGACATATTTTCTGTCGACGATCGTGCTCACGATCGCGGCATACGTGCTCGGCCGTCCGATGCCAAGCGATTCCAATTCTTTCACAAGGCTGCTTTCCGTATACCGAGCCGGCGGCTTTGTAAAATGCTGCTTCGGCAGGACATTCCGAAGGGTCGAATGGTCGCCCGTCTTGAGGTTTGCAGGAATCTTTGACGTCGGATCATCGTCTTCGGCTATTCCCTTGTCTTCGATCATGTCGTCATAAACCTGAAGAAATCCCCTGAAAGTCGGCACCGACCCTGTTGCGCGGAACGCATACTCGCCCCCCTTGATATCAACGGAGACCTGCTCGAACGTTGCCGCCGTCATTTGGCATGCGACAAAACGGTTCCAGATCAGTTCATACAGCGCATAGATGTCCTTTTCCAGGTGCTTCTTCACGTGCTTCGGAGCCAGCTTTATCGATGTTGGCCTGATCGCCTCGTGGGCATCCTGCGATTCCTTCCTTTTCTTGAACTGGTGAGGCTCTTTCGGAAGGTACTCGGGTCCGTACGAATCATAAATATACCCGCGAACCGCTGCAACCGCTTCGTCGCTTAAGCGTGTTGAATCCGTCCTCATATAGGTGATCAATCCGACGATTCCCTCATCGCCGAGGTCGATACCTTCGTACAATTTTTGCGCGAGCATCATGGTGCGTTTCGCCGAGAACCGCAGGCGGCTTGCTGCTTCTTGCTGCAGCGTACTCGTGATGAACGGAGCCGGGGCGATTCGCTTGACTGTTTTCTTCTGGATATCGGTGATGGAGTACGACTGCTTCTGAATTTCCGCAGCATACCCCTGTGCAGTGGTTGTATCCCCGATTTTCGGTTCCGCACCGTCGATCTTTATGAGTTTTGCATAGAATGGGTCGGAGCTTTCCGTCTGGAATTCACCGATGATCGACCAGTATTCCTCGGGAATGAATTTCTTAATGTGCTCTTCCCTTTCACAGATCAATCTCAGGGCGACGGATTGGACTCTCCCTGCAGAGAGGCCGTAAAACACCGTCTTCCAAATAAAGGGACTCAGTTTGTACCCCACAACGCGGTCCATGGCTCGGCGAGCCCGCTGCGAATCGACCAGGTGCTGGTCAATTTTTTTCGGTGAGGCCATCGCTTCGGCAATTCCGGTCGGCGTAATTTCATGAAATAGGACGCGGAAAATATTCTTGTTTTTCGTCTCGATTTCCTGGGCGATGTCGTACGCGATCGCTTCGCCCTCGCGATCCGGGTCGGTCGCGATGAAGACCTTTTCAGCCCCTTCGGCAAGCCGCTGAAGTTTCTCGATCACGACCTCTTTCCCCGCTATCGTCTCGTACGAGACCGCAAATTTATTCTCGACGTCGACACCCAGCTTGCTCTTCGGCAAATTCTTGATATGTCCGACCGATGCCTCAACAACGTACTCATTTCCGAGATACTTATTGATTGTCTTCGCTTTCGAGGGCGATTCTACGATGATTAACGATTTACTCATGCTGAAAGCCTTTTCGCTCCGCTCAATGAATTGTATCTTTCCCGTTGAACATCATCCTGCTTCCGAAACCGCGGGAATCTTCACTCTCCAGCAATATCGAAGCAACGATTGATTTTGTTTCCTGCGTGCCCGCCGTAACATAGTCGGCAAGCATCACTCTGTCGATGACCGCTTCAATATCTTCTTCCGAGATCAGACCAAGCTCGCGCAGTTGTATCAAATAGCCGTGCGCTTCCGGTGTGAACACCATCCGCTCCGCGTCGTGGAGTACGCGATGGGAATGGGGAGAGCTTTTCGATATTTCCTTGACCAGGTTCTCGCCGAGGTCGATCTTTTCGTACAGCCAGCTGAACGCGGTGCTGATCTCGGTGGGCGTATAGCCGCTGTTAGTCAACACACTCAGATCGATTTCTCCCAACGGAATATTATTCCGCAGTTCGCCCATCAGATACACGATAATCTCAACTATTTTTTCTCTCATTATGGTAGTCAGCCTGCCTGCTTCTTGTTGCTCTCTGTGGTGGCAATGTAGCAAAAAAACTCGGAGTGTCAAATAGCAGACATTCCGCGGGCGCACATGCCGACGTACTGCTCCTGCAACTCAAACATTATTTTTCGTTGTTTTGTTCTCTTGTCGTCGTAGCCAAGTGCATGGAGAACTCCGTGAACGATAAGGCGCGTCACTTCGTTCTTCACGGTTACTTTATAGAGACGCGCTTGGCGGCGCGCTTGTTTCACGTTGATGTAGATTTCGGCTTCGAGGAAGGGATGTGTTTCAATCAGAAATGTTATGACGTCTGTGTTGAATCTATGCCCCAAATATGCCGTATTGATTCTTTTTATAGCGGTATCATCAACGAAGACGAAGGAAATTTTGCCGGCAGAAACACGTTCTTTCTTGAAGACGAATGCAGCAATGGAACCGACTTTCCTTTTCGCTATACGGTAATCCTTACAGTCAAACGATACTGCGACCTCAACCATTACCGCTTTCTTTTTGTTGCAGGTTTCTTTGCTTGTTCCGGCAGGACCGATTCTGTAAGCGACAAAGCAATGCCGGACAGCATGACCTCTGGGCCAAGCTGAGTAAAATCTCCCGAAAGCAGTGAACGGTCTACATTCGCATACAGGGAACATCCCCCCTCTTTCTCGATAATCAGCCCCGATACCTTCCCGTCGCGCTGGCCGATAAAGGTCACCTCACCCAGCATGTCGCTGACAACGTACCCCGAACAGAAATGCAGCTGAAGATGCGCGTTCGCCGTATACACCGTAATGAGGTTTCCCCGTTCTTTGCCGATCAAAATATTCGAATAGATCTCGACTGCAAGCTTGCGCTTGGTAATGCCGTTGCCCACCTCAAAACGGACATTGTTGCCTCTCGCTTTCCCTTTGACACCGAGGGCCTTGGCAAGTTTTTTAAAATCAGAAGGCGTAAAGACGAAACCGGATGTTGTCATGGAAATTTCTAATGAAAATAGAAAAACCCCGTACTGAAATTCTCGGGGTTTACACTGATGCGCTGTTCGTCTCTCGAACGAATAGCTGGATACGAGCTCGGCGTATAGATATATTGAACTCTACATCTCACAATATAATATAAAGACGGGCGGGCGAATAGTCAAGTTCATTTTTGATCACCAGGTAAGTTCTAAACCTTCTCGCGCCGCAGTACACTCGAACGTGAAATTCTTCGTCTTAATTTCCTTTAGGCATTTCATGAGGATGTCGTCGACTTTCTCATCGCTGCGATTCGGCTCATGGTGAAACAAAACGAGGTGACGCACGTTTGCTTCCGCCGCAACTTTGAGAGTGAACAAATAGTGTGAATGCCCCCAGCCGACTTTGTCAACGTATTCCTCAGGCGTATAGGTGCAGTCATGGATAAGAATGTCGGCATTCTTGGCGAAATCGAACACCCGCTGATTGGGGTCGCCGGACACTGCGGCATATTTATCCTGCACAATCTTTTCAAAGTTCGTCATATGAGACGCGACTTCTTTATCGAACGGTTCGTTGTCGCTGATATACACGAGCGTTTTGCCTTTGTACTCGAGGCGGTACCCTACAGTGAAACCCGGATGATTGACGTACATCGTCCGCACATGTGCGCCGAAGATGGTAAACTCCTCTTCGCCGATCGGACGGAAATTTATTTTTGCCTTCAGTTCATTTAATTGAACAGGAAAATATATCCTGTTCATCTGGTCTGCGATAATGCGTTGGAGATTCACTTCCTTCCGTTCGGTGCCGATGATCGTAATCTCGTTGCCGGAGATCAGAGCCGGCTTAAAAAACGGGAACCCCTGGATATGGTCCCAATGAGGATGAGTAATGAGGAGGTAGGTGTTGAGCGATTCCCCGTTGGCGATGAGATGATCGCCGAGGCCCCGTATGCCGGTTCCGGCATCGAATATGATCAATTCATCGTTGTCGAGACGGAGTTCGAGCGAAGGCGTATTTCCGCCGTAACGGACGGTCGCTTTACCGGGTGTTGGGATCGAGCCGCGAACACCCCAGAATTTTAATTTCATGGCTGACTCTTTGGTAAGTAGAAAGGAAATTAGATCCTGTACGTCGCAACATAATCAACATAATTTTGGGCGGATTGAACCAACGATTCCCGCTCATCCCCTGTCAACGGACGAACTACTTTTGCCGGCACACCCGCCGCCAACATTCCTTCGGGTATGACGGAATTGCCTGCAACAACTGCACCGGCTGCAACAAGCGAATAGGGACCAATGCGCGCATTGTCCAACACGATTGCCCCCATGCCGATGAGGCAGAAATCGTACACGGTGGCGGCATGAACAACGGCGGCATGCCCTATGGTAACGTTCGAGCCGATGATCAATGGATATCGCGCGCGCGTGACATGAAGCACTGAACCGTCCTGAATATTGGTACGCTCGCCGATCCGTATGTAGTTTACATCCCCGCGGATGACAGCATTAAACCAGACGCTGCTGTCTTTTCCAATGACGACGTCCCCGATTACGTGTGATCCCTCTGCCATGAACACGCTTGAGTGAATTTCCGGCATGATGCCGCGGTATGGGATGATACTCATTCTTCGTCATTCTTCTGTTGCACGCGGCGGCACCCATCCGGGACGGTTCCACTTCACCAGTTCCAGTCGAATACTTCCCAGGATCACTTTCATCTTCGCGATCACAGGCACGGCGGCTTCATCGTTGCTGAACCAGCCGGAGAATCCTCCCGTGAGCCCGAAGATACCGACGAAATCGGCCCTGCCTTCAAACTCTACCGTCTCGATCGGGTACTTGACCGCATCGATCTCTGATGATGTCTTCTTGTTCAAAAAGTTAATGTACGTATTCACTTTCTTCTCGTTCACAAAGGTCGGTACATTTTCGGAGCTATTCGAATGTACATTTCCGCGGGCATAAAAGAACAAAGATAGCCCATCCTGGTAGGTTGTGCTGATGGTATCTGTTGCTTTGGTTGTCGAGTCGCCTTGCCGACGACCCCCTCTCTCGATGTACACCCGGTTGCGTTCGTAATTAAACGAATAATTCGAATACAACACATTGTTCGAATCTTTGTTGTCGACGCCGGAAAAAAAATGTGAATACAATTGCGGATCGATCTCGCTGTAAAAGATCCAATGCAGGCTCACGAACGGCACTCCGGAGTAAGAATCCATGTACGCTTTAGCCCGGAACACAGTGGCTCCGTTTCTTTGTGCCGTGTCGAGAATTTCAATCTTCACTGTTCCGAGCGAGAAAATAGAATAGCTTACTTCGTACTCCAGCCTCTCGCCCACAAACAACACCCCCGGCGGAGCCGGCAGATCAACCCCCGTTTCGGACGGGGTGACCGCGTTCCCCCGAGGTACTGAAAAGAAGAACGATCCACAAACGATTGCCGTGCAGAGAAAACTTACAGTGACCGTCTTCCGTTTCCGCTTCCTGAAAAACCATGCCGTGACTTTGGATCGGCCGCGATGTCCTTCAGGAGAATCGAGATCATTCATTATTGAAGCTTCGCTATTTTCGCTGCCTCCGGAAAGATGGAGAGCGCTTTCTTCAGTTGATTGTCGGACCTTAAGATCACGGGATACCAGCCGTCATTGCCCCAGAAGTTTCGTGCGATGTGGGCTTTCAGCCGTGCTTCGGTGTATTCCTTATCCTTCGCAAACTGCTCTTCGTTGAAATCAACTTTCTTCTCTTTGATGAACCCGATGAACTCGTTCATGAGGGCGTTGTCGACTTTAAAATCACGGTCAAAGGACTGGAAATCCCCCTTGTATTTTTCCTTGATCTCCTTCGTATGCGATGCAAGGTACTCCGTGACGAATTCATAAAAAAGATTCCGATTCCTGATCGTCACGGTGAGCGGAGTTGCATCTTCCGGCTTCACAATGTAATCGGGGGTGATTCCGCCGCCGCCGTAGATCTTTCTTCCACCCGCAGTTTTGAACACGGGACGGGTCGAGTCGCTCTCCTCAACATGTGAAATGTTGTCCCCTTCAGTTTCGTTGCGCTCGAACGCTTCGCGCTGGTATTTTTCTTTTCCTTCCGCATACGACCGCTGAATCAAGCGTCCGCTCGGCGTATAATACCGCGCGATTGTCAAACGAAACGCCGATTTATCGGATAATTCAAATTGGCGCTGGACAAGACCTTTCCCGAAACTCGTTTCGCCGACGATCAATCCGCGGTCCCAATCCTGGATCGCTCCGGCGACAATTTCGCTGGCGGAAGCCGTTCCGTTCGAGATTAGAATGATCAGCGGTACTTTTTCGAACTCGCTGTTCGAAGTGGCAAAATATTCTTCATTGAAGTCCGGGCGGCGTCCCTTTGTGTAAACAATTTTTCGCTGCCCCGTAGCCGCATCCCCGTCGAGAAAAAGGTCGGCCATCTTAACCGCCTGGTCGAGGTAGCCTCCCGGATTAAACCGTAGGTCCAAAACCAATCGCTTCATTCCCTGTGCCTTCAGTTTTTGCAGGGCGCTGAGCATCTCTGCGTTCGTCGTTTCAGCAAACCTAGTAACGTTGATGTATCCGACTTCGTCGTCGAGCATAAACGAGACGTCAACGCTGTAGAACGGGATAACATCGCGCACGATTTCATAGTCGAGCAATGCCTTTTCGCCCGGTCTTACAATCGTGACAGAAACCTTCGTCCCTTTCGGGCCTTTCAGTCCCTTCATCACCTGGTCGTTGTCAAAACCGATGGCACTCTTGCCGTCGATCTTCACGATCCTGTCGTTCGAAAGAATGCCCAATTGCGCACTGGGCCCGCCGCCGATCGGCTGCACGACCGTGATCGTATCGTTCACGATCGCAAACTCGATACCGATTCCTTCAAATTTTCCGCGGAACTCCTCGGTTACTTTGGTCAGTTGTTTCGGGTCGATGTATACAGAATGAGGGTCGAGATCGTTTAACATCCCTTTGATCGCCGATTCGGTCAGTTTTTGTGTGTCCACTTCATCGACATAATATTTCTCTGTAATGCTTAGAACATCTTTGAACTTGCCAAGCTGTTCATAAATATTGTCGCCCGAAATGAGCATATTGAGCTGCATGCCGCCCAATATTGAAACCACAATCAACAGCACAACAATCGGCGTGGAAAACCTTTTCTTCATAAGCCCTCTTTTTAATTCTTCCCTTGTCATCACGACAGATACTAATGGATTTCGGCTGAATGCGAAAAAACCTCGCGTAACCGCGTACTCACTTTAACGGCAAAACAAAGCACCCGATTGCATTCCAAGAAGATATATTACGCTTTTTTAGCTTTGAAATACGTGACGCACTTCACCTTGCGGGGTCGATTCGGTGTGTTTTGGATAAAATCCTAAGAAATAGGCTCAAAGTCAAGAGAACCAGAGCAAAGCCGTGACTTTCAGCCTGTAAGCGTGAATACCTTCACGGCCACCGAGGCGATAGGCGCTGCTGTCATTTATTTGAATCAAAAGGTGCGAATATCTCCGTCAACAACGTATCTTATTTTTCAGGCTTCATTTGGGGAAAGAAGATCACATCGCGGATTGATTCCTGGCCGGTGAGCACCATCGTCAGACGGTCGATGCCGATTCCGAGCCCGGCGGTCGGCGGCATGCCGTATTCAAGCGCGCGGAGAAAATCTTCGTCGAGTGACTGAGCTTCGTCATCGCCCCGTTCTTTCAAACGCACCTGGTCTTCGAATCGCGCCCGCTGGTCGAGCGGATCGTTCAATTCGGTAAAGGCGTTGCAAATTTCCTGACCGTTTACCATTCCTTCAAAGCGTTCGACCAACCCCTCAACCGACCGATGTTTCTTCGCCAGCGGCGACATTTCAATTGGATAATCCATGATGAAGGTCGGTTGAACAAGATGCGGCTGCACCTTGACGCTGAAAATTTCATCGACGATCTTTCCGGCTCCGGCAGCAGGTTCGATGTCGACATGGATCTCTTTGGCAACAGCCCGAAGCTGGGCTTCGTTGTTCCCCTGGAGCGCAAGTCCTGTGTATTCTTCAATAGCTCCGAACATCGTCAATCGTTTCCACGGAGGCGTGAAGTCGATCTCATGTTCGCCTAACGTTACTTTTGCACTGCCGTTGAGCGCAAGCGCAACGGAGTGGATCATCTGTTCGACCAACCCCATCATCCACAAATAGTCCTGGTACGCGACGTAGACTTCCATCATTGTAAATTCGGGATTATGAGTCCGGTCCATCCCTTCGTTGCGAAAGTCCTTTGCGATCTCATAGACGCCGTCGTAGCCGCCCACGATGAGCCGCTTTAAATACAGTTCATCGGCGATGCGAAGATACAGCGGCATGTCCAGCGCATTATGATGCGTGATGAACGGACGCGCGGACGCGCCGCCGTAGAGCGGTTGAAGGACGGGTGTCTCGACCTCAAGGTACCCCCGTGCGTCCAAAAACTTTCGTATCGTTCTGAGTATCAGTGTTCTTTTTGTCAGCACTTCCCGCACCGACGGATTCACGACAAGATCCACGTACCGCTGCCTGTAGCGCAGCTCTTTGTCGGCAAACGGATAGAACACGATCTTGTTTCCGGCATCGTCAGTCTTTTCTTTCACAACGGGAAGTGGGCGGAGCGATTTCGTGAGCAGCTTCAATTCCTGGGCATGAACCGAAATCTCTCCCATTTTGGTCCTGAAGATAAACCCCTTGATGCCGATAATATCTCCGATGTCGAGAAGGCGAAATGCATCGTAGATATCGCCGAGGTCGTCCTTCCTTAGATAGACCTGTATCTTCCCCGTGGAATCCTGTATGTGGCAGAAGGATGCCTTTCCCATTTTTCTAAGAGACATGATTCTCCCCGCAACCGACACGATTCTCTGCGGATCTTCATCTTTGAATGCAGAAATGATCTCTGCTGAAAAGGCATCGCGTTCGTACCCGTGGGGATACGGCTCGATGCCAAGCTTCCTCAACTGGTCTAATTCCTCACGGCGGCGCGCCATCAGCGCATTCAATTCCTGCAAGTATTCGTGTTGATCCATAGAAACTCGATCTCTTCCTGAATGGTAAATGAAAATCGGGAAATTTTCTTACGGCATTTTTTTGCCGTGCGGGTATGCAGGAAGTTCCAGCCGCTCCGGCGAACACCGTTTGTACAACGCCGTGAGCTCGTACAGCCGTGCCGCGTGCCATGGGGAGACTTGGTCCCATGAGAAGCGCCACTCCCAGAACCCTGAAGATTTGCCGGGAAGGTTCATCCGCGCTTCGGTTCCGAGGCCGAGCACATCCTGCATCGGGTAAATGGCAAGATCGGCAACCGATTGCGAAGCCAGGCGAATGAGATCCCAGTGAATTTCCTTCCCGTCTGTGCCGATATATTTTTTAACGAACGCTTGCTCTCGTTCTGTTGCGCTTGTGAACCAGCCGATTGTCGTGTCGTTGTCATGAGTGCCGGTATAGACGACAACATTGTGCGAGTAGTTATGGGGAAGGAATGGATTCTTCGGGTCGCCCGCAAAAGCAAATTGGAGGACTTTCATTCCGGGGAAATTAAACCTGTCACGGAGCGCGATTACATCGTCGGTCATCAGCCCCAGGTCCTCGGCAATAATAGGGAGTTTTCCCAGTTTCAGAAGGACGGTATCAAAGAGCTGCTCCTTCGGCCCGCCGACCCAACGTCCATGCACAGCCGTCTTTTCATCCGCAGGAATTTCCCAGTACGCTGCAAAGCCGCGGAAATGATCGATCCGCACGATATCGACAAGAGCGAGCGTGCTCTTGATGCGCTCGATCCACCATGCAAACCCGTCGCGCTCCATGACGTCCCATTTGTACAACGGATTTCCCCACCTCTGTCCCGTCGCGCTGAAATAATCCGGGGGAACACCGGCAACAACTGTCGGGCGGAGATTCTCATCGAGCGAGAAGAGGTCGGGATGAGCCCAGACATCGGAGCTCTGGAACGCCGTAAAGATCGGAATATCGCCGACGATCTGAATCCCTTTTTCGTTCGCGTATTTTTTGAGCGCCATCCACTGACGGGAAAAACACCACTGGGTAAACTTCCAGAACTTGATTTCCTCGCTCAATTCGACGCGGGCCTTTTCAAGCGCCGCCGGCTTTCGCTGCGCGATATCGCGATCCCAATCGCACCATTCCTGGCTGTCATGCTCGCTCTTCAGCGCCATGAACAACGCATAATCCGCCAGCCAGTTTTTGTTCTGATGATCGAATCCTTCAAACTCCGCCTTATCGCTCGATGATGCGTGCGCGAAAAAATCTTTCGCCGCATGATGTAACAGCTTGATACGGAAGGAAATGACCTTTCCGAAGTCTACGCGCGTCGCCGAGAATGCTTTGACTTCTGCCAGCGCGTCGCTGCGGAGCCAGCCCTTATGCTCGAGCTCGGAAAGGTCGATCAGCAGCGGATTGCCGGCAAATGCCGACAAACTCATGTACGGAGAATTTCCCAGGCCGACCGGTCCGAGCGGGAGTATCTGCCACAATTTTTGTCCGGCGATCACGAGCCAGTCTACAAAATGGTATGCCGCAGGACCAAAATCCCCGGATCCGTGAGGACCCGGCAGAGATGTCGGGTGAAGAAGAACTCCGCTGCTTCGTGGGAATCGCATTATTGGGGACCTCTTGGAGAAATCTATTGGAGTGAATCGAGAGTTATTGACAACACTTATTGTGGATCGGGAACCGGCGAGGCAGACAAATGTTATTGTTCTTTCATCCCGGCAAATTTTCTGAGCATGCGTTCTTCAGGTTTCGAGAGGTAACGCCATCCTCCCCTTTTGAGGCCTTCGGTCGTCAGCCCGGCATACTGCACACGATCCAGACGCTTCACTTCATAACCAAGGGCTTCAAACATCCTGCGCACCTGCCTGTTTCGTCCCTCATGGATCGTGATAATGAGATTCTTGTTCTTTGTACCGGGGATCGAGTCGACCCGCGCGGGCGCAGTCTTTCCGTCCTCAATATGAACGCCCTTCTTAACTTTCTCGATGTCCTTCTGGTCCACCCCGGTCGTTAATTCCACGTGATACGATTTATCGACCCGGTGCGATGGATGCATGAGACGGTGCGCCAACTCCCCGTCGTTCGTGAAAAGAAGAACTCCCGTTGTGTTCCGGTCGAGCCTTCCAACGGGGAAAATACGCTCGCGCGTGTGAACAAGGTCGTACACCGTCTTACGGTTCTTTTCATCGCGCGCGGTGGTGATATAATCCTTCGGCTTGTTCAGCACGATGTAGATGAGCTTTTCTTCGACGGAAATTGTTCTGCCGTTAATAGCAACATGGTCGGTGGAGGGAGAAACTTTCGTGGAAAGGTCGGTAACGACTTTCTTATTGATCGTAACTTCTCCGTTGAGGATCAGTTCTTCCGCCTTGCGCCTCGAAGAAATGCCCGCCATCGCGATGAAGCGGTTTAACCGAATAACTTGCGGAAGAACGTTTGTATTTTTGTCTTCCACGTGCTCCATCCTTTCTTCGATTCGTTCGTCTCCTGGTGCTCCCATGCCGTGCTGGAAACAACAGGAGGCCTGTTCGAAACGGCGGTTTCCGGATCCGGAATACTTTGCAACACGGAGTCAGATCGCTCTTCGATCTTTTCGATCTCAGGGAGAGAAAGAGGTGGTTGCTCGATACCTGCTTCTACGGCAGATACCAGCGGCGGTGTTTCAACTGGTTCTGTGCGGCCCGATTCAACAGGGTGATCCGTCAGATCGTTCATGGTCTTTGCGGAATCGTCCTCTGGCGTCGGAAGAGTCTGACCGGTGATCCCGTTCGTCGTTTCAGCTTTTTCATCTGTCGGCGAGTATACATCGCTTCCTGCATTTACAACGGCATCGTTTTCGACTTTTTCTTGGGGACGTGGTAGCGGCGGCAAAGGAGTTGCCTTTTCGATAACCGTTTTCCCTTCGTTCTCGGGCTGCTGTTCCTGAAGTTTTGATTTCTTCCGCGGGATGTGCGGAGCTCTCGAATTTGGATCAAGCTTCTCGTGCAGTTTTTCCTTGAATTCCAGCTCTTCCTGATTGGCCAGCATCCTCTTTTCAACTTCGAGTTCTGTTTCCCCTAGCAGTTCTTCGATCTCCCGGGGCTTCGGAAGGTCTGTGATCTCGTTCAACCCGAAATGTTTGAGGAACTCAGGAGTGGTGCCGTATAAGAGCGGCCGCCCCGGACTATGTGCCCGCCCGGTAATCGTAGCGAGATTTTTTTCAAGGAGCGTCTTCATGATATAATCTGCGTTCACACCCCGAATAAATTCGATTTCGGATTTTGTGATCGGCTGCTTGTATGCAATAATTGCGAGCGTCTCTACGGCGGTTTGTGACAGTTTGCGCCGCGCCTTTTCTTTGAAAAGTTTTCCCACCCAGGCGGCAAATTTTTTGTCGGTGGCAAATACAAATCCCCCTGCCAGCCGCTGAATTCTGTATGCGCGCCGTGTCTCTGTGTAGTCGGCGTTCAGCGAATCTATAGCCGCTATGATCTCCTAACCTGTCGGGGCAACGAGTTGTCCATCGGGGTTGTCACGATTCATGTCATCGAACACGGCGCGCAGGGTGTCGATCGTCACCTGTTCGTCCGAAGCAAAGAGAAGAGCTTCGATGATTTCTTTCAGATCCGCCGCGGCTTCTACGACGGACGGCGGAGCAGTCGAGACTTCCATCTTCGGTTCTTCATTCATCCAGACACCTCTGTTGGCAATTTGACAATCATCATTTCACCGTATGGGTCTACCTGGCGCACGCCGATCTGTTTTTGTTTTATCAATTCCAGAAGGGCAATGAACGTGACGACGATGCGGATCTTCTCGGCCATCGATTCAACAAGCTGCAGAAACGTCGCTTCAGATTTGCCCTTAAAATAGTTGAGAATGTACACGATCTGGTCCTCAAGGGTTACGTTGAGCTTGTTGATTTCGTGCACATGTTTGCGCGGCATCTTGTCGACAACGTATTTGAATGCCGCGATCAGATCGAAGAGCGTTACGTCGCGCAGGAGATTCTCTTCGCCGGGATCCTCGAGAAGTTTCTCGTCATGCGAAAAATTTTTTCGGTACGAGACCTTGCTTTGCTCCTCGCTCATCGATTGGAGTTCACCGGCCATTTCCTTGTACCTTTTGTAATCGAGCAAACGCCGGACAAGCTCCGCACGCGGGTCGAGCTCCTCTTCTCCCTCACCTTCCGTCCGCGGGAGCAGCAGTTGGACCTTGATCTGCATCAACTCTGCGGCCGTGACGATAAACTCTCCTGCGATATCGAGGTCAAGCTCCTGCAGGTACTGAAGGTATTCCAAAAAATCTTTCGTGATTTTTGCGATCGGAATGTCGTAGATATCCAACTCATCCCGCCTGATAAAAAACAGCAGCAGGTCGAGCGGTCCTTCAAAATCTGTCAGCTTAATGCGATACATGGATCATCCTAACGACATGGCCGAATGAACCTCTCTCATCGTCTCGACTGCAACATCCCGGCCGCGGGCTTCGCCGTCGGCCAAAATATTCTTCACCTCCTCGAGATGCGATTCGTAGAATGCCCTCTTCTCGCGGATCGGTGCGAGCTCTGCAGCGATCTTCCCTGCACAATTGAGTTTGCAGTCGACACAGCCGAGGGCGCCCGATTCGCAGTCCCGCCGGATCTCCGGCACTTCAGCCGCATTGAATTTCTGGTGGTACGTGAAAACAAGACAGATGTCCGGATGGCCCGGATCGCCTTTGCGAACTTTTGCCGGATCGGTGACGGCAGTCTTTAATTTTTTCCGGATTTCATCGGGCGAGTCCGACAACAAGATCGTATTCCCCGTAGATTTGCTCATTTTTTGATTGCCGTCAAGACCTGGGAGCCGCGCAAATTTTGTCAGACGCGGTTCGGGCTCGGGAAAAACGTTTCCGTATTGATTGTTGAAACGCCGGGCGATCTCGCGAGTGATCTCGATGTGAGGGACCTGATCTTCTCCGACGGGAACCACGTCTCCTTTGTACAACAAAATGTCGGAAGACTGCAGCACCGGATATCCGAGATGGCCATACGACATGGTCTCGATGTTCAAATCGCGAACCTGGTCTTTCAACGTCGGGTTCCGTTCCAATCGGGCAGTGGTGATCAGCATCGAAAATATCAAATGGAGCTCTGAGTGCTGCTTAATTTGCGACTGCCGGAAAATAGGACTCTTCGCCGGATCAATGCCGGCTGCAAGCCAATCGATGACCATGTCGATCGAATGCTGGTACAGGTCGCGGGTATCAACATTGGTTGTCAGCGCATGGTAATCGGCAATGAGGTGAAAATTATCATATTCACTCTGGAGCGCGACCCAATTCTCAAGCGCTCCGACGAGATGCCCCAAGTGAAGTTTTCCGGTAGGACGCATCCCGCTCAGTATTCTTTTCTTCGCTGTCACGTATTTTGAAAAATCTCTTTCTGTGCCGGTTAGTTCATGAAGAGGTACGGCTTCCATCGATCGTCGATGTTCCCAACAAAATGCCGTATGAAAGTTACATGATTGGGACGGCTTGGCCTTCGCATCAGCTGCATCCGGGCTTCTTCGGGCGTCCTGTCTCCTTTGGCGTTGTTGCATTGCACGCATGCGCACACCAGGTTTTCCCAGGTATCCTCGCCTCCCCGCGAACGGGGAAGGACATGGTCGACAGTCAACGGCAGATCTCCTCTGCCGCAAAACTGGCACCGATGACCATCACGCCGGAGAATGTTCTTGCGTGAGAGAATGATTTTCTTGTACGGAACACGGATATAGACGGAGAGACGCACCACGCTTGGAAAAGGCATTGAAACGGAGACAGAACGGAGAAGCTTTCCCGCATGAGCCTCAATCAGTTCAGCCTTCCCAAGGAAAAGCAGGATAATAGCTTTCTTGACATTGCAGACACTCATTGGTTCGTAGTTTTGATTAAGCACTAAAACTTTGCTGTTCAATCGACCATGAATGCTTTTCGAAGTAAGTTTTGAACTGAAGACAGCCTCCTGATTCACCGTAACCAGTTAAAATTTTCCGGAAATTGCAATTTTGCCCGCAAAACTAAAGGCAAATTGAATTTCTATCTTATAGCATTACTTCAACTCTAACTTCTAGATGGTTAAAATATAGCATTCTCGGGGGGGATTGTCAAGAAATGGTGGGGTGTTAATAGTCAATGACGACAGAGAAAATTCCTCATCCTTTCATCTTTTTAAGATGTTTCTGTATCTCCGAAACAGAATCCCCGCCAAATTTCTCCAAAAAGGCGTTCGCAATGACTGGAGCAATGACGGCTTCTGCGATAACAGAACAGGCCGGTACAGCACAGACATCCGAGCGCTCGTACCGCGAAGGAATAGGCTTCATCGTTTTCAAATCGACCGAAGACAACGGTTTGGCGAGGGTTGAAATCGGTTTCATGGCTCCATGAAGAATGATCATTTCGCCTGTCGTGACGCCCCCCTCAAGTCCGCCGGCTCTGTTTGTGGGACGAACAATATTTTTCCTTCTCCCCAGCACAATTTCGTCGTGGACCTCGGATCCGAACAGCGTCGAATTTAAAAATGCATCCCCGATCTCAACTCCTTTGACAGCGTGGATCGAGACAATTGCCTGAGCCAACTGACCGTCGAGCTTCCTGTCGTACTCAACGTAACTTCCCAACCCGGTCGGTACGCCGGTCACGAGGACCTCAAAAACTCCGCCGAGCGTATCCCCTTTCTTTTTTGCTGCTTTGATGGCCTTCACCGCCTTTTCTGCGATCCTCGTATCCAGGATTCTCACTTCCGATTTGTCTGCCTCTGCGGCAACGGCATACCCTTCACGGGATGAGGTGATGAGCTTTTTGATGAGCGCATCGATCTTTGATCGATCAACAATTTCCGCGGGGCCGATGCCGAGCACATGGCTGCCGATGGATATGCCGAATGTTTCCAGGAACTTTCTGACGACAGAGCACAACGCAACCCGCATCGCGGTCTCACGCGCGCTGGCGCGGTCGATGACATTCCGCAAGTCATCGAAGCCATACTTGGTTGCGCCCGCGAAGTCCGCATGACCGGGACGGGGTATCGATATTTTCTCAATTCCCTTCCCACTTCCTTCAACCGACATCTTCTCAGTCCAGTTCGCCCAATCTTTGTTTCGAACAACAAGAGCGATCGGCGACCCGAGTGTCTTTCCAAACCTGACGCCGGAAAGGATCTCAACATTGTCCGTTTCAATTCTCATTCTCCCCCCGCGGCCATACCCCTGCTGGCGCCGCCATAATTGCCGGTTGATGTACTCAGACGAGATTTCAATGCCGGCGGGAAGTCCTTCTACAACGCCGACTAAGGCTTGGCCATGCGATTCGCCCGAGGTCAAATATCGTATCACAAACAATTCCTTTCATTCTCTGTTGCTTGGGAGAACAGTACCATTGATGGGGAAATATACAAAAAAAGTCTCTGCAAAGCATCACAGAGACTTTTTCCTACGATCAGATGTCGCAAACCCTATTGACTTGCCGTACCAAATATTTCGACAGACTGCGATTTCTCGAGAACGTATCCAACATCTTCTGCCGACCGTCAATCGTTCGGTATTTGGACCGCTATAAATCGGGATGCTCCGTTCGAGCTCTTAACACGAAGCATCAGGGCATCTCCCGGTTTTTTCGACTTCACGAGTTTTTCAAATTCAGAAACCGACGAGATTTCTTTTCTGTCCGCTTCGACGATAAAGTCGCCTTCCTGAATTTGCCGGTTATCCGCTTCGCTGTACCGCTTAACGCTTGAGACGATAATATCGCTGTCGACTTTTCGTTCTTTCTTGATCTTTGGATCCGCCTTTGACACGGAGAATCCGAGAGCGTCGAACTGAACCGGTTTCGAAATCTTTTCCGGCGCGGCATCATCACCGGGATTATTGTCGCCGGCGTTCGCAGCGACGCTTGATTTGTCGGGTCTCGGTTTTAAGGCCACATGCTTCTCAATCGCAGCCTTATCCCTCCAGATTTGCAGCGTGACTTTTTCGCCGGGATGCCTTCCGGCAATAATCGATTGAAGTTCGTTCGGAGCCTTCACAAGTTTGCCGTCGACGGAGAGAATAATATCTCCTTCTTTGATGCCCGCATCCTTTGCAGCTCCTCCTTCAACAAGATCCTGCACCAACACTCCTTCGATTTTTTCGAGTCCTGCTGCTTTCGCGACCGTGGCGTCGACAGCTGAGATCGATACACCGATGTATCCTCGTTCGACTTTCCCGTGAAGGATGAGGTCTTCCGCGACGGTTTTTGCAAGGTTCACCGGGATGGCAAAGCCATATCCCTGGTAGCGAGCGTTCGTCGTGGCAATTGCTGTGTTGATACCGATAACTTCTCCGTAGATGTTGACGAGAGCGCCGCCGCTGTTGCCGGGGTTGATCGCCGCATCGGTCTGGATGAAATTCTCCACTCCGTAATTGTCGCCGATAATTTGAATGTTGCGCCCCAGATAGCTGATGATACCTGCTGTCACTGTCGACGTCAGCGCGAGCGGATTTCCAATTGCGACCGCCCACTGGCCGACTTGCAGTTCATCGGAATTTCCCAGCACGGCAACGGGAAGATCGCTGGCATCGATCTTCACAACACCGATGTCGGTGAGAGGGTCGGTACCGACAAGCTTGGCTTTGAATCTCCGCGTATCGCTCAAGACGACCTCGATTCCGTTCTCGTCGGCATCTTCTACAACATGGTTATTCGTCAGAATATATCCGTCCGCCGTCACGATCACGCCGGAGCCGGCACCCTGTGTCTGCTCCTCCTCCGGCATTCTGAACTTAAAGTCAGGGAAGAAATGAAAGAACTCGTTATCCTGCGGCTTCTTTGCTTTGGTTGTGACGACGATCGAGACAACGGACGGTGTTGCTTCTTTCGCAACACCGACAAATGCTTCGTTCAGTGCCTTGAGCTCGGAGCTGGCTTTCACCTGGCTCCGTTCGGCGCCGAGCTTCACCGATTTATTTTGCGCCAGACCGAGATCGACGCCGTCAAAGTTCGAGACGAGGACGGCGCCAAAGATAACGCCGATAAGGATAAGAAATAACGCAGCGAAAACTGACCTTTTCATATTTCAACAGCCTCCTGAGAACAATGATGGGTGATTAATCCGTTATACATTTGTAAACAACGAAAGCGACTTCAGCGTTCGTACACCGGCAATGTGATATTTCAAATATGTGTGCAGCAGCGCGAGGATCTCATCTTTCAGCGGCGAAGCGATTTCCAGGGAGTCGAGAGAATTCATCGGCAAAGACTGCATGCGAAAAAGCGCCTGAACGATTCCCTTCGATGCTTTGATACCGCCTGCGCTGGTTGCGGAGTGACAATCGGAACACATCACCGAGCCGACCGCCAGAAGCAGGTACACGCCGCCGGCTTCATCCTCTTCGACGACGCTCCGTCCGCAGCGTGAACAGTCATGAAGACTCAATCCATAGCCAAAAATTTCAAGCATTCGTATTTCAAATGCAAAAAAAATATTGAGCAAATTCCTGGAAGCCTGGTCCACGGCCTGGAGCGCCTCTACAAGGAGAGCAAACATCGGAAGGTTTTCCTCCTCGTCATGCATCACCAGGTTCACAAGCTCCACCAGTGCAAGACCGACGGCTAATTTGTCGCCGTTACCTTCGAGTTTGAGGAACGGCCTGCTCATCTCGCATTTGGAAAGCACGTGCAGTTCGCGCTGTTCCTTCTTATAGATAATGATCGAGGAGTGTGTCATCGGCTCCAAGGAAGCGCCGAACCTGCTCTTGGCACTCCTTGCGCCTTTGGCAATTACCTTGATCTTTCCGTACTTCTTCGAATAGAGCGTAACGATCTTGCTTGTTTCGCCGTATTTCATTGAGCGAAGGATGATGGCGTCGGTCGAGACTATCATACGGCGTGCTTTCGTGTTTCCTGAAGCGCAGCACGGATCGCTTCATCAAACGGCGGCCGCAAAATCCCCCGCTCGGTGACAATCGCCGTAATGTATGAGTGCGGCGTCACATCGAACGCCGGTGAATACACCTGCACACCCTCGGGCACAGTCCGCTTTCCAAACCCTTCAGAAACCTCTCTAGGGTCGCGTTCTTCAATAGGAATCTGAGAACCGTCGGCAATAGAGATGTCGAACGTTGACGTGGGAGCGGCAACATAAAAAGGAATCCCGTGCTCCTTGGCAATGATCGCTACGTTGTACGTCCCCACCTTATTCGCAGTGTCGCCGTTCGCCGCAATCCTGTCGGCACCAACGAGGACGAGGTCTATTTTTTTCATCGCCATCACAACCGCAGCAGCGTTGTCGGTAATGACCGTGACTTTTATTCCGCTCTTTTGTAATTCCCATGCGGTTAAGCGCGCACCTTGAAGCAATGGGCGCGTCTCATCCGCATAGACCGATATGCTTTTTCCTTCCTTGAACGCCGTCGTGATGATCGCTTGCGCGGTCCCGTCGCCGCCCGTCGCGAGCGCGCCGGTATTACAGTGCGTCAGAATCGTGGATGGATCTGGGACCAATGCCGCTCCAAACCTTCCGATGGCA
>Ga0265338_10000899_pt1 | contig 49992 bp, 59 predicted proteins | sample 42126metaG_FD_193579 | JGI IMG/M metagenome (GOLD analysis project Ga0265338, IMG submission 193579) | Rhizosphere microbial communities from Carex aquatilis grown in University of Washington, Seatle, WA, United States - 4-21-26 metaG | ecosystem: Host-associated > Plants > Roots > Rhizosphere...
CGCTCAGATGGCCCTTTCCTGAGACCGATGTAAGCCTTTGAGGAGGAGCGCAAAACTGTCTGTTCTCAGTATACCTTCTTTTTTCTTTCGTGGTAGAGTGTCGATAGATTGTGGAGGAGAGAAAGATGTTTACTTATATGCTTACCTACCGGCAACCCAAGCTTAAAAAAGGCGATCCTCAAGAAATACTGTGGTCTTTGAGGACGTACAAAATAGGAGCTCTGGGTTACAAGCAAGCAGAAGAATCCGCTCGGCGATTTTTGCGGATCGGTTTCGTCACTATCGGTGACATGACTTATCACCGGCGGCGCGTAAGCCTGCGCGGCGGCAAGATGTCTGCTTCAGCGCGAGATGCCGCAAAGCAATTCTGGGTGCATAAGGCCAAGCATGCAGATCCCATCCCCCACGAGCAGCTCACACCGCTTCAAAAGAAAATGCAGTCGGGTGGAGCATAAAAATCATTTGGGGTAAAACAAAAGCGCGCCGTCTGACGGCGCGCTTTTTTAATTTTAGATTTTGGAAAATTTACTGCGTCTGACCGCGCTTGCCTACTTTGCGGCGACTCACTATGAGATAGTTGGAATACTTTTTAGGCGTGCGGGTTTTCTGACCTTTGCCGGTTGGCTTGCCCCAGGCGGATTTTGCGCGCCGCAAACCGCGGCCTTGGCGCCCTTCGCCGCCGCCGTGCGGGTGGTCTACCGGGTTCATGGCAGTGCCGCGTACCGTCGGGCGGATGCCCTTCCAGCGGCTGCGGCCTGCTTTGCCGCCCACCACCAGGTGGTGTTCGTCGTTAGAAACTTCGCCCATAGTTGCCCAGCAAGTTTCGAGCACGCGGCGCACTTCTGAAGAAGGCATTTTAAGGCTTGCATAGCCTTGGTCGCGCGCGACGACTTCTATATGGGTACCCGCAGAGCGGCCAAGTTTGCCGCCATTGCCCGGCTTGATTTCTACATTGTAAACAAAGCCGCCGATAGGCACGTTTTTAAGCGGCATGCGATTGCCCGGCGTTGCCGGAGCGTTTTCCGCGGTAGTGATGGTGTCGCCGACTTTTATAGACTTCGGCAAAAGCAGGTAACGGCGCTCGCCGTCTTTGTAGAGCACAAGGCCGATAAAACCCGAGCGGTTTGGATCGTACTCAACAGTTTCTACCACTGCGGGCACTGTTTTTTTGTAGGTAAAGTCTACGTCGCGGAAGAGGCGTTTGTGTCCGCCGCCTTTATGGCGCACGGTAATCCGACCCGCATTGTTGCGGCCCATATAGCGCTTGCCGCCCTGAACGAGCGCTTTGTGCGGCTCACTCGCGGTAAGCGCCGACCTAAACGAAAGGGTCGACATGTGGCGACGTGACTTAGTATATGGTTTATAGGATTTCATAGTTCGATAGGATTCACTACAAGTAATTAGATGATTTCTATAGTTTCGCCCGCCTTAAGAAAGACGTACGCTTTTTTACCGGCGCGCGTCTGGCCTTTACGGTTGGTATTGCGGGTAACGACCACTTTGCGCGGAATAAGCGTAACGGTGACTTTGCGCGGCGTAACATTGTAAATGCTTTTTACCGCAGCCATGATGTCGTGCTTGGTGGCGTTTTGCGCAACATTAAAAACATACACGCCTTTTTCAGAAAGGTAAGCGCCTTTTTCGGTGATGCGCGGGCCCAGTAATACCTGTACAGAGTGCTTTTGCATATTAGTTTGATTTGACGACGCGCTTCTTTGCAAGTGTCTCTATGGCAGCAGCCGGGTCGGCAATAACCAAATACTTCGCAGAAAGCACGGACACCGGGTTTAAATTGCGGACGTCTACCATCTCTACATTGCCGATATTTGCAAAGCTTTTTTGCGTTGCGGCGTGCGCGTTTGGTATAGCCAAGAGTGCCGCGTTGTTTTTTTTGTGCGCGAGTCCCGCTTTGGCGAGGCCGGCGAGCATGGCTGCCGCGTCTTTTGTTTTAGGCGCATCAATAGTGAGCGAGTCGACAAAAATAAGTTCCTTGTCGGCGAGCTTGCGCGAGAGCACAACCAAGAGCGCTTTTTGACGCGCCTGGCGGTTTATTTTTTGGGAATAGTCTTTTTCGTTGCGAGGGCCGTGCGTTATGCCGCCGCCTTTCCAAATGGGAGAACGCGAAGAGCCGTGGCGCGCACGGCCGGTGCCCTTTTGCTGCCACGGTTTGCGACCGCCGCCGCGGACCTCGCCGCGATCTTTGGTGTGCGCGGTCGAGGTGCGCGCGTTTGCCTGCATGCCAACCACCACCTGATGCACCAGGTCGGCGTTCCACGGAAGGCCGAAAATATTTTCCGGCAAAGTTATGGTGCCAGCATCCCCGCCTTTAGTATTGAAAATTTTTGCTTCCATAGAAACCGGAGCGCGCGTTCCGCGAGGACGGGTGACTTTTTCCGCTTTTGGCTTTGCCGGCGCTTTTGGGGCAGCCTTGCCCTCCATAGCTTTAGCGACGGAGGGAGCTTTTTTAATTGTAGTTTTAGTAGTAGCCATACTGTTTATTGTTTGTGGACGATGCCTTTTATTTCCACCAGCGTGCCGCGGCGCCCCGGCACCGCGCCCGAAATAACGATTTCGTTCGTTTCCGGCAAAACCTGGAGCACTTTAAGGCCGCGCACGGTAACGCGCTCGCCGCCCATACGGCCGGCCATCTTCATGCCCTTGGCGACGCGACCGCCTGCGCGGCCGCCCGAGCCGCCGATAGAACCTGGAGAGCGCTCGGAGTGCTTTTGGCCGTGGGAACGCGGACCGCCGTGAAAGCCATGGCGCTTAACAACGCCTTGGAAACCGCGGCCCTTGGTTATGGCGGAAACTTCTACCTGGTCGCCCTCGGCGAAAGCAGAAACGGTAACCTCTGCACTAAGTTCAACACCTGCCGGAAGCGTGCCGTCAAACTGGCGTACTTCTTTAAAGTGCGCAAAAGCTTTTCCTTTGGCGTGGCCTATTTGCGGCTTGTTGACGCGGGACTCCTTTTTTTCTATCGCGCCGAGCTGCACGGCATTGTAACCTTCCTTTTCAGCCGTTTTTATCTGGATAACGACATTGGGAGTAGCATCGATGACGGTCGCGGCATAGGCGCGGCCTTCTTCCGTATACACGGTTGTCATCTTCCCTTTTGTTCCAAGGATAAATTTCATTGTTGTCTATTGGTCCTCGAGAGGACGTGGATCAACGCTATTTCTAACGTTGCATGCAATATACATGAGGCACTCTATTTATGCAAGACTCCCACACTAATTAAAGAAAAAGGGCCGGCCTCTTCGAGGCCGGCCTACGCTGCTTTGCCGCTTTTATTATTGCACCGGCTCGGGTACTTTTTGGCGCATCTTTTTACGGATGTAATCGGGCCAAAACTTTTTGTACCTTTTTTGGAGCTCAGGGATCATCCAATCGTCTGCCGTAAACTTGCTGCGGCACTTTTTTGAACCGCACAGGCACGGTGCCACTTCATAGGGTTGGATGTCAGAAGTCCACAGCGTCGCGTAGTCGTGGGTTATCTCCTCGCCTGCCGCGATATTGCGGAGCGCCACCCAACGCAACTCCCCGCCGTAACCCGTATTGGGCTCGCAAGAATGGTTGACGTACCACTCATAGCTCGGGCTCATCATGTCGAGCGGTGCCAGCACCTGCTTCTCGGCTACCTGATAGGTAAGGTATTGGAGCTCGGGCGGAAGCCGGAGATACTCGCCGCGGCTCAAGATCCGGCCCCTGTCCACCAGGACTACCTCTCCCTTTTTAAACGGGCGTGTAGTAAAGACGCCATACCCCATACTGGGACTTATCCAGCGTCTTTCCAATCCTAAGCTGCTACTCATGACACCTGCTGCTTGTTGACCACATCTATATACACAGTAACAATCCTGAGCCTCTTTGCAAGAAAAAGAAAAACCGCTCCCGAAGTTCGGGAGCGGCACTATTTTTAGTTGCGAAGGCTACAGATGAGCTTGCGCATACAGCACGATGACCGAAGCCAGGTAGGACAACACCCAGCATATAGGAAAGGTGTAAACCCAACCCTTAAGGATCTCGATCGCTACGTGCTTGTTTACGTTTGCAAGCCGTACCGCCGCGTGCGTTCCGGCAATCGCGGGCACTACCACATGCGTGGTCGAGATAGGAATCCCGAGCGAAGAGGCAAAAAAGATCACCGTCGCGCTCGACATTTCTGCGGCAAAACCCTGCCAAGAAACAATCCCCTCGCCCAGCTTTTTGCCCACCTTGACGATAATACGCTTACCGCCAAAGTAAGTGCCGAGACCGATAACGACCGCGCAGAAAAGGAGTACGTACTCGATTTCCGGCGGCATCTCACCGTGTGGGCCAAGCGTTACGACTCCGGACGTTACCGCCAAGAGCATAAATACGCCGGCAAACTTGGGGCCGTCGTTGCGGCCATGCGTGGTTGCCTGCAATCCTGCGGACACTACCTGAAGGCGGTCAAACCACCAGCTTCCGGTTTCCGGCGAGAGGCCAGAGCAGAAGCGAATGATGATTTTTCCTAACATGAGGCCGCCGCCAAACCCCAGCACGGGCGAGAACACGAGACCGGTAAGAACTTTCGTCCAGCCGTTCCACCAGCCTTGTGTACGCCACACTTCGGTGTACGCATCAAACCCGCCGCTCGCAAACCCCGCACCTGCGAGGCCAGCAATAAGCGCGTGCGACTTACTTATCGGCTTGCCCTGTGTCCAAGCAAAGGTGCCCCACCCGATAATCGCAACCATTGCGGCAAAGATAGTCGCCGGTTTTACGAGATCAAGCGAGATGATGCCGGAGGTTATAGTGATGGCGACTTTGGCGCCAAAGAGCGTGCCTATCAAGTTGCAAACACCGGCACCGAGCAAAGCCGCGCGGGGCGAAAGCGCTCCGGTGGCAATGACGGTAGCAACGGAGCTTGGCGAGTCGGTTGCGCCGTTTATGAAGAGTGCAACCGTTACCAAAAACACCGTCGGCCAAAAGAGCGAGAGCAGCGATGGCAGATGCAGCAGTAAACTTTCGTGCATGTCAGTTCCTTCCCGCAATCATGCTGTCGAGCGAGCCGCCGGCATGATTTGCTTCGTCGATGACATCTTCGAGCAGGTCGAGCAATTTGCGATGCGTCGAAAGTTTGACCGCATCGCGTGCGCTCTGCAGCGAAGCGTTGAACACTTCGTAGAGTTTGGTAACTGCTCCAAGATGGATCTCATCGGCTTCGGTTTCCTTGGCGTCGAGCTCTGCAGCAAGTTGCTGTTGTTCAGCAACGCTGAGTGAACCCGGTGTGCAAAGTCCAGTCGTTAGTTTCGAGACAATGATAACCATCTCGGGAACCAACTTCAGAACTTTGAGCGCTTCGGCCGGAAGTTCCGGACCAATGATGACACGCGTGGCCTGCACGTGTTCGGCCACCCGCTTCATCGCGCCGATGATGCCGTCGAGCTGCTTGGTGAGCCGCCGCGACGTTTCATCCTTGAACTTGGTCAGGATATACGTGCTTTCAAGGTAGCGGAGCACGCTCTTTTTGTACTTGTCGCCTTCGCGTTCGTACTTGACGATGGTAGCAAGATCGCCTGCCTTAGTGTTAAGCAAGTGCACGGCGCTCAAGTTTGCGATCTCCGCAATCTTGAGCCAGGGCTCAAAGAGCGGTTGATCCATGTTGGGACCCGCAATCTGGGAGCGAAGCCGCTTTAGAAAGCTCATGCTAGTTCCTTCCTCTTGTTTACTCTGAGAGTGTGAAAGTGCCTTACGTCTGGCCTATAAATAGCACTACTTTACTGTTTTGTAAAGAGCGGCGCACCAAAGGTGCGCCGCTTGGCTTTGTTTTCGTTACTTCCTTTCGCCCTTTTCGGAGGGCTTTTCTTCTTCAGACTTGTTGCGCTGCTCATCGCCTTTGCGGCCCGCATAAATGAGACCTCCGCCCAAAGACAAAGCGCTGACACACAGAAACATCAGCCGAAGCAAGATCGGAAATGGTACGAACATGCCTTCCTCCTTTATAGTGGTGCCGCTTACTGCGGCGGCTGCCAGGAACCTTTCAAGGTCGATTTGCCCGGAACATTTTGATATGTTTGCGGATTGGGCTCCTGGTAAGGAGATGTCTCAAACTGCTCGAGATAGTCGGCAACGGCTTGGTCTGTTCTGACAATCTCCTTTTGAACAGGTAAATCAAAACAATTGAAACCGTCGTAGCGCTTCTGGCTCATATCGCTTCCTTTCAGTTCACCCTTAGTGCCTCTGCCGCAACTATAGTACAAAAAATCCCCTCTTGCGAGGGAATTTCCAAAACGCCATTCTGTCTTATATTTGTAAAAATGTCCCAGCTTCGCTACGCCATTTTTACGTCTATGGTTACGCCAGAGGGGAGGCTCAAGTTGGTGAGCGCCTCTATCACTTTTGGTGACGGGTCGAGGATATCTATGACGCGCTTGTGTATGCGCATCTCAAACTGCTCGCGGGCGTCCTTATATATAAAGGTGGAGCGGTTGACCGTGTACTTCTTGATCTCGGTCGGCAGCGGTATTGGGCCGGCGACTTTTGCGTCGTAGCGCAAAGCCGTGTCGAGTATCTGCTTGATAGAAGCGTCGAGCACTTTGTGCTCGTAAGCTTTTACCTTGATACGCAAGCGCGTAACTTCTGCAGGAGCCGCGGCTTTTTTTGCGCGAGGCTTTGCCGGCGCCTTGGGGGCAGCCTTTTTAACGGGGGTGTCTTTTGTGGTAGCCATAATTTCTTTGTGAGTCTAGTTCTCCCCGACTGAAACGTCGGGGTAACCTATACTCGATTAGCTTACTCCTTTAATAAATTTCTAACGCTCATGAGTATGCGGTAGATTGATTAAAATTGCAACCAATAGTACAGTGTGGGCAGTTGCAACAGGGAGTACTTCGATGTACCGATCAGCCGACGAACAGTTCCGCCGCATCATGGACCACGACAACGGCGTCAAACTCGCCAAAAAGGCGCGCGACCGCGGCGAATACGAACTCGCGTGGAAGCACGCGCGGGCCTATGGCCTCGACGCGCTCGACCTGCTCGACTTGGGCTTGCCCGAGAAGTATCGGCCCAAGGGATTCAACCCCGGCATGCCCAAAGCAATGGGCCGCGTTGCCTAGGATTCGAGTTCGAAAAAGCCCCGCCAACAAGTTGGCGGGGCTCATTCTTTTTTAGAACGCGATTCTTTTTTATTTAATGATTGCTTCTTAAGCAATTATTTTTGTTACGACGCCGGCGCCTACCGTTTTACCTCCTTCGCGGACGGCGAAGCGGGTTTGGTCTTCGAGCGCAACGGGCGCTACGAGCTTAACCTTAAAGGTTACCGTGTCGCCCGGCATAACCATTTCCGTACCCGTCGCCAAAGTTACCTCGCCGGTAACGTCGGTAGTGCGGATATAAAACTGCGGTTTGTAACCGGTAAAGAACGGCGTGTGGCGGCCGCCCTCGTCTTTGGTGAGGATGTAGACCTCTGCTTCAAAGTCGGTGTGCGGGGTAACGGAACCCGGCTTGGCAAGCACCTGGCCGCGATGGATGTCTTCTTTGCGGGTACCGCGCAGGAGAATGCCGGCGTTGTCGCCTGCTTGGCCGGAGTCAAGCTGCTTGTTGAACATTTCGATGCCGGTGATGGTTGTTTTAGCGGTTGGCTGCAAGCCGACTATTTCGGCCTCTTCGCCTACCTTAACCGTTCCGCGCTCGATGCGGCCGGTAACTACGGTACCGCGGCCTTCGATAGAGAAGATGTCTTCGATAGGCATGAGGAACGGCTTGTCGAGCTCGCGAACCGGAGTCGGAATAAAGGTGTCCATCGTTTTGACGAGTTCGAGCACTTTTTGCGACCACTCGCTGTTTATGTCGTTGCTCTCGAGAGCCTTGAGGCCCGAGCCGCGGATAACCGGCGCGTCGCCATAGCCGTGCTTTTTGAGGAGATCTCTTACCTCTTCTTCAACGAGGTCGACGAGGTCTTTGTCGTCTACCATGTCCACTTTGTTAAGAAAGACGATTATTTTCGGTACGCCAACTTGTTTGGCAAGGAGAATGTGCTCGCGGGTTTGCGGCATCACGCCGTCGGTTGCGGCAACCACCAATACTGCGCCGTCCATCTGGGCGGCGCCCGTGATCATGTTTTTTATGTAGTCGGCGTGGCCCGGCGCATCGATGTGCGCGTAGTGGCGGCTCGGCGACTCATACTCGGAGTGGTGGAGCGCAATGGTAATACCGCGCGCCTTTTCTTCCGGAGCGTTGTCGATGCCGTCGACGCCTTCGACGCGGGCGCTAAAGCCCTGATCTTTGGCCATATCGAGCGTGTGGAGAATAGACGCGGTGAGCGTCGTCTTCCCGTGGTCCACGTGGCCGATGGTGCCGACGTTGACGTGCGGCTTGGTCCTATCAAAATTTGCCATAACTAAATGTTAATTATTTTTTAATACTTTTAATAACGATATATGCACGGGAAAACACGCCCTATTGCTGCGTTCTCAACATAGTAGCAAAGCAGGCAAAAAGCGCAAGCCTAAATTTTAATTATTGAGCGCGCCCGGGAGGAGGCACGAAGCCGGCTATAACCGCGGCCGTCTCGACGGCAGGCGCAACCGATTGCGTGAATGCAAGCTGTGCTTCTACCCCCAAGGCCGCGACGCCGACCATCATGAAAAAAGACGCAGCACCGAGCCCCAGCAACGCCGAGCCAAGCACCATATGCCTGACTATATGACTGCTGGTGCGAGATTGCCTGGTAGTTTTCTTTTTCATGGCTTTAAAGATGCGGATACTGATTAGGATAGCATAGTAAAAAGCCCCCGAGGTTCCCCGGGGGCTCATTGCTATTGCGGCCGCAGAGTGCCGATGCCTCCATAAAGACCCGGCGGCAATTGCACTTTGCTGGGCGGAGCTTCGCTGAAAAATCCTTCTATCTCCATCTGGCCATAGGCGATTTGCACTATACGCAAGATGCCCTCCGCATTCGGCAGGTTCTCGCTCTCGCTTACATGCTCGAGAACGGGGTTGATGAGCCTGAGTGCACGCAGACACCGGATAAAAGAAACTCTTGCGGCATCGTAGCATTGCCGATCATCGAGCTCTTTATAGGGGATCGGCGCCTCGTATGCAAACCCGGCGGAAGTCCCGAATTTATATAACTCGATGCCGCCTTCTTCCCCGTATCCGGGGCTTAAATGCATGGCGGCTGCCCACTCCAGAAACCCAAAGAAGTTCTCCTGCTGCGGCCAGGGCTTAAATACGATATCCGGCATAAGGCCTATCGTAAGTTCATTCTTCTGAGAGGACTGAAAAATTATGCCTTCGTGCTCGAGGCCGGTGTGGTCATAGAGCGAAAACAGGACTTTCTCGTCGACCACGGTGGTGGGTGTCTCCTGCACAAAAGCTTCGGTCACCATTTTTCGGGCGATAGCAAGCGGACGGCTTATATGCATGACTGCCTTCCTTTGTGCCAAGATGCCAACTTCTTTTCTTATACAACCACCCCTTCGAGCGGCGCGCAAGCACCGGTAGCGATTTAGTGTCCGCAGAAGTTCTGTATGGCCGCGCGGGTGAGCGGGCCGACGGTGCCGGTTGTTTGAATACCGTTTTGCGCTTGGAACTTCATGACATAACTTTGCGTAATAGGGCCAAAGTAACCAGTCGCGATAGTATTTGAATTGAGACCGAATACGCTTGCTAAATACAACTGCAGTTTTAGCACCGGACCGTTTGCTACGGTATCGCGCGCACCGCGATAAAGCGGGCCGGCGTAGCTAGGGCAGCTCGGATTTGCTGTAGTGGTGGTCGGCCCAGTAACTGTTGGCGTAGCCGCCGGAGTCGCATATCCGGAGCCGGTATAGTAGCTCGGCGTTACCGTTGTAGGCGTTTGCGTGTACACATAGTTGTAACAAACGCCGTTTATATAAGTGTAGCCGGAAGGACATTGGGTGTTGGGAGCGCCGCTCACGGTGACCGTCGCGGTGCCGAGGGTATTTCCGGACGAATCAAACATAGTTGCCGTGTAGGTGCCGGCGGATTGGTAGGTGTGGAACGCCTCAAGCGCGCAAGGGGTGCCTAAATTATTAGGGGCCGCACAGGTAGTGCGTTGGAGCGAACCATTCTGCCCGTCGCCGAAATTGATACTTACCGCAGCAGTCGCATTGGTGTAAAACTCGACCGAAAGCGGCGCCGTGCCGGAAGTTGGGGAGGCGGTGAAAGTTCCTGATTGGGACACGGTCCCACTCGAAACCGTCACGGTCGCGGCGGCGAGATAGCAATCATAACTGCATTGGCCGGAGTTGGGACTATAGGCATAGAGCTTTGCCGTATAAGTGCCGGGCTGCGAGTACACGTGAGGTTCATTGACAGTGCTTACATAATTGGCGGCGCAGTTGGGGTAGCCCGGAGCGCAATCGACGTTAGTAACTTCATTAACCGGTGAACTTCCGTCCCCGAAATCAAGCGAATAGCTCGTACCCGGTATGCTGCCGGTAAAAGTAACCGTCAACGGCGCGGTGCCGGAGGTTGGGGAGGCGGTGAAGGTGGTGTTGGTAGTGCCGCTTGAGACAGTGATGCTGAGAGTCCCGACGGTAATAAAATTTGGTGTTGGTTGGGTGCAAGGCAGCGTAACTCCCGCGCATTGATTTGTCGCGGATTGAAGCGTGGCGGTGTATGTGCCGGCGGAGGCGTACGTGTGTGAGACGCCAGAAAGCCCAACTGTTTGCGACGACGACTGGCCGTCGCCGAAATTAATAATGTAGAAATTTGAAGAATAGGCGTTAGCAAGCGCCGAGGAAAAACTCACGGTTAAAGGCGCCGACCCCGAGGCGGGGCTGGCAGAGAACGTCGGCGCGGTTTGGGCAAACGCAATCGTGCCTGAAAGGAGAACGTATGCACTCAGACCAAATACAAATACTTTTTTCATAAAAAAGAGGTTACGAGTAAAGAAAGTTCCCCCTTTCTATAGTAATACACCTATTTTCTCCCGGCAATGATGGTCGCGGCAACATTAGGCGGCACCACCTCGTAGTGGTCAAACTCCATCGTAAAGGAGCCGCGGCCCTCGGTCATCGAGCGCAGCTGCGTGGTGTAGCCAAACATTTCTGAAAGCGGCACTTTTGCTTTAATAGCGCGCGCCAATCCTCTTTCTTCCATGCCTTCTATCGCGCCGCGCTTACCCGAGAGGCTGCCAGTGATGTCACCCATGAACTTTTCTGGCACCACTACTTCTACCCGCATGATAGGCTCGAGCAAAACCGCGCGCGCCGACTGCGCTGCCGCCTGGAAGCCCATCGAAGCGGCGATTTTAAAGGCAATTTCCGATGAGTCGACGTCATGGTAAGAGCCGTCGTACAGTTCGACAGAAATGTCCACCATTTTAAAACCGGCAACGAAGCCGCGCTCCATCGCTTCGCGCACGCCTTTTTCTACCGGGCCGATAAACTCGTTCGGCACGACGCCGCCTTTGATGCTATTGATAAACTCGAAGTGGTCTTCGCGCGTAATGTTTTTAGATATTTTTTTGTCGGGGTCAATAGGTTCAAGCGGCTTGATGCGCAGGCGCACGTGGCCATATTGGCCCTTGCCGCCGGTTTGCTTGATGTATTTGCCTTCGGCTTCCGCTTCCTGCATGATGGTTTCGCGGTACGCAACCTGCGGCTTGCCCACGTTGGCCTCGACACCAAATTCGCGCTTCATGCGGTCTACTAAAATTTCCAAGTGGAGCTCGCCCATGCCGGAAATCAAGGTCTCCATCGTTTCGGCATCGCTCGACACTTTAAACGTAGGATCTTCGTCGGCAAGCTTCTTCATCGCGATGCCCATTTTTTCTTGGTCGGCTTTTGTCTTGGGTTCGATGCGAAGCGATATCACCGGCTCGGGGAACTTGATCTGCTCGAGCTGTATGGGGTTGGCTTCGTCGCACAGCGTGTGCGACGTTTTAGTATCTTTAAGGCCCACGGCTGCCGCTATTTCTCCGGCGTAGACTTTTTTGACTTCTTCGCGCTCGTTGGCCTGGAGGCGCACGATGCGGCCCAAACGCTCCTTTTGCCCGGTAGTTGAGTTATATAAATAGGAACCGGCCTCGATAGTCCCCGAGTATACGCGGAAGAATGTAAGCTGCCCCACAAACGGATCGGCCTGGAGTTTAAACGCGAGCGCGCAAAACGGCTCGCTGTCACTTGCGGTGCGAACCACCTCCTCGCCCGTTTTCGGGTTGATGCCTTTGACCGGCGGCATGTCGAGCGGGCTCGGGAGAAAGTCGACAACCGCGTCGAGCACCAGCTGCACGCCCTTGTTTTTAAGGGCCGAGCCGGTATACACCGGGAATATTTTATTGGCTATAACGGCTTTGCGGAGCGCCGCCTTAAGCTGCTCAAGCGTCGGCTCTTTGCCGTCCAAATAGTCGGTCATCAGCTGGTCGTCATGCTCGACTATCGCCTCTATAAGCTTGGCATGGTAGAGGTTGGCGTCGCTTTTGTGATTTTCGGGTATCTCCATCTCAATCACGTTGCTACCCATCTCGCCTTCGAACTTGTAGGCTTTCATGGTAAGGAGGTCTATGACGCCGTCAAAGTTTTCTTCGGCGCCTATGGGGAGCTGCATGCGCACCGCGTTTTTGGTGAGACGATCTAAAATTGATTGATACGATTTTTCAAACGATGCGCCCATGCGGTCCATCTTGTTAATAAAGCACACACGCGGTACGGCAGCCTCGTCGGCATAGCGCCAGTTTGTTTCCGACTGCGGCTCGACGCCGGCAACGCCGTCAAACACCACGACCGCGCCGTCGAGTACGCGCATCGAGCGCTTTACCTCCACGGTAAAGTCGATGTGTCCTGGAGTGTCGATTATATTAAACCGATATTTTTTAGCGGGGTCTTTCTTGTCGGGCTCGTTGGTGCGCGTCCAAAAGCAGGTGATGGCTGCCGCGGTAATAGTGATGCCGCGCTCGCGCTCCTGCTCCATCCAGTCGGTGGTGGTCTCGCCCTCGTGCACCTCTCCGATTTTATGTTGACTGCCGGTGTAGTACAAAACGCGCTCAGACGTGGTGGTCTTGCCGGCGTCGATGTGCGCGATGATCCCGAAGTTGCGGATCTTTTCAAGCGGATAGTCTCGTGTGGGCATGGGTGATGAAATTAAATCCCGACGACAAATTAATTTGTGTCGGGACCCCGACCCAAAAGAATTTTGGCGTCGGGGATAAGCGCCAGCGGCGTTAGGCAAAGAATAACCGATTTTCCAAAAAAAGCAAAAAAGAAAAGCAAAAGAAAAAGCGCCCCTTGGAGTGGGCGCTGTGGTGCGGGGGACCGGTACTCTGGTACGGAGGGCGGGTAGGATGTTCCCGAATGGGGACATCTTCGAGCAGGCGCTCGATGCGCGTGCTTGAGCCGGCGAGGCGGGTGTATCCGCCTCCGAAAAGTCTCAAAAGAACGAAAAGTCGAGTCCGCAGCATGACGCCTACAGGTTTGGTGGCACGTGTCTTTGGCTCGTTCACGACTATACCAAGTTCATTTTTTCTGTAAAGCGGCTTATCCCCCGCTTAATAAAGCTCTTATTTTTGTCGCAAGAGGTATATGTTGAAGGTATTTTTCAAAAATGCGGGATACGTTTCATAGCAATTGCTGCCAAAAAGGCTTGCCGAACAAACCTGCTGCTTAAACATAAGAAAAAAGGAGAACGTGATGACAAAAAACGCGAGCGCTGCGATAAAAATGATAAGAGCCCACGTAAAAACCTTCCGTACCATTCGCTTATTTTAACACGTAAAAACTTTTGAAATTACCAAGCAAAGTGGGCGAAGGCTTTGTTGGCTTCCGCCATGCGGAGTACAATTTTCTCTAAACGAGTTTGAGAGAATGGAGCACGGTAAGGATAATTAAAGCCACTCCAATAATTACGAGTCCCCATAATCTAGGATCAAAAAAGATATGGCCGCTAGAAGTATTTCCTGTTGCCTTTCTTAACAACCACTTTCCTCCAAAACCAGCAATCAGACCTGCTATTAATAGTGCCCAAAACAGGGGCGGCAGATAATTTAAAAAACCCATACCCCTAGATTACCACGCGACCGGGAGCTACCAAGCAAAGTGGGCGAAGGCTTTGTTGGCTTCCGCCATGCGCAAAGTGTCGTCGCGCTTTTTTATCGCCGGGCCCTCGTTGTTGGCAGCCGCCATCAGCTCGGTAGCGAGCTTTTGCGCCATCGGCTTGCCTTTGCCGCCGCGGGCAGCGGTCAGTATCCAGCGGAACGCAAGCGCTTGTTTGCGCTCGGCGCGCACCTCGCGCGGCACCTGGTAGTTGGCGCCGCCCACGCGGCGCGAGCGTATCTCCATGGCCGGGCCCACGTTGCGCACCGCGGTTTCAAAAATTTCTACCGGGTTTTCTACTTTGGTTTTTTCTTTTATCAAATCGAACGCGTCGTACACCACCTTGCGCGCGGTAGACTTTTTGCCGTCCCACATGACGGAATTGATAAATTTCTCCACGCGCAGCGAGTTGTATTTGAGGTCTGTCCCCGGGATATTGCGATTTTTTACTGGTCGACGCATATTTTATTTTTTCTTGGCTGCAGCTGCACCGCCTTTTTTGACGCCGTAGCGCGAGCGCGAAACGTTGCGCTTGTCTACCGCGCCCGCGTCGAGCTTGCCGCGCACCACCTGGTAGCGCACGTTAATGTCCTTCACGCGGCCGGCGCGTACCAAAACAACCGAGTGCTCTTGCAGGTTGTGGCCCTCGCCCGGGATGTAGGCCGTTATTTCATAGCCGTTGGTGAGGCGCACGCGAGCGATTTTACGGATAGCGGAGTTAGGTTTGCGAGGGGTTTTGGTGGTTACCTTAGTGCATACACCGCGCTTAAAGGGGGCCGGGTAGTATACCGGGCGGTTTTTGAGCACGTTAAAGCCGCGCTGGAGTGCCGGCGACTTGGACTTGTTGGTGCGGATTTTGCGCCCTTTGCGGACGAGCTGTGATATGCGTGCCATTCCAGATCTTTAAGAAAGTAAAACGCGCCCCGCGCGTTGGAGACACTTTACTTTATATACCCACTCCTGTCAAAAGCCGGAACAGGGCCGCAAGTAAAACGGTAAACGGCCCGGCCAATATATAGTAGAACACCAGCATGATAATAAGCGTGCTCGACACTATGCCAAGCCGCTCAAACCAATGGCGGAACTCGTCGTACGCGCGGCCGATGGGCCCCGGCAAAAGCGCCGCCAGCACGCGCGAGCCGTCCATGGGCGGTATCGGTATAAGGTTAAACAGCGCCAACACCATATTTAAATAGCAGATAGTCGCAAATGCGTCCTGGAGAGGCGTCTCGGGCCCGCCCATAAATCGTATGGCAAGGCCAAAGATAACGGCAATGAGTATATTGGTGCCAGGGCCGGCAAATGCGGTTAAGGCCTCATCGTACTTGCCAGTTAAATAATGCGGGTTGATAGGTACTGGCTTGGCATAGCCTATCAAAAGCGGTATGTGCGTGAATGTTTGGCTAAATAAAAGGAGCCCAGGCAAAAGTATGGAACCGATGGGGTCTATGTGCGATATAGGATTAAGGGTAAGACGCCCCGCAAGCCGTGCGGTCGGGTCGCCCAACCAATTGGCCATGTAGCCGTGCGCCACCTCGTGGAGTATCACCGACACTATGAGAACTACTATATAGAAGAGTAGGATCACGGTAAGTAAGGGTTAATTTGCCAAACGTGGGGAGTATGATACCATAGCCCAGTCTTACATTTTATATAGACGGCAAGCATTATATGGCAAAAGTCTGCGCAATAACCAAAAAGGGCTCGATAGTAGGAGGTGGATACTCCAACCGCATCCGCGCGACCAAATTTAACCCGACCGGCAAGGTACGCAAGCAGGTAAACCTGCAGAAAAAGCGCATCTTCGTGCCGGAACTCAACAAAACCTTTACTCTTACCGTATCGACCCAGGGGCTCAAGACCATAGCCAAAAACGGCGCGTACGCGACGCTCAAAAAGGCCGGTTTGTTGAAATAGACCCGGATTTGATAGAAAAAGCGCCCCGTCTGATGGGGCGCTTTCGATTACACAAACAAAAATGCGCACAAGACAGCCGCAAGAGGCAAGCAAACCCCTGCGCCTATCAGGACAATCCTGTCATCTTTGGCCCTCGGCGAGAGGGCATCAAAGTCCTTCTTTAGCTGCTGCCAGAACCGCATAAGCACCTCCCTCGCGGCCGTCTTCTGAGCTTAGTATTGCATGGGTTTTTTAAAAGGCAATCCGACTGTGCACCTCCTTCCCTGTTTTTTCAGCCTGTTTAGTGCACAATATAAAGATATGCAATACGAAGAAAAAAGGTTCAACATCCCCGCTTTAGACGGCATCTCGGCAAAGTCGGTCGAAGAGCACCTCGGCCTCTACGCCGGCTATGTTAAAAATTTCAATGCGATAAGCGCCGCCATAGAAGGCTTGCTTGCCGACCCGGAAAAAAATGCGCTTGCCATAAGCGAGCTGCGCCGCCGGCACTCGTTTGAGTTTGACGGCATGAAGCTGCATGAACTGTATTTCCCGCAGTTCGAGGGCGCGCCTGCGGCGCTCAACCCCGATAGCGCGCTTGCGCAGACACTGACAAAACATTGGGGTAGCATGGATGCCGCTGAAAAGCGTTTGCGCCAAACAGCCGCGATGCGGGGCCCGGGATGGTCAAACCTTTATTTCAATCCGGAACATAATGCGTTCCACATGGGCTTTGTCGGCGAGCAGCACAATGGGCACTTTGCAACGCTGCCTATAGTGGTGGCGCTTGATGTGTGGGAACATGCGTTTCTTTTAGATTACGGCGCGCAAGGCAAAGGCAAATACGTAGACGCATTTTTTAAAAATCTCAACTGGGGCGTTGTCGAGAAGCGTTTCGACGATATGACCACAGAGCGAGCATCGTGAGCGGGATATAAACGACGACCGTAAGCCATAGCGGGAAGGCGGTTACTGTTTTTGACGCAAACGGCAGCGCTTCGGTTACGCGCGCTACCAGCAATATCCATTTTAAAACAAAGTCAGTTACTATTGCGGGCGCAATAGCCACTGCTCTGCCCGCAAACCCAAGCAGGCCGCTGAGCAAACCGCCAAGCATCACCACCGGCAAAAGCGGCAATACTAAAAGATTGGCCGGTACGGAAAGGAACGACACGGTGCCGGTAAAATAAAGCAGCGCCGGCAGCGCAAAAATCTGTACTGCAATGGTAGAGGTAATGATAGAGCGTATATCAAACCGCTCCGGCAGCCAGTGCAGCATTTTTTCTATCGAGGGAGAAAATGCAATGAGCCCGAACGTTGCCAACACGCTGGCAAAAAAAGATGCGTCGCCAAGAATAAGCGGCGGATTATACAGCACCATGCCAGCGGCAACTGCCGCCAAGCTCCGCATCGCAAGAGAGGTGCGTTTAAAATAACGCGCTACTAAAGCAACAATTGCCATCGCGCATGCGCGCACGGTGGTCGCCGCGGCGCCGGTCATCAGTACAAAAAGTATCATGCAAGCGGCGGTAAAAATAATTTGCGCGCGCCGCGGCAAAAACCCGAACGCGCGTATGATGCCTTCCGACACCACCGACATAGAATAGCCGGAGAGGATAACAATATGTATGAGCCCGGCTGCGACGAACGCCGCGGTGATGTCGCTAGCCAAGCCGCGGCGCTGGCCCAGCAAAATACCTTCCAGCAGCGACACGTCGGGCTGCGGAAATATCCGCTCAAGCGATGCGTCAAACGCGTGCTTTGCATAAAACAGCGCGGCAGAAATAGAAAAGTCGGCGGGCCGTATCGACTCAGGTTTTGCATCCCTGAACAGCATCGACACGCCTTCTGCGCGCAAATAGTTGGGGTAGTCAAACGTGTTGCCGTTGTCGCCCATAAACGCCGCGGGCGCTTCCAGCTTGCCGGTTGCCGTTATTTTTTCTCCGTAATACGCTTTGACATACTGCGGTAAAAAGGCAAGCGCTGTTCCTTGCGCAGGCACGCCGTTTACTTTGTTTACCGTAATCGCGGCTTCCAAGTAATAGCCGCTTACCTCCGGGTCGTTGGCAATGGTGCCGGCAATTTCCGCCTTACCCGCGTACGCGGTTATAGTATCGACCGCTTCTTTATATAAAAACAAATCGGCGCGCAATGCGCCGAGCACGAGGGCGGCACACATGAGCGCCCCGAGCAGCACAATTTTGTGCCGGATAAAAAATCCGCACAATAAAAAGAGTGCCGCAAAACTTAAACACGCGGCTACAAACGCGCTGCCTATAGGCAAAGCAAGCCCGCATAACACTCCAGCCGCAAGGCCGATGCAGAGTGTATATAAAAAAGCTCCCGAAGAGCGCGTAGAATCCACGAAAGCAATCTAGAGCCTCACCGCCCTTTTGTCTACTCGGTAATCAAAGCAACTATTTTCTCGATATTCTCTTCAAAATCGCCGTCCATGTTAAAGACCGGCATATGATGTTTTTCAGCCTCTTTGATTGTATGTTTGCCATATATAGCAACCATTAATGCAATTTTGGCGAAGGTCGCCTCTTCTTTTGTCCGCTCTAGCAGCCAGTCGCCAGGGTTGGCGCTTTTTTTAAAACCGGCCTCGATTTGTGCTAGGTCTGCTTTGTATAGAAATATGGGTTTAATAAACTTTTTAGTCTCGTCGGCCAGTTCGTCTAAAAGATCAGGCCATATTTGGTAGCCCTCTAAGATAAAGGCTTGCTCATCCATTGCCGCATATTTTATGAATGCCCGCAGTCCGGGCCATAGCGACTCTGCCTGCGTGCGATAAAATCCCGCGACTTCTTCCGGCGTGTGCTTAGTATACAAATAATCCATGCCGGGCTTTTCATCCCGTACCCGGCTTATAGGAAACATATCGTCTTGTTGCTCGGGAGTTAAATATTGAAATACAGCCGCGCCCAGGTAGTCGGCAGGAAACCAGGGGATATGCGTTTTTGTAGCGAGCTTTTCTGCAACCGTAGTTTTTCCGCATCGCGGCGAGCCTCCGATAAGATAAATCATGTAAAAAGTATGGGTGAAACATTCATGCCTCAAGTATAGCCTGCGTATCGGTAGAAACCTCAAACCTGAGCAGTAACCCGAATAACCTTATAACGTAAGGCTTATTTAGTGGTTCTGGAAATAATCGATGGTCGCATATGCGTTGTTTTTGTCCAGCGCGAGAGGAATTAGCCATGCAAGATTTTTTATGATCGGAAGTTGTGTAACCTCCGCAACTTTGTACCAGCCCACCTTTTCATCGGTCATCGACCGCAACTCGTGATCGCCCTGCGCGGCAAAAAAATGCACTTGGCCGTCCTGTACCTTGAGCAAAGCAAATTCTCTCCATTCAGCAATATCCGCTCCAGCTTCTTCCGAAAACTCGCGCTGCATGGCCTGTGCCGGAGTTTCGCCATCGTCTATCTTTCCTCCCACGCCGTTGAGCTTGCCGGCCTGCCAGGCAGGATGCGTCTTTGAAACAAGCGCGACCTCGCCTTTATTATTGAAAAGAAATCCTACGACCCAATCGGTAAAGTCAGCCATAGCGATTGCCTGTTTATCTTTTAAATGTAGATATTGTCGACATAGCACCAGGTAAACTCTTCGCCCGGGGTTACCGATTTTATTATCGGATGCTTTGTTGCTTCAAAATGTTTCCGCGCGTGCTGGTTTGGAGATGAGTCGCAGCAGCCCACGTGCCCGCAGGTCAAACAGAGGCGCAAGCTTACCCACTCGCCGCCTATTTTTACGCAGTCCTCGCACACCGTTATATCCTTCGGATGCACGTCTTGTATCTGGTCTTTGTGGGTGCATTTTTTTTCCATAGCCTAAGTATAGCCCACTTCCAAGATACTTGTTTAACAAAATAAATATGGTATAAATCAGTCAGAAGATTTTGAAAACGAAAACAGGAGAAGCACATGCGCACGACACTCTTTGGAGTGCTGGCGGCATTTTTTTGTCTCACATGTAATGCCGCACAGGCGGGAGACTATATAAAGGTGGGCGGGCCCGCTTCAGTGCCGAGCGGGTGGATCCATTTTTGCGAAGAATACAAACCCGAGTGCGACACTAAACCATCGGTACCCGTAGACGTGGTGCTCACGCCAGAGCGCTGGGCTGAAATGGCCATGATCAACTATTGGGCAAACAAATACATTAAGCCCGTGACCGACATGGATCATTGGGGTGTCATCGAACGATGGAACTATCCCGATGACGGCAAGGGCGACTGCGAGGATTATGCACTGTTAAAAAGACGCATGCTTCTGCAAGCCGGTTGGCCGCGCGAGGCGTTGCTGATAACCATAGTGTTCCATAACGGCAGCGGCCATGCGGTGCTTACGGTCAAGACAAACCAGGGCGAGTTTATCTTGGACAATCTTACGGGGGAGATACTGCTCTGGCACAAAACCGGTTATCAATTTTTTAAGCGGCAGTCGCAGAGCGACCCGAATGCGTGGGTCACTATCGACGGGTCAAGCCCCGTTGTGACATCTTCAAAATAAAGTGAGAATACCCCGCAGCATCAAGCTGCGGGGGTTTTTATTCCGTAAGTTCCTTAACAATATAATTGAAATGTTTTTCCGACACCGGTTGCACCGAAAGGCGCAGGCCTTGCTTGCGCACCAACATGCCTTCGAGGCTTGGATCGGCTTTTAGGGCACCGAGCGGTATCGGCGTTTTTAATTTTTTAACAAACTTCACGTCGGCGCAAAACCACATCGGCTTCTGCTTGGTGGCACGCGGCTCGAAGTAGCGGCTCTTTTTGTCGAATTGCGTTTGGTCGGCGTGTGCTTTGGCCTCCACCTTGGCGATGCCGACCACGCCTATGAATTTACTGCTCGAATGATAAAACAGGCACAAATCCCCCACTGCCATTTGTTGCATAAAATTGCGCGCTTGGTAGTTGCGCACGCCGCTCCAGGGCTCTATCTTGACGCGCGCCAAGTCATCGATAGAAAATCCCTCCGGTTCGGTTTTTAAAAGCCAGTAGTGCATGCTCGGTATTGTAGCAAACTCGCGCGCCAAAAAAAGAAAAGCGGCTGCCTCCTGTAGAGGCAGCCGCAGCAAGTTATTTTATTTCGACAAAACGCAATGGGTCGGGATACCAATGAGAGAGTCTGTATATCTCGCTTTTTTTGCCGTAGCCGTCGAGGCTTTCCGGATCGCGCACTGCTTCATGATACGCCTCAAGTGTCATGGCCTGTACGTGCACGTGCGGATACCAGTAGCCGTTGAGTTCCGGCGGCGCTATCTCGCCAAACACCGTGCCGGGCTCGAGGATGGGCCCGAGTTTCTTATCTCCGTTCAGCCGCAGCCGTATGTGCGCGTAGATAAGGTACATCGGCTCGTCGATGAGGCGCACAATCATGCGCGTACCCCACCCGCCAATGAGAGGTGTATCATCGTCAACCAAGACGACCTCGCATGCCCGGTCGACTGCGACAAGCGTGCCGACCGGCGCATTAAAGTCGTAACCCAGGTGGACGTACATCTTATCTTTTTCAAGATAGCTCCCGCCCCACACGAAAGAGCGGTCCTCGAGCCATCCGCCAAAAGAGTACGCGAGACCGCGTTTTGCCTGGTACTTGTGCACCAGTTTTTGGCACCTTGCCGGATCGAGGTAGGGGCTTATTTTTGGATGGGATGGGCGTCTCTGCCGAGAGACGGCTTCTTCAGCGATTCTATCAAGGTTGATATAGCCGCCGTTTTTGCCTTTGAGCGTCGGAAAGATCATTGTCGTTTTCCTTCTCTGAGATTCTGCGCAAGACAATACCGTATTTGCGCCCAAAAGTCATTAGGTCTTTTTGACAGAAAATTCTTTGATTATTTTTATCTCATCTTCTTTGGAGAGCGACTTGCGGTAGCGGGCGGCTTTGCCCCGGACTCTGGCTTGGCATTCTTCCCATTGTTTATGTACCTGCACTACGCCGCCAACCTCGCTTATATAGGAGTATGCTTTTAACTTTGAACGTGAGCGCGAATCTGATTTTTCTTTTTGCTTAGTGGAATCAAAAGAAATATTTTTTATATCAATTAAATAGCCGTCTGCTTTGCCGTTGTATAAATACACTTTTTTTCCTAACGCAAACTCAGACGCAATAGCGTCAACGCGCTCATTGCCGGCAATGCCCACATGTCCGCCCACATACTGCCAGGTAATACTTCCGTCAAAATCTTCGGCAATATCGGCAAGTGGCTTCCACAAATCCTGGTTCAATACTTCTTTTTTTTCTTTGGTCTTCCAGTTGTTGCGCTGCCAGCTATGCACCCAGCTCGTGATGCCGTTAATAACATAAGAGGAATCGGTATATACCATAACCGGCACGGCGCTATTTTTTTTAAAACCGTAAGCAACTTTTAGCGCTTCGAGCGCGGCCATGAGCTCCATGCGGTTGTTGGTGGTGTGTTTTTCGTACCCGCCAAGCTCGCATACTTCACTTCCGGAAGCAATAATAGCGCCCCACCCGCCCGGGCCAGGGTTCCCTTTGGAAGCGCCGTCGCAAAAAATAATAATCTGTTCTTTTTCTTTCATACGACTATATAACATCAACAATGCGGATGCGCGGCGCTCCGCGCCAGTCCAGTTCCAAGTGCCCCACGATGTCGGCTTTCGTGCCTGCATCCGCTTTTTTAGTAAATTTTTCTCCCGTAGTAAAAAACGCGATGCCTGAAATGCGTGCGCTGCCTTTGGTAAATGAAAGCTCCAAATGGTTCGCCGTTTTACCAAATACCTTGCCGCTTGCAATATGCACGCCCGGAAAAAGAAGCAGTGGTTTTGGGTTGCCGACCCCAAACGGCGCCAGCTTTTGCAAGTCTTTAAGGGCAAACTTCGCTTCCGCCAACTCCACTGAGCGGTCTAGCACTATCTCTTTCCGCAAAGTTTCTTGCGCGGCGTTCTTCTTATACGCATCACGCAGGCGCGACGACAGGCTATGCACTTTATCTTCATCAAGTGCAAAACCGCCCGAGGCAAAGTGCCCGCCAAAATGGTCAAACACTTCGCCGGCATCCTGCATCAGTTCAACCACATTCACAGTACCGTCCGAGCGGCAGGAGCCGCGTATGACTTCGCCGCCTTCCCTGCCCCATAAAAATACGGTTTTGCCGTGCGCTTCTACCAAGTTGCTTGCCACCAAGCCTAAAACGCCTGGCCGCCAGTTGGGGTTGCCCATCACTATCAAAGGGCTCTCGGTCAAACCGGATTCGTGCAAACGCTTATTGGCCTCTTTAACGATCGACGCGACAACTCCCTTCCTTTCATCGTTTATTTTATTTAATTCTCGGGCCAATGCCGCGCCTTCTTCTTTGTCGGCAGCAGCGAGCATGCGCGCGGCAATGGCCGGGTTGTCCATGCGCGAGGCGGCATTGATGCGCGGAGAGATCATAAAGCCGATATCGTCTTCGGTAAGAGTCGCGGGCTTGATGCGCAAAAGCTGCAGCAGCGCGGCCAACCCCGGTCGGCGCGCGCGCCGTAAAACTTTTAAGCCAAAATGCGCGAGCATCCTGTTTTCTCCAACCAGGGGCACCATGTCGCTAAGCGTTGCGATGCCCACCAGATCCAAATACCATTTTTCTTTACCCTGAGCGAAGTCGAAGGGCTGACCGCTCTCTCGAATCTTAATAATTAAACCTTGCACCAGCTTCCATGCCACGCCCGCGCCACAAAGGTTTTTAAATGGATATGCGCTGTCGGGCCGCATAGGATTAATCAACGCGAGTGCAGGGTGGGGAGTTTGCTGGACGAGAACGCCGATGCCGCCGGAGGCGGAGGAGGGTGAGCGGGAGGCAAACTCCCCACCCTGCACCAAGTGATGGTCGGTAACGATTATCTCGATGCCCTTGGTTTTGGCATACGCAATATTGTTATGCTCCATCGTGCCCAAGTCTATCGTGATAATCAAAGTAGTACCTTCCGCTGCCAATTCATCGAGCCCTTCGACATTCAGGCCATAGCCCTCTTTGTGCCGGTGCGGAATATAATGTCGCACCGCTAGCCCTAAGTGGCGCAAAAAATCGGTGAGCATCACCCCGCCGGGGATGCCATCGCAGTCGTAGTCGCTCCAGACAGAGACTTTTTCTTTATTTTTAAGCGCCAAAAGTATACGGTCTACCGCAGTTCCCATGTCCGCAAGCAAAAACGGGTCGTGGCTGTCGAGCGCAAAATCGGGTTCGAGAAAACGCTCGGCATCTTTGCCCGCAAACCCGCGCTGCAAGAGCAGGTCCGGCAGAAACTTCTCGTGGGTGCGCTCGCGCAAGCGGTAAGACGGCATTTGAGTTAGTATAATCGATATATGGAAGATTGTATCTTTTGCAAAATAGCTACTGGAGAAATTCCTAAAAAACCCCAGGAGATAGTATTCGAGGATGAGGAATTCATGGCCTTCCCTGACATACACCCCACCGCGCCCGGCCACACGATTCTTATCCCGAAGGCCCATTACCGATGGTTTGAAGAATTACCTGACGAGCTCTACGGCACATTATTTCTTACGGCTAAAAAAATCTCAAAAGATTTAAAACAAAAAATGGGTGCCGACTACATACATCTCTCAATAGTAGGCAAAGACGTACCGCATGTGCATGTGCATTTGATTCCGCAGCACTTAAAATAAAAAACAGAAAAGGCGACTGTCTTTCGACAGTCGCCCGATGAGAACTCTTAAGGCCGTTCTCTAACCTTTATTTCATCAAGCAGCTTCGGCTATCTCTTGGCCGAGAGCTGTCATGAACGATTTGTAGTAGCGGCCCTTATAGGGCTGCCCATCGTCTCCGACGGGCACCTCAAGCGAGAGGTTCCAGAAACCGTCTTGCTGCTTCTCGGCCCAGAGGGTCGAGCTGGAGGTGGCGGATTGGCACTCAAGGTATTTGACTTCCTCCTCACGGAGGACGTACCAACCACCGTTGAAGCACTCTTCATCGAAGTAGGCTGGCTGAGCACCCTCTTCGAGGATCCAGTGACGACCACCGATACTGTGGGTGGCCATAAAGACGTGCGGAACGTTGATGAGGTTCTTTCCTTTGAGAAAAATTTCGACTTCCTCATGGATATAGGAGCATACATTCGACTGGTCCATCGCCTTGACGACGATGCCGAAGTCTATGCCTCGCACGACCTTCTTTATGGTGGTGACGATACTGGTCATTTTCATCTCCTCTGACCCATCAGGGTCGGTTTCGGTTAAGAAACCTTATCCACCAGCGCGCAGGGCGCAGTCCCTTCTTATAGGTCTTTCGACCAACAGGGCATGCTGGACAACAAGGGACGAAGAGCCCGAATCAAGGTGCTCTGAAATAATTATACTCCTATAAAATATACTTGTCAATAGCACAGAAAACGACTAAAAATAAGGGTATTTTTGCTAAATAGACCCATTTACTGGGAGGTCGAACCTAACAATGAGTCGAACGGCCAAGACGTACCGCATGTGCATGTGCATTTGATCCCACAGAATCTAAAATAAAAAATAGCGATCAGTTGATCGCTATTTGAAAAACGCCTGCCATATAGCAAAGCTGGCCAGCACCCATGACGCAACGAACATCGGTATCACCAGCGCCAAGAAAACGCCCTCATCCCACGCTCTCGGGCGCGGGTTACGCTTGTTCATGCCCGGCCCGCGGGGCATCCCCACGCTTATAGCTTTTTGGCTCATCCGTTCCTCCCTGAATTAACCCGTGCAACTACCGACACTATAGCTAAACGGCAGGATTTTTCAATACTTCCAAACCGGGCAGCGTACCTTTGGTTATAAGCTCAAGCATGGCGCCGCCGCCAGTCGAGACAAACACGCGTGCCGGGTCGAACTTTATTTTAGAAACGGCTTCGGCCGTATTGCCGCCGCCGATGACGGCGGTGGCTTGCGAGTTGCCAAGAGCCGCCGCAACCGTATCAGTGCCGGCGGAAAAGCCCGCTTCATACAGCCCCAGAGGGCCGTTCCATAATATAAACTTTTGGGTGGAGAGCAGCGTGGCCCAATGCTCCGCCGTGTCCGGGCCGATATCCATTATTTTGTCATCCTTCCACACATAATCGGTGGGCACCAAGATGCGCGGGTCTCGCACCATCTCTTCCGGTACCGCAACGTCGGACACAAGCGACCGTTTGACATCCATGCCGCGCGCCTTGAGCATATCGTTGGCCAAAGCTCCGCCGAGAAACACTTGTCCGTAGGTTTTAAGCAGTGTCGCAAGGAGCGGTAGCTTGGTTTCAAATTTTGCGCCGCCCACTATCGCGAGCGCGGGCTCTTCGGGAGCAATAGCCTTGGAAATCTCTTCGACTTCTTTTTGGACCAGAAGCCCCGCATAGGCGGGTAAAAGTCTAGCGACGCCCACCACCGACGCTGCGGGCCGGTGGCACACCGCAAACGCATCGTTTACAAAAATATCGCCGTGCGCGGCAAGTTCTGCCGCAAAACCAGCGTCGTTGGCATCTTCGCCCGCATTAAAGCGCACGTTTTCGAGCATCTCCACGCTAGAGGTGTCAGTGAGTTCGGAAAGGCGGGCAAAAAGCGGCGCCGTGCGCAAAGATTCGTCAATGCCGTCAGGCCGGCCCCAGTGTGTCATCAGTGTAATATGCGCGGTACCTTTTTGCTTGAGCAATTGGACCGTCGGCACGGCGGCCTTGATGCGCATGTCGTCGGTTATCTTGCCGTCTTGCATCGGCACATTAAAGTCGACGCGCACCAAAACCCGCTTGCCTGCCACGTCCGCATCTTGCACGTCTTTCAATCGCATAAATATTTTATTTGCGGGCCAGCATTTTTAAAATATCCACCAACGGCTCAAGCTGCGCGCTCGCATGCCCGACCAAGAGCCCGCTTACGTCGCCCTCGTCAATAAGCAGGCGCGCGTTGCCGGCTTCTACTGAGCCGCCGTAGAGTATCGGCACCTTAAGCGCCAGCGCGCGCAGCATGTGCTCGGCCAAAGTTTTTTTGATAAAAATGCTCATCTCGCGAAGTTCGCTGGCGCCAAGCGCGTCTTGTGCGCTCTTGCCTATCGCCCATACAGGCTCGTAGGCAACCATAAGCCGCCCGGGCTTCAGCTCAAGCCCATCGAGAGCCGAACTTATCTGCTCGGTAATGACAGACAAGTACGCCCCGGCCGGATCACGCTCGCTCTCGCCTATGCACAGCACGGCGGTAAGACCTGCCGCCAGTGCTTTTTCAAGCTCGGCGCGCACTATGGTATTAGTTTCTCCCATACCGCGCCGCTCTGAGTGCCCCACCAATGTAAAATTCGCGCCGGCGGCTTTAACCATTGCCGCAGAAACTTCGCCAGTGCGTTTTTGGTCGTTATAAGGCGACACGTACTGCGCGCCGATTTTTATGGAACTATTTTTAAAAGCAGTTGCTAACACCGGCAGCAAAGTAAAAGGCGGCGTTATGTGTAGTTCGGCGCCAAAAACGCCCGCTTTGCGCCGCAAACCCGCGGCAAACTTCTTGGCCTCCTCTGGCGTCTCTACATACATCTTCCAGTTTCCAACGATAAGTATTTTCTTAGCGGCCATGCAGAAACTATACCATCCCCGGCACCTCGGCAACGCGCACCAGAGGCATGGTACCTTTCGTATATAGTAGCGGCATCATTTACTCGCTTAGCGCATAGCTTTATGGCATCTTTTATGTCAAAACGGTTCTCGCTCCTTTTAGCAGCCGGTTTTATTATTGCCGGAGCCCTCGTTCCCGTTCTAGCCTCGGCGCAGACGGCCCCCGCTATCACCGTACAGTCGGTTTCGCCCAGCTCCACGGTAGGCTACGGCACCGAAGTAACCATGCCCCTTACCTTAAGCGGATTCACCGGCTCCGTGTCTTACTCCTTAAGTGACTCTTTTTCCGGCAGCAGCGCCTCGGCGTCCGATATCACGCCAGGCGGCACCTTTGTATGGATCCCCACTGCGGCTGACGGAGGCGCGCACACTATTACCATTACGGCCACAGATACCAACGGCAACACCGCAAGCGCCTCCGAGCAGATAGTCGTGATAGGGCCTCCCGGCATATCTATACAGTCCCTTGAGCCCGGCGCCAGCGTAACCGTGGGCCAGACAGTCACCTTTTTGGCGGCGGCGACATCCGTCACTAACCCCACCTATTCGGTAAGCGACAGCTTTAGCAATTCGAGCATACTAGCCAATGCCATAAGCTCGGGCGGCAGCTTTGTGTGGACGCCGCTTACGCAGGACATCGGTACGCACACCTTAACCGTAACCGTGCGCGATGTGTCAGGCAACACGGCAAGCGCTTCCCAAATAATAACCGTTACCGGGAGTGCGAGCCTTTCCCTGTCGGCACTCTCGCCAGGAAGCACGGTAGCGCCCGGCCAGACGCTTTCTTTCAATGTAAATGCTTCAGGCATAGCGGGAGCCGCGTACACGGTAAGCGATTCTTACAGCCAAAGCAGCCTTTCCAATGCCAACATCAATACGTCCGGGTACTTTTCCTGGACGCCGACCGCTAACGACGCCGGCACGCACAACATCACCATAAACGTGACCGACATATACGGGCATGTCACGAGCGTCTCGACGCAGATCCTTGTAAGCACCACCAACGCCACCATAACCGCTAGCGCGCCGAGCCCTTCCAACTCTGTAAGCAGCGGGACAACGATAGTGTTTACCCTTTCCCCCAGTGGCTTTACTAATCCGACCTATTCGATCAAGGACTCGCTGGGAGGCTCGAGCATATCCAATAGCGACATCAACTCCTCGGGATATTTTGACTGGACTCCGAGCGCGTCAGACGCCGGCACGCACCTGCTCACAATAACCGCAGTCGACTCCTACGGGCACAGCGCGGCAACGACCGTACAACTTACGGTCAATGCTTCGGCCGCACAAACGACCACGACCGCTTCAACGGCCACCTCGAGCGCCGTGCCCGCCTTTACCTTCAGCACATACCTTTCTCCAGGCATCACGAACAACGATGTCACCGAGCTCCAAACCATTCTTACGCAGCAAGGGTTATTCAGCGGACCTATCACCGGCTACTATGGCCCGCTCACCGAAGCGGCGGTCATCGCCTTCCAGAGTGCGCACGGTATAGACCAGCTCGGCGTTGTCGGCCCGTCAACGCGGGCGGCGCTTAATCAAATAACTTCGGGCGGCACTGCCGCGACCACATCTACGACCACTACAACCAGCGCGAGAACGGGTGATGGTTATGTGTTCAATAATTTCCTCGGCGTAGGATCAACTGGTACCGATGTTACGGAGCTGCAGCAACGCCTCACCGCGCTCAACTTATACTCGGGCCCCATCACGGGCTATTATGGCTCGCTGACCGAAGGAGCCGTCGAGGCATTCCAAGGCCAACATAATATAGAACAAGTAGGATACGTCGGCCCCGCAACGCGGGCGGCGCTTAATCAATAAGTCTGACGACGTCTTCTATACTCACGAGGCCTTGCACCGATTTAAAAAGCGCGTCTTCGAGTATAGTGAGCATGCCTTCTTCCGCCGCTTGCTTTTCTATCTCTTCTTCCGACGCGCCCGCGGCAAGCAGCTGGCGTATGGTGGGCGTTACCGCCAATACTTCTTGTATTCCTATCAGGCCTTTGTATTCTTCTGCCGGCCCGGCCGTATAAAAAAGGATATCCTTCCACGCGGCATGTTCGTGCACGACGCCTTCCTGCTTCAGCGCGGCAAGCACTTTGCCAAAACGCACTTTGTTTTCCAGCAGCTCGCCTTCGCTGCGCAGCAAGGGCCGCGTGCCGGCGGTTGGCAAAAGTTTGCGCATCGTTTGCTGCGCGACCACCAGCCGGACCAGCGGCGCGGCGGCGCTATTGGCAGGCACCAAGGCTAACAAAGCTCTGGCCGCGTTTTTGCGCGGCACGCTGCCAAGGATAAAAACGCCGCGCTCAGCCGCCTTGCAAGCTATGGCCGCAGCGTCGCCGACCATAAGGTCGCTCACCATCACCGCATCCGGGTCCTGCCGTAGCACCGCGCGCAGCGCTGCGGGCAATCGTAACCCCAAGTCAGGCCGCGTGGCGGTTTGATGCACTTGCGGCAACCGATGCTCGATATGCTCCTCTACGCTGGCAATAATCCGCGAGGGTCGCGCTATATAATTGAGCATGGTGTAAAGCAGTGTCGACTTCCCTTCTCCGGCAACAACAACTAAGCCCGCGCTCTGATGCAGAGCTTCGTGGACCAGCTCCAGCGCCTCGCCATGCAAACCAAGCGCGTCCAAAGAAAGCCCGGCGTCGCCCTCGTTGTGCCGCGCCAGGCGCATCGAAATTTTTTCTCCCCCTATGGTCGGCACGGCCGTTACTGCCACCCCAACCTCGTGTCCGCCATGATCAACAGTAAACGATCCTTCCTGGACGGTGGTACCTACAGGAAACAGCCGCGCCATCGATTTCAGCTGCTCTACTATATAAAGACCCGCCTCATGCGGCAGCCGCAACGCCTCGTGCAGAGCGCCCTCTATCCGATAACGGACTATAGTACCCGTCGCTTCCGCAGCCCCGGGTTCTATATGTATATAGTGCGCTCCGCTCACAAGCGCATGTCTTACAAGCGTGCGGGCGGCGTCTTTGCCCCGCTCCAGCATGCCGGAAAAAACTTCTTTTAAATGTTTTTGATACAGCAAAAGCGCGTGCTTGATGGACGCGCGGTCCGTAAGGCGCACATGCACGCGGTTGTCGTTGCGCAAAAAATCTACTTTTTCCAAGTCGGCCAGGTCGAGCAGCGCCACTTCGATGCCGTTTTCCGTATGCCGATACGCGATGATGTTGGCGGTGCGCGAAAGGGGCTCGGGTATGAGCTGTAGCGTCTCAAGCGGGATCTTTTCCCCGACGAGCGTAATGAACGGGATACCGAGCGCTTGGGCCGAAGCGCGGCGGAGTTCGTCTTCCGATATGATGCCGGTTTCAATAATCGCGCGGGCAAACGGCTTGCCTTGCTCTTTTTGGCGCAAGGCATCGGCAACCTGCGAGCGGCTCAGCAGCCCGGTATCGATCAAATAATTCTGCAAAGCAATATCCGCCCCTTCCATGTGCTTTAGTATATATGAAAAAGTGGGCAGTTGAAAAAAGGAGTGCGATATTGTATCGTGCTCTTCAGTAGCACTGCATCACAACTGCAACATTAGGGAGGTTGCCATGAGTACGCTTGATCTTTCTTATACCAGTCTGCGGCGGCACGAGCTTCCAAAACGGCGTGGGATCAGCGGCCTGACATACACAATCCTTTTTCTCACGCTCTTTTTGGTGGGATTTGCTGAACTCATCACGCCCGCAAAGATGGGGCCGGTCAGTCAGTGGTTCTACAGCCCCGAAGAGCGCGCGACGGCGCGGGAGGCATACGCCTTAGAGATGCAAGAATGGGGGTTCGTAAAACCGCTCATTGGCGAAAAGTACACCATCTACCCGCTCGGCAAAAAAATGCAGGTAGTCTGCCCGCAACCTGCGCTTTGGGCCGCGCTCGGCTCTGCAGGCCAAGAACGCTGGTACAGCTTCTGGGCAAAATATCAAAACGGCACGGCTTACGGTTCCTTCAGTGTCGGTTGTGTTGATCCGTGATTTCTACAGCATATTAGTGCGAAAAACAAAAGCGCTCCGGAATACCGGAGCGCTTGACTTTTTATATAATTCGAGTAAACTGCAACTATCTGGTAACTGCCCCGCGTGGGTGGTTTTTTTGTTACTAGACTGGCTACTTTTCAAAATACTATTAATTAAACCTAGGGCGACACCTTCCAAAGCTAAGGAATCGCCTTAACAAAACATATGTTTGATCTCAAAGTAATGAATTCGGTTTTGGGCGAGCTCGAGGAAGAGCGCGGCATACCGCGCGAAAAAGTCATCGAGGCTATAGAAGCGGCGCTCGCCACGGCCTACAAAAAAGAGTACGCAAAGCGCGGGCAGATAATCCGCGCGCACTTGGACTTGGGCACGGGCACTACCGAGTTCCAGCAAGTAAAAGAAGTCGTTGATGAAAGCTCGGTGCAATTTGTTGAAGAAGGCGAAGAGGAAGCAGAAGAAGTGCCGCACCCCGGCGCATACGGCAAAAAGCACGCTCCGGTAGCAGTAGACCCAGACGCCCCCGTGGAACTCCCGCGCTTCAATAGCGAGCAGCATATTCTTTTGGCGGACGCCAAGCTCATCAAGCGCGACGCCAAAGTCGGCGATGAACTCGTTTTCCCGCTTGAAATGAAGGACGACTACGGCCGCATCGCCGCACAAACCGCTAAACAAGTCATCATCCAGAAAATCCGCGAGGCGGAAAAGGTTTCCGTCGTGGCCGAGTTCGGCAAGCACCAGGGCGAAATCGTTTCCGGCACCGTGCAGCGCATGGAGCGCGGTAATATTTATATCGACTTGGGCCGCGCAACCGGCATCCTACCATACGACGAGCAGATCCCCGGCGAAAGGTATCGTCAGGGCGAGCGCATCCGTGCATTGCTCTACCAAGTAGAAGAGTCGCCGCGCGGCATTTATCTGCGGCTCTCCCGTGCCAACCCGCAGTTTCTTGCAAAACTTTTTGCGATGGAAGCTCCCGAGGTAGCCAACGGCACCGTAGTGTTTAAAGAAATAGCGCGCGAAGCAGGCAGCCGCTCCAAGGTTGCCGTCGCCTCGACCGATGCGCACGTCGATCCGGTCGGCTCTTTGGTGGGCCAGCGCGGTGTGCGCGTATCAACAGTTACTTCGGAACTCGGCGGTGAGAAAATCGATATTATTGAATGGAACGAAAATATAAAATCGTTCATAGAAGAGGCTTTATCTCCCGCGCGCATCACCTCGGTAGAGCTTGACGAGGCCGAGCACAAAGCAACTATTAAGGTTGCCGACGACCAGCAATCCCTGGCGATAGGCCGTGGCGGCCAAAATGTGCGGCTTGCTGCCAAGCTTACCGGCTGGCGCCTCGACATCCAGTCGACAGGCGGCCCGAAGGTTGCCGAAGGCGAAGAGGCAAAAGAAGTAAAAGATCAGCCAACCATTGACGACGCAACGGAGGTTAAAGAATAAATAAAGTAAAAAGAAAAGCCCGACGGTACTCCGTCGGGCTTTTTGTTTGAAAACGAAAACCAACAAAGATCGGGAACATGTTTCTAGGTGTCCTTGCTTGGCTACTCCACCGCCTTCCAACTTGAATGAAACCGACGGGCGATGGCGACAGCCTCATGCATGGAAGGGCTGACAAGATCACAGATAATTTCGTAAGATGCGCCTATTTTCCCGACTGACTCAACCATGATCACCTTTCGGACCTGGGCTTCGATTTTCCCCGAAGTACCGTAGTCGTACCTAAAAAACATTCCGGGATGCACAAAATCAAAAATTTGATCACTTTTTTCGATAAAGCGCCTTTCCGATGCCGGCCTTTGCTACCAACTTCAAGAATGAACACTCTTCCTCGCATTGCTGCCTCCCTCTGGGGTTGCGGTGATTGCACAATCTGCCCGCACTATATATGATTGATGCATACTAATCAACACCTTATTTTATATATGAATCTTTGGCACGATGTACCTTTGGGCGATGACGCCCCGAACGAGATAAACGTTATCATCGAGATACCGAAGGGCTCGCATAACAAATACGAGATAGACAAAGCGACCGGCCTTATAAAGCTCGACCGCGCCAACTACTCCGACGCGGCTTTCCCCTACGACTACGGCTTTGCGCCGCAAACGTTATGGGACGATGGCGACGCCTTGGACGTCATTGTGCTCACCACGTATCCTCTGCAAACCGGCATATTGGTTGCCGTGCGCCCGGTGGCGGTAATGGAGATGATAGACTCCGGCGAGTCAGATTTTAAAGTAATAGCGGTGCCGGTAGACGACAAACGCTGGGATGACGTGCAAGACTTGGGCGATATCAACCAGCACACTATAAAAGAGTTTCAGCATTTTTTGGAAACGTACAAAGCCCTTAAAGGCAAACCGGCGCCGGTAGAGATAAACGCGGTCAAAGGCAAAAACGAAGCGATAGAAGCGGTCAAAAAATCGGTAGAGATGTATAAGGCAAAATTCTCGTAAGAATATATTGCGAGAATATGTTATATTCGTTCAATGAAATTTGAAGAACTGGCAAAGGCCTTTGCCGTTAAGGATTTGCCCGAAAGCGCGGTAGAAATAACCGGCGAGGTGCCGGCCGAGGTGGTCGCCGAGTATAAAGACGCGGCGCTTCTGCATATTGCCGGCGAGTTAAGCCTGCCCGGCTTTCGCAAGGGTCACGTGCCACCCGATGTCGCGCTTAAAAACATCGGCGAGGTGGCCGCGCTCGAAGAAGCGGCAGAGCTTTTCGTCAAAGATTTTTACCCCGAGCTTATCGAGCTTAAAAAGATAGAGGCGGTAGGCCGCCCCGACATACGCATCACCAAACTTGCGCCCGGCAACCCGGTTGGCCTTGTTATTCGCGCGGCCGTCTACCCGGAAGTGAACCTCCCTAAAAACTGGAAAGTTATATACGAAAAAATCCCGCTCGAAGACGCCCTTCCAGCGACAGATGCTGAAGTGGAGCAAACCATAGAATCGCTCCGCAAGAGCCGCGCGGTACCACCCACCCTTACAGAAGCGGAAGTTAAAGAAGGCAAAAAGCCCGAGGCCGTGTTGCCAGAGTTGACCGACGAGTTTGCCAAGTCTTTGGGCGCGTTCGAAACGGTAGAAAAACTTAAAGAGCAAATTAAAAAAGGCATCGCCGAAGAAAAGCAGCGCGCCGCCAAAGACGCCCGCCGCAGCAAAATAATAGACGCGCTCTTGGCAGAAACTACCGTGGCCGTGCCCGCTATTTTTGTCGAAAGCGAGCTCGACAAAATAATGAGCCAGATGCAGGAAGACGTTACACGCTTCGGCATGACCTTCGAGGATTATTTAAAACAAGCCAGCAAAACAGAACAAGGCATACGCAATGATTTCCGCGAGCAGGCCGCAAAGCGCGCCAAGCTCCAGCTCACGCTCAACAAAATAGCAAGCGATGAAAAGATAGAGGCAAACAAAGAGGATGCTGATGCCGAAATGAAGCACGCGATGGAACACTTCCCCGACGCCAACCTTGCGCTTTTGCGCATCCATATAGAAACGGTGCTGCGGAATGAAAAAACTCTGCAGCTCTTGGAAGGCAACCCAAATCCTAACAACGAGCCTGCACAACACGATCACGAGCATTAAATAGAAAAGAAAAAGAGCGGCTTGCAAGCAAGCCGCTCTTTGTTAGCTAAGCAGTACTGAAGGATCAGCGATATCCGTCGATCCGTTTGTGCTCTGCGAGCATGTCCCACTCGGCGACGGCCTGCGTGAGACACCCAACCTTCTGCTGGACGCCGCACTTGGCATCCATGAACTGGTCGTAGCTCACCACGTTGCTGTTGAAGGTCGGTGACAAAAAGACACCGACCACGAAAAGAGCGCAGCCCGCCATCGCAGCGATAACATAGTTCATCTCATTGCCCTCCTAGGCAAAGGCCAAAAATTGGCCGAATCATCAAGGTACTTCTATTTCTTTATTATTGTACTCCTAAAATCATATTTTGTCAATTATTGCATTATAATGGCATTATAATATACTAGGCTACATGGAACAAAAACTTATAAAAATCGGTTCTTCCACTGGAGTAACCATTGCTCCTGAAACCTTAAAAAAGTTGGGCATGCAAGCCGGCGACATCATTGAGACTGACGATAGTAATCAAATGTTTTCAGTAAAGCCAAAACAAAAAAACATACACGGTACGGTGGCACCTCAAATAGTAGCCTGGGCCGATGAGTTTATAGAAAAAAATCGCGAACTGCTTGATCGACTAAAAGACAAGTAGGATGCGCTACTTAACTGCCGAAGAAATTTTAGCAATACACGACCGCCTTATAGAACAAATAGGCGGATCTTTAGGCGTGCGCGAAGAAAATCTTTTGCGTTCGATAGCAGAGCGGCCTAAAACTTCTTTTGGCGGGCAAGAACAATTCCCCACTCTTTTTATTAAAGCAGCCGTCTATCTGGAATCGATAGCTACTTATCATGTCTTTGTTGACGGCAATAAACGCACAGCGCTTATAGTTGTCTATACTTTTCTTGCAGCAAATGGCTACTCGGTTGCCAAACTTCCTATTGAAGAAACCGAGGACTTCCTACTCGCGGCTGCCCAGGGACAAAAGAACTTACAAGAAATAGCCGCGTGGCTCGAGCAAAACAGTAAAAAAGTTTAATGCAGCCCGATGCCTGCGGCCTGGTCGGCTGCCGACTGCAATACTTCGCGCGGCCAGGGAGACGTCTTTTTTAAATTGGAAACGATACGGGATGAAAGCACTTCAGGCCGGGCTTGCAGCTTGCTCTGCACCTTGAGGATTGTATCCATTTCCGCCCGCGCCGTAACCACCAGCTGCGTCATGCTGTCTTCGATCGAGCGCAGAAAATCTTCAGAAAAAGTTTCAACCTCATGTTCAGTGGCGCCGTCGGCGCGCATCTGCACGAGAAGCTCCTGATGTTTCTGTCGATGGGCTCCCCAACTGTCGGACGTATTGCCGGTATTTAAAAAGTAGAGGCATGCGTCGCGCACCGCTGTTTTATGCGCATCCGTCTCCTGCTCTTCGTCAAACTCCACAGTTGGTTCCGCCGAAAGATTTTCCGAAGCAAGCTTCGCATCCCACTCCTTTTGGAGCGCTTCTGCTTCTGCCCGCGTAAGCGGGCGCTTGGGCTGCTGGTTTCCGCCTTGCGATATTCTTTCCATATTCATGCTTTAACTATACCAAGAAACGGCGCCTCATATTTCCTTCTTTTTGGTGGTATTCTTAAAGATATGACGATGGAAGACAGAATAATAAGCAATATCGACCGTAAGCGGGAAAGAAGGCAGGAAGTGCCTGCTTGGATTGAAGCGACCCACGAGAAAGCCGCAAAAATAGTGCGGGAATCGGCCATCAAGCCATCTGAATTTATAGATCTATATGGAGAAGAAGGCGTAAAAAGCGACGAAGCCTATGTCAAAAGATCTAAGTTAAAATTCGATCGCGATAACACGCTCGAACAGCAAGTAAGCAAAAAGCTGGCTACTATCTTTGAAGCGGTAATTTTAGAACAGTCAGAACTCAGCAATTGGTTTGGAAGCAACATAAGCACCATCAAAACTTCCGAGTATGACGACATCGCACGCGGCGTCGACATGATAGCCGAGTACTCAAGTGAAAATGCGGCAGCTCATCTTGCGCTCGGCATAGACGTAAGCTACAGCCCTGGCTCCGTTCCTAAAAAACTCGAAGCAATTTGCAAGGCAATAGAATCAAATGCGCTGCCAACCGTCCGTTACTTCAAGTCGGAGCAGCTTGGCATGCGCGGCGAACTTAAAAATATACCCAAAATAATACTCGGGGTGTCTTACGCAAAAGCCATGGAGCTTGCTAATGCGTGGCTTGGGGTTAAAGAGGGCCGCTTGCCAAAAAATACTTTTGTTAAACATCCAGTACGGTCGCATTTATTGCGCGAAATGCAAGTGCAATTTGCCGGGTTCGAAAAAATCGCCGTTGCCGCAAAGAACGAGGCTGTTGCCGCCGCTTACAAGCGCGCCTCGCTTATATTAGAAGAAGCGCTCAAAGAAGCTGCCAGCGAAAATATTTCCATACAAGAAGTAACAAGAAAAGATCACGATCCAGTACACGACGCTATCGAGGCGTTTATGGGCAGTCGCACAAAATAGCTTGTATGTTACGCATGCTTGAAATAATGCGGAAAAGTTGTAAAATGCTTCCATGCCCAAACATACAAATAGCAATCAAAACAAAACCAACACGCTAGATATCCGCGCGCAGCTCGTGCCGATGGTGCTCGATAAATCACCTTTCGGCGAGCGCGCTTACGACATTTACTCGCGCCTTCTTAAGGAGCGCATCATATTTCTCGCCGGGCCAATAGAAGACCACACCGCCAACCTGGTCATAGCGCAGCTCTTGTTTTTGGAATCAGAAGACCCCAAAAAAGACATCCAGCTCTATATAAACTCCCCCGGCGGCTCGGTGTCGGCCGGCCTTGCCATGCTCGATACGATGAACCATATAAAGCCCGACGTTTCCACGGTGTGTGTTGGCTTAGCGGCATCTGCAGCGGCGATTATTTTAGCCGCCGGACAAAAGGGCAAGCGCTTTGCCCTGCCAAACGCCGAGGTGATGATCCACCAGCCATGGGGCGGCGCCCAAGGCCAGGCAACCGATATAGAAATTACGGCCAAGCACATTATCGCCACCCGCGACAGGCTCAACAAAATCCTCGCCAAAGCAACAGGTCAAGACCTCAAAAAGATAGAAAAAGATGTCGAACGCGACTATTTTATGATGGCTGAAGAGGCCAAGAAGTACGGCCTCATAGACGAGGTGCTGACCCAAAAAGGCGTTACGACCACGCTTAAAAAATAATACAAGGGTTGACATAACCTATTGCAGCTTGCGGGTTTTGCTGCTATTCTGAAGGCGTTCAGATACTGTTACCTTTCACTACAAATTTTATGAAACCCTTTTATGTCATTAAAACTAGTGTTCGTCCTGCTTGTCCTAGCCGGCTTGGCGGGGATAGCTATTGGATATTGGATCCGGTTGCTGCTGCTGCGCGCGCGTAAAAACTCGATAGAAATAGAAATAAAAGAGCGAATGCTCGACGCCAACGTCGAGGCCAAGCGCATTACGGAAGAAGCCGAAGCCAAGGCCAAAACGATTGTAGCAACCGCGGAGTCAAGCCTCGCTGAAAAGGAAGAAAAGGTCACGCGCGCCGAAGACCGCGTGTTTAAGCGCGAGGAGGCTTTGGACAAAAAGCAAAACGAGCTCGACCAGGAAATAACCGCGGTTAAAAACAAGATAGAAGAGATAAAAGCCATCAAAGAGCGTGCCGACCTCTTGCTTGTCGAGCGCACGGGCGAGCTTGCAAAGGTCGCCGGGCTTAGCCGCGAGCAGGCCAAAGAGCAGCTTTTTGAGGAGCTAGAACGCGAAAGCGAGCTCGACTTGATGAACCGCGTGCAGAAGCTCGAGCGCGACGGGATGGAAAAGCTCGAGCGCCGCGCTAAAGAAATATTAACCACCGCCATACATCGCCTCGGCAATTCGGTCGCCTCCGACACGATGGCAACCGCCGTTACCATCCCCAACGACGAGATAAAAGGCAAAATCATCGGCAAAGAAGGCCGCAATATCAAGGCGCTCGAGCGTGCGACCGGCTGCGAGGTTATCATCGACGACACGCCGGGCTCTATCGTACTTTCTTCCTACGACCCGGTGCGCCGGGCGGTCGCGCGCATCGCGCTTGAAAATTTGATACTCGACGGCCGCATACAGCCCGCCAAAATCGAAGACACCGTAGAAAAAGCCAAAGGCGAAATACAAAAACTCATCAAAGAAAAAGGCGAGCAGGCCGCGTTCGAGGCGGGCGTGCTCAATCTCGACCCGCGCTTGATAATGATTTTGGGCCGGCTCTATTTCCGCACGTCCTATGGGCAGTCGGTCTTGCAGCACTCGGTCGAGATGGCGCACATCGCCGGCATGATAGCTGAGGAGTTGGGCGCAAACCCGCAAGTTGCCCGCGCAGGAGCGCTTTTGCACGATATTGGCAAGGCTTTAGACCACGAAGTGCAGGGCACGCATGTAGAAATCGGCCGTCGCGTGCTGCAAAAGTTCGGCGTATCGGAGGAGGTGGTCAAAGCGATGCAAGCGCATCACGAAGAGTATCCGTATGAAACGGTGGAGAGCGTCATCGTGCAGGTTGCCGATGCCATTTCCGGCGGCCGCCCCGGCGCGCGACGCGACAGTGTAGAAAACTACCTCAAGCGTCTTGCCGATATTGAAGAAATCGCAAACTCCTTTAGTGGCGTAGAAAAGTCGTACGCCATATCTGCCGGCCGCGAGGTGCGCGTCTTTGTGCGGCCCGAGGATATGAACGACTATCAGGCCCGCGAGCTGGCACGCAACATAGCCAACCGAATAGAGCAAGATTTAAAATATCCGGGAGAAATAAAAGTCTTGGTCATCCGCGAAACCCGTTCGATAGAGTTTGCGCGGTAAAAGCATAATTGCCTTTTCTTTATCTATATCGTATTGTTGCCCCAGACTTGAAAAGGAGGGCCAGATGCGTTTAGTAGTGTGCATCGATTCCGGCAGCAAGCTGAACCCAAAAGAGGTAACAGAGCAGCTTGCCTGTTACTATCTTCGAACGGATTTTTTGCTTGTATCGCCGGATAAAATCGAGATAACAAAATTTGAAAGCAAAACTCCGGGTATGCGGGTGCAAAAGCTCGCAGAGTTGCTGAGGATCCGCTACCCAGCGGCACAACTATGCGCCGCAGTAGTGGGGGGAGGTGAGTTTATCCCAAATTCGCAAGGGGTGGCCGTTACCCGGCACGCCGAGTTATATGCTTGCCATAAGAAAGGCGAGTCCGAGTCCGGCTATCCTGTTCTTCTCTATCCTGACTTGAATTTCGAACTTCGGGATTGGTTCAAGCAAATGGGAGAAGATGCAGAGACGCACGAAATAAAACTCGTAAAAAAGGATGAAAGTACCGCTCTTGAGGCTCTTATAGACATAATCCGTCTAGATCTGGACGGCGTGTCCGCCGAATCAGAAAAAGACCGCCCGCTGAACTGAACAGCTCCCTACTTAGGGGGCTCTTTCTTTTTTATTTAACAGCCGCGACAAAGCTCGTGTAGTTGAACTTCAGATCCTGTATAGACTCCTCTAACACATCTAGCTTGTAGCGTTTGGCCGCCGCGAGCGATGCTATCACGGCGGTCGTGGGCGGGAACTTCCCTTCTGACAAATCTTTGGCCGCTTGCGCGGTGTCGGGGTATGCTTCTACCTTTGCCTTAGGCCAGATGCGCCTTAGGTAGACGCGACACTGCCGCAAAGCTTGATCGTGCGAGACAATTTTGCTTATTTTGCCGGCCTGTGCGCCTTTTTTGACCAATAGGTTCATATGGATATCGATTTCAAATATCTTTTTGATATGAAAGTTGTGTTTTGACATCGCATGCACGGCCTCAAGCACTATTCCGCCGTTAGAATTTTCTATCGGGAAGACGCCGAGCGATATGTCCCCGCAATCTAGCGCCGCAAGGACATTTTCCACAGTTATAAGATACTCGATTTCGTACTTTTTAAGGCCTATTTTGTGGGCATACGTACGCCCGGCCTCCTCGCTAAAAGAACCGGGAGCGCCGGAAACCCCAATATTTATAAGGTTTTTTTGCTTTTTTGCCATATATAAAAGAGCTTACCACAAAAAAGCCCTTATTTGTCAAAGATTTCTGGCTAGTTCCGAGTGATAATGGCTCTATTGCAACGTTTTTTATGGGCGGTATACTAGGTGTCGCAGGGCTCCGTTATATAAAAAGCGTATTATCCATATAACCGTCTACTATGAATAAGCAAGATATAGCCGAAAAAGTGCAAGGAGTGCTCGGCGGTACCAAAGCCGATGCAGAACGCGCCGTCGAGGCGATGATAGAGGCTGTCGTAAGCTCTCTTAAGAAAAATGACGAGGTTTCTATCGCAGGGTTGGGTATCTTCAAGACAAAAATGCGCGCAGCGCGCACGGCGCGCAATCCGCGCACCGGAGAGTCGGTGCACGTACCTTCCATGCGCGTCCCCAAGTTCCAGGCTGCTAAGGCTCTCAAAGAAGCCGTTAAATAGTAAGTTGGGCAAATAGTTTACTATTTGCAATATAAAAAGTCCTCTCGAGACGAAAAAATCCGCCACGATGGCGGATTTTTTCGTTCTAAAACTGCGTATCTTGGCTATTTAAGTATATCGCTCAGGCTCGACATTGGTATAGGCACGTCAAACGTGCCGGCGGCATACGCCGCCACTTGGTACGGCGGAAAGAGCAGGTGCAAAGTGTCGCCATCGATGTAATAAAACTGCAGTGCCTCAGGGCTCGGCTCGGTACCAATGCGTACGGTGTCCAGCTCATCGCCCGCCGGGACGCTCCCCTCGCGTGCGGTTAGTTCTGCAACTACTCCTTGGTAAGCAAGCGCAGAGAGTTTAGGCAAGTAAGCAGCGCCCGGCTTAAATAGGTCGGCAAGCTGCAGCTGGTTGCCCTGGTTATCAAAGGTAAAGGTTTGATAAAAACCGTTGGGATGCGCGCCGAGCGTATCCTCGTAAATAGTAAATACATAGGACACAGTACTGGTCGACTGATAGGGCTCATACGTAGCCGCATAAACATATTTTCTATCCGGCCCCAGGCCTTGCGTTTGTATGTCCTCCGGCGTGAGGTTGGCAAAATCGCCGTCTTGCTTGAACTGTGCTATATCGTCGGCAAGCCCTTGTTCCATGACGCGTTCGGCTTTGGCGCTTGCATCGCCCGGCAAAGGCGGCTCAATCGGATAAGTAACGTCTATCGTGTAATACTGTGCATTTTCCGTATATTCGTAGGCATCGGAGGATGTTGCTACCCCACCGAGTATAGGCGATGTCTGCGCGGTTGGGGCAGTGGTTGGGGCATGCGCGGTATGAGCAAGTAAAGAAAAACCGAGCGCGACAATAAGAAGCACAAGCAATACCCCAACCCAAGCGACTATTTGTTTTGCGTTCATAAAATCAGTATAGCAAACCTTTATTTTTGTGCGGGATGGGAGAATCGAACTCCCAACCTCAGTTTGGAAAACTGATGTTTTACCACTAAACTAATCCCGCCTAAAACACACGCCTTACGTTTGCAGTATACTTTCTCTATGGACTTTATCAATCGCCTGCCGGCGCAGCTGCATGCCTTTTTGCTCAGCCTGGGGCTTTTTCTAAACTTTCTTGCAGCTGCGTTCAGCGGCACGGTATATGTTAACCAAACACCTCAGGTTGCAAGTTCAACCCTCGCTACAATAGCAACGTCTTCCCTATCAAATGGATCAAAGACAGCGACGACCACAACCGCGCAGGCAAAAAAACTTGCGCATTTAGCGGCACCACTCCCGACCCAAAAGCAGACCGCTACCAAAGTTACTGCCGCCTCAACAACCGCTAGTACGGGTCCAGCAGCACCGCAAACGCTCGATACACCCAGCGTCAGTGCAAGCCCGCAGGCTGTAGAGGATCTCAACGCGTCAACGCGCGCGGCGCTGGTTAATATTTTATGCACCACCGGCGCGGGCGGCAGCTTTGCACCCATATCCGGCAGCGGCGTTTTTATAGACAATCGCGGAGTCATCTTAACCAATGCCCATGTAGCGCAATATTTTTTACTCAAAGATTATCCCGTACCCGGCAACGTGCAGTGCATCATACGCGGAGGCAGCCCGGCCGCGCCGCTCTACACCGCCGAGCTTTTGTATCTGCCGCCCGAGTGGGTCGCCGCGAACGCATCGGAACTTACCGCGACGCATCCTTTGGGCGATGGCGAAAATGATTTTGCCTTTCTGCTGGTAACCGGCGCGGTTGCTCCCACTATCCCGCTCCCTGCCAGCTTCCCCGCTCTGCCGATGAGCGTAAACCCGCCACTAGTCGGCGCGCCGGTCTTGCTTGCGGCCTATCCTGCGCAGCTGCTCGACGGTCAAACCATACAAATGAACCTTTACAGCAGCTCTGCGGTGTCGACCGTGGAAGACATATACACGTTCGGCTCGCAAAATATCGATGTGCTTTCGCTCGGCGGCAGTGTCGTGTCGCAAACCGGCTCCTCCGGCGGCGCATTGATGGGGCTCGGCAGCGGCAAACTGTTAGGCATCATCGCTACGGAAACTATCGGCACTACAACCGCCGACAGGCAGCTCAATGCTATAACCATAAGCTATATAGACCGCCAGCTGGCCAGCTCGGGCAAAGGCGGCCTCGCAGCATTTTTAAGCCAAAACTTGCAAGCTGCGGCAGCTAACTTCAACCAAACCACCGCCCCGCAAGAAACAGCGCAGCTGGAAGCGTTTCTTAATAAGCAATAAAGAAAAACCGCCCAGCACGTGCTGGGCGGTAGATGTTATTTATTCATATCATCGAGCATACGCTCATAAAATTGTCTTTCTGAAACACTCCAAGCATCGGCAATTTTATCCTTGACCTCTTTTCGTGTAAGAGGTTCTCCTCTTTCGGCAAGACTTTCGTATCTTTGCCGTTCTTCAACGCTCCATGCGGCGTGAGATTTTCGGAGTATCCTTTCGCGATAAGTTGTCATGACTCCCTCTTCTCAATTAACTCACGAAATATTCGCGAGCTAAATAGACTAAATAGAGAGGAGGAATCTGTCACATTCCTCCGGGTACTTTGATAGTTTTGCTCCTACTGCCCCATTTGCGGGTACTCAGAGCTTCTGTTGCCAAGCGGGATATCAGCCCGCTCCGTTCACATGCCCATGATCCGCATTGTCGGCCCAAAAAGGTTATGCTCACTCCCCCACTTAGCGTAGAGAAGGAGCATTCTTTCTTCGGCTCTGGCGACATGGCTCGTCGGGTAAGCGATGCTCTGACCCTCTCGCTTCTGCTCGAGTCGTATGGCCGAAGCCGCATACGAATCGTTAAGCAGATGCTGATGATCATCGCTCCACTCACAGGGTTGGCAATTTGCACGGGTGGTACAAATCACAAACCCCTGCTCGACCACAGGAATTGCAGAATAGTGCAATCCTTGGCCGAACACCTCGAGCGCAAGCTCATGTCCCACGGGTTCCAATTTCAGCCGGCTGGCCAAGAAATTGGGGACCGCGAGGTTCATATAGCTTCTGTCGTCCACGGGGCAGCTCAAGCCATTAAGCTGGCAGAGCTCCGGGAAGTGGGTCACATATATCGTGACCTTTTTCCCTGCACCGAGCGGCCGCACCTTCTTTCGAAAGGATGCGGTGTACTGGGGGACAACTTCCCTGATCATGTCTCGCGGACGAGTCGTGACCTCAAGGAATTTGTCCAAGAACTCGCTGGTCTTGCCAGTCGTGGTAAGTTCGAACTTGTCCATGGTGCCCTCCTGAGGCTTGGGCGGATCGCCCTTGTTTCGATGAACTCTGACACCAGTATACCCTCTGCCGGGTTAAATGTCAAGATTACTGTCTATATTTTGGCCCTATTTTTAGCTATTTTAGCTATATATTTCAACGTTTTAGGTAAATCTTGGTAATAATTCATCAATTTTATTGACTATTTTTTAAGATGGGCTTATACTGGCTCTAATGGAAATTAAAGAAGCTTTAGAAATTTTAGGGCTCAGTGAAAAGCAAGCGGCTGTTTATACTGCTCTACTTCAGCTGGGGCGGGCTTCGGCTTACTCTATCGCCACCAAAAGCGGGCTCAAAAAGCCCACAACTTACATCATCTTAGACGAATTGATTAAAAAAGGTTTGGCTGCCCGCGTGCCTCGCGAGAAAAAGCAGCAATACATTGCCCGGCCGCCCGAAGAGGCTTTTGCGGTGGCGCAAGAAAAATTAGACCTGGCCAAGCAAAAGCTGCCAGAACTTTTGGCTATGACTAAAGGCGAAGCGACAAAAGTAAACGCGATCTATTTTGAAGGCATAGAAGGTTTGAAGAAAACGATGGAATATGGATTTAAAGAAGCCGCTGGCAAAGAGCTGGTTGGATTTTATGCGACCAACGAACATACGCCAAAGGAGCTCTCCGATTACTTTTTAGAATGGAACGAAAAGCGCGCAAAGCTTGGCATACCTATGCGCGGCATCGCGCCCGAACATACCTCGCTCAAAGACTATCGCGATACCGACGCCAATTTTAAGCGTGTCTTTAAATCGGTCCCCTACGGCCAATACTCCTCGCATATCGCTATAGACGTGTCGGGCCAGTATGTACGCATCCATGATTATAAAAACCTGCAGGGTATAGTGCTAGAAAATGCAGAGGTTGCCAAAACAGTAAAAGAAATATTCGAAATGCTTTGGCAGAGGGTTTGATATAACAAACTAAAAGAAACCTGTCTGCAAAAACTGCTGTTTTACCTTTGAGAACAGTACGAAAGGCACGAATATGAGCAATGTCGTTATGCGGCGCGCTACTGAGTGCGATATCGCAGCTATCGCCTCTATCAATGCGCGGGTATTTTTGGGCGACCGCGACAAAATTGTTGGCGCACAAGAGTGGGTCGGCACCTGGTTTAGGGCCTATCCTTTGTATCAATACTTTGTCGTCGAAGTAGATGGCGCATGCGCCGGCTACGCCGGCTGGCAGATGCACGGCGGATTCCATCGCGCCGAGCCGGTGATCGAGCTCGACCAAGTGGGTATCGACCCAAAGTATCAGGGTCAACAGCTCGCCCCGCAGCTTATCAGCTATTCGATAAAAGAATCGGCAGCGCTCATGCGGCAGAAAAACGACCGTATCGAGAGCCACATCAGCTTTGTGGTGTGGGTCTATACATTCAACCAACACGCGATGAAAGTCTACGCCCAGATCTTTACCGAGGGCGCGTGCGGATTCCGCCTCCAGTTCGGCAACAGGGCCGAGACCATGCTGCGGCTGCGCTTACCGGTAGTCATGCCGGTACGCGCACAGTAAACTCCCCATCCCCAAACATCTCTTTACGTTATGTTTGGGGATTTTTATTTACTTACCGCTCCAGCGAGCAAAAATGCCGCACGGCAGCAAACGGTCGGAATCTTTTTCTTGTATAGAAAGCTCGCCGCACTCCACTTGCCCAGCATATTTTTCCTTAAGATCGGTAAGATTATACGCAAACGCTAAGGGCGAGTACCCTTCCGCATAGCCGTTTATCAAGAAAAAGAGCGGCTTGTCGGAAAGCAGCTGTTTGCAAAGCTCCATCAATTCTAAAAAGTTTTCTTCTATCTTCCAGATTTCGCTTTTCGGACCATGGCCAAACGCGGGCGGATCCATAATGATGCCGTCGTATTTGTTGCCACGTTTTATCTCGCGTTTTACAAACACCAAAACATCTTCAATCATCCAGCGTATTGGTTTGTCTTCCAGGCCGGAAAGTTTTGCATTTTCCCGAGCCCAAGCTACTGCTGTTTTAGAAGCATCTACATGCGTTACCTGCGCTCCAGCCTGCGCCGCAGCCAAAGTCGCCCCGCCGGTGTAGGCAAAAAGGTTCAACACAGATGGAGCTGGCGCAGAAATTTGTTGAGCGGACACGCCGATACTGCTTTTAGCAGCAGAGGGTGTCTGAGAGATAAATTTCTGCGCCAGCAACCCCCGCATCCACTCCCAATTAGGCAGCTGCTCGGGGAACAGCCCCGTGTGCTTAAACGAAGTCGGCTTGATAAGCATCTTTAAGCCGCCAAACCCTATTGGCCACTCGGCAGGCAGACTTCCCTTCCACTTCCCCACTTCTCCGCTCTCGCGGATATAAACTCCCTGCGCTTTGTCCCAAACATCCTGAGGTAACTTCTTCTCCCACAAAGCCTGCGGGTCAGGACGTGCCAAAATAACATTCCCAAAACGCTCGAGCTTTTCTTCCCTGCCGGAGTCTAACAGCTCATAATCGGTCTGCAGCTTTGTAATTAAAGTTACTCTGTCCATACTATTCGGTCGGGGCGCCCAGAATCGGACTGGGTCATCTTGCTCCCAAAGCAAGCGTACTACCGGTATACGACGCCCCGCGACTTAGCTACTCTAACACACAAAGTGCCTTTGTCCTTTATGTGTCCTTTAAAAGAACCTTACAGGATAATATTTTCAAATAATTCAACTTTTGCCCTTTTGCTGCCAAAATCAAGGTATACGCAGGCCAAATCTATCTCCCAAGGCATATTTTCAGGCACTTTATGATCCAAAAGGTAGGTTTGAATTGCTCTATGTACCCTTTTTAGCTTTGACTCATGGAAATTTTCCTCAGGACGCACGTTTTCACGCGAAACCTTAGATTCATTTTCACGTGTAACAGTCTTAACTTCTATGAATTTTAAAACTTTTGCCTTTTGAGCAATTATATCTATCTCGCCCCAAGGTTTCCAATAATTACGCTCTTTGACGATATAACCTTTATTTACAAGGTATTTGCAAGAGACTTCCTCGCCAATATCTCCTTTTCGCCGCTTTTCTGTCTTTTTTAAGTCTTTTTCTATCTTTTTGGACATACTTTCACGTGTAACTTTAAATACTGGTGTTTCATATGTAACATAACGCCTCAAAAATACATGAATATTGGATTAAGGACTGTCCTAAGGGCTTTAAAAGCCGTCCTTTAATGCACATTTCCCCATAGTTATCCACACAAAATAAAATTCTGCCTTACAGGGTAACAAACTTGCTATCCCCAACCTGGCTGTCTTTTACCTTGTGTTGTGTGAACAAAAAACAGTGCGGATAGGGAGAATCGAACTCCCACCTCGTCCTTGGCAAGGACGCGTCCTACCATTAAACAATATCCGCCTGAGAACACTAAGACTATATCATAGCGAAAGCATTTTGCACTTTTCCTTAGGCATTAGCTTTGATTTCTTTATTTTTAGTGCTTCTGGAGGGATTCGAACCCCCAACAACTGCTTCGAAGGCAGTAATGATATCCATTTCACCACAGAAGCGCGGACCTATATGGCTTCCGCCCTAGTATGACACAGAAGCATCTTATCCCTAAAACCTATAAACCCAAAAAACTCTGCTAGAATTGCACCATGCAGCTTACGGACGCAAAGATCCCAAAAGAGGTTTTGCATATACTTGAAACGCTCGAAAAGGCCGGCTACGAGGCGTGGATAGTAGGGGGGTGCGTACGCGACCTATTGCTTGGTCGGACGCCAAAGGATTGGGACGTTACCACCAATGCCGATCCGGTTGCCATACAGGCATTGTTTGAAAACACCTTTTACACCAATGATTTTGGCACTGTAGGGGTAGTTACCGACCCTACTTCGCCAGAGGCTACGGAAGGGCGCGGCGAGCCTATAGACCCGAGCGTAAAGGTAGTCGAGGTAACTCCATACCGTCTAGAAGGGGAGTATAGCGACGGGCGGCGCCCTGACAGCGTTATTTTTAGCCAAAAACTAGAGGACGATCTTAAAAGACGCGACTTTACGGCCAATGCCTTGGCCTATAACCCGGGCACCGGCCAACTTATTGACCTTTACGAGGGCATAAAGGACATCGCTGCAGGCAAATTGCGAGCCGTGGGGGAACCGAGGGCCCGGTTTGCTGAGGATGCACTGCGCATTATGCGCGCAGTGCGCATATCGGCCGAGCTAAACTTTATTATCGAGCCCGCTACCAGGACAGCAATGCAAGAATGCGCAACGCAGCTGGGCAATATATCCAAAGAGCGCATACGCGACGAGTTTGTGCGCATAGTGAACTCTCCGGAACCTATGAAAGCTCTTATATTAAGTCACGATCTGGGCATTTTACAGTACGTATGCCCCGAGCTCGAAGAAGGTATAGGTATCGACCAAAACCAAGCGCACTCCTACGACGTGTTCGAGCACAATATCCGGGCTCTCCAGCATGCTGCCGACAAAGGCTGGTCTCTTGAGGTACGTTTAGCCGCCCTTTTGCACGACATTGGCAAGCCTAAGACCCGCCGCCGATCGGAAGAAAAGAACGACTGGACCTTCCATGGCCATGACGTAGTGGGGGCAAAAATGGCCAAAAAGGTACTCGAAAGGCTCAAGTTTCCACGTGAAACGACAGATACCGTCTCCAATTTGGTGCGCTGGCATATGTTTTTTAGCGACCCTGACAAGATAACACTTTCGGCTGTGCGCAGGATCATTGTAAACGTAGGTAAGGACCATATAGACGACCTCGTTAAGCTCCGCATATGCGACCGCATCGGCACCGGTCGACCAAAAGAGCAGCCGTTTAGGCTGCGGAAGTATCAGTCGATGATAGAGCAGGCTTTGCGCGACCCTATTTCCGTAGGAATGTTAAAAATAGATGGTGTGGACGTGATGGAAACAACAGGTGAAAAGCCGGGCCCGAGGCTTGGCTGGATACTGCATGCTTTGCTTGAAGAAGTGCTTGACGACCCCGATAAAAATACCAAAGCCTATTTAGAACAAAGAATAAAAGAGTTTGCTGCGTTGCCTGACGCCAGTCTGCGCGCGCTAGGGGAAGGTGGTAAAGAAAAAAAGGAGGAGGCCGAAGAAGGCGAAGTGCAGAAACTAAGGAAGAAATACTTTGTGGATTAAGGTTTATTTGGAATGTCCTTTAGGTACGAAACGTTATCCACATGTAGTGTCTTTGATGTCCTTTACATTGTCTTTTATAAGCGTAGT
>Ga0265338_10000900_pt1 | contig 49987 bp, 42 predicted proteins | sample 42126metaG_FD_193579 | JGI IMG/M metagenome (GOLD analysis project Ga0265338, IMG submission 193579) | Rhizosphere microbial communities from Carex aquatilis grown in University of Washington, Seatle, WA, United States - 4-21-26 metaG | ecosystem: Host-associated > Plants > Roots > Rhizosphere...
ATGCACCAAGGCCTCGGCTACTTGACCCCCGCAGAGGTCTATGAAGCCTACGACAAAGACAAAGAAACAGGGGATGATTCCCCCCTATGAAAACACCGTCACTGGTACAGAAAAACGGGAAGGTACACCCCAACACCCAACACCTAACACCTAACACCCAACACTCAACACCCAACACCCAACACTCAACACCCAACACCTAAAACGGCAAATTATAGTGAAACAGCCACGCGATCCCCATGGCGAGGCCGTCGCAGATGGCGAAGCCCACGAGCACGTACACCATGCCGCTGCTCCAGATACGCTGAGCGATGTTAGGTGGAGGATTTCGTTCGAGCCGGTACTTCTCGAGAAGCGCCTTCCCCGATTTGATGCCCATCTCGATTTGCTTGCGGTTCGGCGGGCGGGTGGTAAAAAGCCACTGGGTCGCGTAACCAAGCGGGCGCCAGAAGGCGAGCGTGGCAAGAATGGCCACAATCGCTTTTCCATAGATATCGCCGAGAGGCAGGCTGAGGATCCCAAAGAAGATCGAGAGGGCGGCCCACAAGTTCGTGCCGCACCGCGGATGCACGCGGTTCATGCGTTCCACCACTTCGGGCACGAGGGGCTCCCCTCGCTCAATGGCGTGGACTACCTTGTGCTCTGCCGCGTGAATTCCCGACAATGGAAGGAGCCTCATGCCGACGAACAGGCATATCAAGGGAAGAACCGACACATAGACGTCGGTATCGCCCCGTACCCCCATCCGCGTGAGCAGATGGACCGCGGGTTCCTGAAGAAACCCTCCGATCGCCACGAGCGCGAACATCAGTGCGCCGGTCGAGGCCAAGGCCCACCACGGCACGCCCACGCCGAACGCGCCGTTGGTGAGATAAACGCCAAAGGGCGTCGCCATGCCGCCGACCAGAGGAGGCTTCGTAGCATGCGCCGGTTTTGGATAGAGGTCGCTGGCCGACACGAAGCCGAGCACATTCTGGTCAGAGTCCAAAACGAGCAACGAGTCGAATCCGCCGTCCGAAAGAAGTCGCAACGCGGCAGCGCCCGTTTCATGCTTGCCGATCGTTCCGAAGCTATCCGTAACGGCCCCCTCGACCGAGTCGAACGGGCTTGCGCCGCGGGCCAAGGCGTCGGCTAGGGTCCTGTTGGTGACCACCCCCAGTAGCTCCGATCCCCTTTTAACCGGCATTACCTGCAAACCGCTTCGAAGGGCGGTGGCCGCTCGCTCCAGGGAGCTTTCGCTGCTCAGGCACACGATGGGCCGCATAAAGGTGACGACCGGCTGATTGAGCGATTCGGGCAACATGGGTGTCAAGAGAGGATACGCTTTTCGGGCGCCTAAGTTCCCGAGGCCAAGCTACTGCGCCATTACACCCGCAAGAAGCAGCTTCTCAGGATCGACTGTGCGTTCCATACTCAAGACATACGAGAGCGGGTGGGAGACGAGCTTCGTGCCGTCTACCCCTACCATTTCCCCCTTATAACCGCTGATCAGGCGATTGGCTGCGAGTGCGCCCAGTCTCAGGGCCAGCACGCGGTCGAATGCTGTAGGCGAGCCTCCGCGCTGCATGTGCCCCAGCACGAGGTAGCGGGCCTCGAAACCCGTGTTTCGCTGAATAAACTCCTTGATGTCGGCGGCTCGCGCCGCGCCCTCCGCAACCACGATGATGCTGCTGCGCTTTCCCTTGTGCGCGGAGGATCTTAGGTCGTCGCAAACTTCCAATAGCGAGTAGGGCACTTCGGGAATGAGAATTGCTTCCGCTCCGCCGGAAAGGCCTGCCTCCAGGGCGATAAACCCGTTGCGTCGGCCCATTACCTCGATCACAAAGACGCGTTCGTGAGAATAGGCGGTATCGCGAACCCGGTCGATAGCGCCGATCGCCGTATTCACGGCGGTGTCAAATCCAATCGAGTAATCGCTGCCCGCGATGTCGTTGTCGATGGAGCCAGGCACCCCCATCACGGGAAACTCGTATTCTTCCCAAAGCTTGAGCGCGCCCGCCAGCGACCCGTCGCCTCCAATAACCACAAGGCCCTCGACGCCGCCATTGCGAAGTGTCGTCATTGCCGCTTCGCGGCCTTCCGGGGTCATAAACTCTTTGCTCCGGGCCGTGCGCAGCATGGTGCCGCCGTGTGTGATGATGCCACCAACGGCGGATGAAGGGAGTTCCATCGCCTCGTTGTGAATGATTCCCTCGTATCCGTGGACGTATCCGACGCAGGTGGCCCCGCGCCCGATCGCAGCCCGGACGACGCCTCGAATCGCCGCGTTCATGCCTGGGGCGTCGCCGCCGCTCGTAATCACAGCGATTCGATTCATAGAATAATAGTCGGTCGTTCAACCTGGCGACATTGCCGGGTAAAGGTAGGACGTTCCAGCTAATGCATTGAACAATGCAATCCCACAAGAATTACCGGAACTTGGGATGCCATAATCTCCGATTGATGAGCCATTGAGGCTTGCCGACAAACCTAACGCAAAGGGTAAGGTGCAATGCATGTCCGAAGACGTCTTTGAAAGAGTCAAGAAAGTTACCGTCGAAGTGCTGGGCGTAAAACCAGAAGAGGTTGTGGATAGCGCCTCTTTTACCGAGGATTTGGGAGCCGATTCCCTCGACGTAGTCGAATTGGTGATGGCATTCGAGGATGAATTCAGTATCGATATTCCCGACGAAGAAGTCGGCGAGATCAAGACCGTTGGAGACGCGGTCACCTACATTACGAAGAAGCAGGGTTGATGGCTGACATTCCCGGCCCGTCAGGGCGGGTCGTTGTGACGGGCTTGGGCGCGGTGACGCCTCTTGGTGTCGGCGTCGACGTCTTTTGGCCAAGAATTCTCGCGGCCGAATCTGGAATCGACCGGATCACCCTGATTGACCCCTCCGCTTTCGCGACACAAATCGCGGGCGAGGTTAAAGATTTCAACCCCGAGGATTGGCTCGATAAGAAAGAAGCCCGGCGCATGGACCGGTTCATTGCTTTCGCCGTCGCCTCGGCCACTATGGCTCTGAAGGATTCCGGGCTCCCCACCGAGGGCGAGATCGCCAACGATATCGGCGTGATGATCGGCTCTGGGATCGGGGGCTTGACCTTCCTTGGGGAGCAGGCGCATCGGCTTTTTGAAGGAGGACCTGGCAAGGTTTCGCCATTCCTCGTGCCATACATGATTCCGGACATGGCGTCAGGCTACGTGTCCATCGTTCATAAACTGAAGGGGCCAAACTCCTGCGTGGTGACTGCTTGTTCCACCGGCGCCAACGCGATCGGAGACGCCTACCACATCATCAAAAGGGGCGACGCGGTCGCCATGCTGGCAGGGGGTTCCGAGGCGCCGATCAACGAAATCGGCCTTGCCGGGTTCTGCTCTGCTCGAGCTATGACCACCCGCAACGACGCGCCAAAAATTGCATCGAGGCCGTTCGATGTCGACCGAGACGGCTTTATCATGGCCGAAGGGTCCGCCGTTCTCGTCATGGAAGATTACGCCCATGCCAAGGCAAGGGGCGCCAGGATGTATGGCGAGATCATCGGATACGGGATGTCGGGCGACGCCTACCATATGACCGCCCCGGACCCTGAGGCGGACGGCGCTTTCCGATCGATGCGCATGGCCTTGAGGACGGCGGGCATCAAGCCGGAGGACGTGGATTACATAAACGCGCACGGCACATCGACGCCTTACAACGATCGCACCGAGACGCTTGCGATCAAACGCGCTTTCGGCGAACAAGCTTACAAGGTGCCGATTAGCAGCACGAAATCGATGATCGGCCATTCCCTCGGCGCCGCGGGCGCTATCGAAGCGGTGGTTTGTTTACTCGCCATGCGCGACGGGGTTTTGCCTCCCACCGCGAACCTGGACAAGGCCGATCCTGAGTGCGACCTGGATTACATACCCTTGAAGCCCAGGAAAGTCCAAGCGAACGTGACGTTCTCAAACTCCTTCGGTTTCGGGGGCCACAATGTGAGTCTGGTGTTCCGAAGGGTTTGACACTCTGCCAGAATGATCCTGATGGATCGCTACGACGTCCTGGTGGTCGGCGCCGGCCACGCCGGCATTGAAGCCGCCCTCGCGGCCGCCCGAATGGGCCGCAAGACCGCTTGCATCACCCTGAACCTAAACCGGATTGGGCATCTGCCATGCAACTGTAGCATCGGAGGGCCAGCCAAGGGCCATCTGGCCCGCGAGGTAGACGCCTTGGGCGGCCAGATGGGGGTGACTACCGATCACGCCCTCACCCATATTAGGCGGGTGGGAACAGGTAAAGGGCCTGCGGTTCAGACCGTGCGCGCGCATGTTTGCAAGAGCCTTTATCCAGAGCTGATGCAAAGCGTCATGCGTGGCCAAGCCAACCTCACGATGATCGAGGCCTCCGTGGAAACCGTCCTCACAGACGGAAACAAAGTGCGCGGCGTTACGGTTCGCCTCGCGGGTGAGGAGGCCTTGACCCAGATTGAGGCGGGCTCGGTTGTGCTTACCACGGGCACGTTCCTCAACGGCCTCTGCCACGAGGGGCGCAAGAAGACGGTGGCGGCAAGGCATGGCGATCAAGCCGTATTTGGGCTCTCAAGCTTTCTCAGCGACCTGGGCGTCAATCTTCGCCGGTTCAAGACGGGAACCACGCCCCGCATCAGCCTTTCCTCGATCGACTTCTCGAAAAGTGAGATCCTAGACAGCGATCCGGAATCGGGCGCGCTCAGCTTCCTGCACGACCGGCCCATGCCAAAGCGCTCCCTGCTCCCCTCGTGGCAAACCCGGACGACCAAGGAAACCCACGATATGCTCAAGGAAAGGCTCAACGAGAGCGCCATGTACGCGGGAGAGATCCAAGGGGTCGGGCCGCGTTATTGCCCAAGTATCGAAGACAAGGTCGTCCGGTTCGCGGAAAAGGAGTCGCACCCCATCTTTCTAGAGATTGAGGAATGGGATAGCGAGTCCGTCTACGTGCAGGGGTTCTCCACTTCGATGCCGGCGGAAGTCCAGTTGCTGGCACTTAAGACCGTTCCCGGCCTGGAGAACGTGGAGATGCTTCGGCCGGGCTATGCGGTGGAGTACGACATGGCCGACCCGATCCAGTTGACGCCCGAACTGATGTCCAAACTCCTTCCCGGGCTGTTCTTGGCCGGACAGCTGAACGGCACGAGTGGTTACGAGGAAGCGGCCGGCCAGGGCATTGTGGCCGGAATCAACGCGGCCCGGTTCGCGACCTATGAGGAGCCTGTAAGGTTCGCGCGGAATGGAAGCTTCCTAGGCGTGATGATGGACGACCTTGTCACGAAAGGCGTCGACGACCCGTACCGGATGCTCACCGCCAGGGCCGAACATCGTCTGTTGCTGCGGCACGACAACGCCGACCAACGCCTCACCCCAATCGGGCGGGAAGTTGGACTTGTCGACGACATGCGCTGGCAGCGGTTTTGCGAGAAGACGGAGTTGATCGAAAAAGGCTTTGAAGCCCTAAGAAACACCTTCGTGTCGCCTGCTCACAACGAGACGGTGGATGCAATGGACTTCACCGCGGTCAAGACCAAGATCAGTTTGTTCGAACTGATGAAGCGCCCGGAAGTTTCCCTGAAGGATGCAGCGAGGCTCTCTGAGAGGCTGGGACTCGGCCTGAATCTGGAGATCGAACCAAGCGAAGTGCTTGCTCGTGAGGCCCTCGCGCAGTTGGAGCTTGCCGCAAAATACGACGGCTACCTGCAAATCCAAGAGCGAGCCGCCAACCAAGCGCACAAGTTGGACGCGATGCTGATCCCCATCTCACAAGATTACGCCGCGATGAAGGGGCTGAGCTACGAGACGGTCGAAAAGCTCTCTCGCGTGCGCCCAACGACGGTGGGACAAGCAAGCCGCGTCCCAGGCGTGCGGCCCTCCGATATCGCCCTTCTCATCGGACACTTGAGAGGATCGAGAAGAGGTGTAACACTAAGTTCTTCGGGAATGGCCGACTCAGAACCTCGTCGGTGAGCTTCGAACTGGCCCCTTAAACGTAGGTGGCCGCTCCCGCGTATATTGGCCACCTACTTGGTTGGCCCTCTCCTCGCAACGTCAAGGCTGCAAAGGCGCCCTAGAAACCAGACCTCCTTCCTTCGGAGGCCGTCGCATGGGGTTTGTTGGACCGCGCCAAAAAGCTTCAAGGGCTGCTAACACCAAACCTCCACCCCCCGTGGGGGAAGGTCGGTGAGCCTGCGAACCGGGGGGGTCCGAACGTCAAGGTTCCGAAGGCCCGATTGAGCAAATCGCCGAGGATCGCCTCATGCCCTGCTAAAGCACCGGATTCAGCAGTTGCGTCTTAGTGCCCGGTGGGTTTATATGCCGGGTTCAACAGGAGGAAGCTCTCCAGCGCATAGCCCGTCTGCTCCAGCGCGCTTTGCGAACAGCGCTCCGGCGTATCGTTGATCGTGTGCCAGTAATCGTAACGAAAGTCGATGAGGTCCAAAGTCGGGATGCCCTTCGCGAGGAGGGGTAGATGGTCGTCCTCGAGGTCGTCGCCAAGCTCAAATGGAAAAGTCTTCTGTAGCCCAGCCCTCGTCGCGTTTTGGAAGAAGGCCCGAGTCAGGTCCGGCGCCTTGGAATAGCTTTCCTGCTCCATCCCTACAACCAGGTCTTTCTGGCCGATCATGTCGAGCAAGATTCCGTAGTCCGGCTTGGGATCGGGCAAATGGTCTGCAAAATAGTCGACTCCGAGCAGCATCTCGTTGATCTGCGGTCCAACATCTTCGCCGTCGTCCAGCAGGTACATGATGCCTACATCCGGGTGTTTGTCCTTGATCGCCTGGGCAAGTTCTAGGATCACGGCCACGCCGCTGGCCCCGTCGTCGGCGCCAGGGATAGGGTGCAACTCGGCGTAGTTGTTCGCCCATTTGGAGTTTGGGCCGTCCGCAAAGGGACGCGAATCCCAATGGGCCAAGAGCACCATCCGAACTTTCGCATCCTTCCAGTTCTGCGAGCCGATCACGTTGTAGATGTCGAGATCCTGTCCGTTAAAGCTCCAATGGTGGGTGAGGTGCTGCGTGTGAACGTCCTCGCAGCTTTTTTTAAGCTCCTGGATCATCCAATCCCGGCATTTGATCTGAGCGTCGGTTCCGGGGACCCTAGGACCAAAGGTGACCTGCTTCAGCAGATAATCCCATGCGACCTTGCCGTCAAAAGCATAGGTGGGCGCCTTAGGGGTGCCCTGTTGGGCGCATCCCAAGGCTGTTGCAGCGCAAATCCCAAGGAATGCTCGAAAAAACCTCAAGCGCATTTGCTCCATTCTGAAAGCTTCAGCCCTCGACGCGCACGCCCATCGAACGAGCGGTGCCGGCGATGATTCTCATCGCCATCTCCTCGTCGCTGGTGTTGAGGTCGGCCATCTTCAGCTTGGCCACTTCGCGCAGTTTGGCGGTGGTGAGAACGCCCGCCTTATCCGTCTTGGGGTTGCCCGCGCCCTTCTCAATTCCAGCCGCTCGCTTGATGAGGTCGGCCGCGAGAGGCTGCTTTACAACGAAGGAATAAGATCGATCGGAGTAGACGAGAATCTCGACCGGGAGCTTAAAGCCCATTTGGTTCGCCGTCATCTCGTTGTACTTCTTCAGGAACTCCATCATGTTGATGCCCGCCTGGCCGAGCGCAGGGCCGACGGGAGGCGCCGGAGTGCCCTTGCCGGCAGGGATGTTCAGTTTGATCACGCTGGTAATTTGTTTAGCCATTTCTCTTCAGTTCCTCAATAGGAGTCTTTCAACCAGGTGAGAGGGAAGCATCAACCGGTCCAAGAGGAGATTATACCAAGGCCCACAGAAGCGAGCGGCAACTGGGTTGCCCCACCTGCCGCTCATTCAGCGAGATAGCTGCCCTATTCTGTCGGGAAGAATCCCCTGTAGACGAACCCAATCGTCAACGGATAGATGGCGAAAGTGAAAAGCATCCCAATGCCGCACGCTATGGCGCCGAGTTCGGCGCATATGCTGGCGACAAAGAGGAGCAAGACCATCATCACCGGACTAGAACTGTTGATCAGCGACATGCTTTTTTTCATCGCGTCGAACGGCGCAAGATTTTGCCTCAAGATCAGTAGCGGTGTCAGCGACCAAGCGGCTGCAAGGTAAAGCCCTGGGATAACGCATAAATACATTCCAATGGTGCTGCAGAGCCCAATGACGAGCCCCGCCGTGATCAACGGCCCGACCTTCTTGAATCCTACAAAGAGATCGTTGATCGCGGTTTTTTGGCCCCCAATTCTCCGTACTGCGACATCGAGGTAACCGGCGAAGAGGGCGTAGCTCACTGCGATGATCAGCACCATCGCAAGCATGTAGCCAACGAGCATCATCGGAAGCGAAACGGCGGCTGTAGCCGACGTTCTTGATGCCGAAGCCGCTAAGCCCGCGCCCAGACCTAACGCTGCAGCAATGAACATCGCAATCACGTAGGTGACTCCTGCGACCGCCAAGATTATTAAGCTGGCTAACGCCCAATAACCAAAATCTGACTGCAAGACCTTAAACGCATTTGTGAGGGCGTCGAACGAAACGGGCCCCGAGGTAGAGGGCGGCATTCCTTGATTTTGTTCCGGAGGTGGCTGCATAGTGTTATCGTACGCACTCCCTACCATGCATAGCAACAGCAAGGTTGTTGTGCGCTCCTTTTGTGTTGAGACGGACCATGTTGGGTGTTAGGACCCTACGGCCTAAAATAATTGCTGGGGCCTTCATGGCCAACCGCCTGGCCCGGCGGGAAGAAGTTCAGATAAGTGAGGGCGATCGTGATCGGGCCGATGGCATAGGTAAACAGGCCCCCTACACAACAAGCGATGAACCCGAGCCCTGAAAGCAGTTGCGCGCAGAACACGAGAAGGGTGATCATCCAGAGATCGCCTTTTAGAACTTGGGCGCTTGCGCCTAACGCGGATATCCCGCCCCGAGCCCGCCCACGCATGATCATCAGCGGCGCAAAACTGAATATTCCGTACAAAATGAAGGCCGGAAGGCAACAGAAGACAAACCCTATGGCTGTAATAATGCTGGCTGCAATGCCGGTGAGAAACAGCTCTCCGAAATGGCTAAAGCCCGAAAAGACGTCGCCAATGGAAACTGGCCGCCCCTCCATTCTCCGAACCGCCATCTCCATAAGTCCTCCGTTCAACACGTAGAGAAGCCCTTGCATGGGAAGGCCTATCAAGTAGCTCAGGCCGTAGAACGGAAGCAATCCACTAAGCGTTGCGTACGGCGATGCGCCTGGATTGGGTGATAGAATCGTTCGGTTTATTTGCGATTGCAGCGCGAATTGGAACGGAAGCCCCACCACCATATTTACCGCCTCGGCTATTAGGAGGATGAGCAGAGACGAGACCACCCAGGTGCCCATGTCGGAAGTGATCATTTGCCAAGCGCGGCCTATGGCGTCAAAATCAACTCTGGGCCCAAAGCCATGAGGCCCTGGTGTGTTTTGTGGCCCTTGGAATCCCGGCGGTTGCTGGAAGTAATCGGGACGCGGTACGTTGCCCCAGGAACTCTCAGGCCCGGGCGGATTCTCTTCCATTGCATTGTTGACGTAACCGCTAGGACGAATGCTTCCTAACCGAGCCCATTTCCGTTTCCGTATCGATCAAGATGTCGGTGGCTGACTTGTCCCGGGTAGCCATGATCGAATTCGGAATGAACGGCAAGAGAACAATAACGGCCAGTGTGGTAAGTGTGTTAACCCAGACCATTACCGAGAAGGGCAGATGATACTTGTCGGACAGGGAGGAGCCGACAAAGTCTGCCAAGTAGATGCCAAGGTTGCGCACGGACAGGGCCAGTCCGTAGCCGAGGCCCTCGCTTCCAACGGGGGTTGATCTCGCCATGAGGTCCATGAGGGCAACTTCGGCGAATGTATAGCAAACACCGTTTGTAAAATCGATTGCCGGTGCCACGCCCTGGCTGTTGTAGAGAAGATAGATGACGCTGCTGAAAGAAGCGAGGACGATCCCCAAATAGAGGAGTGGACGAATCTGATACCTCTTGATAACGAATCCGTAGGCCACGGCTGCAATTAGCCCGCCCACGCCGCCTACTGTTCCCATCAATCCGATGAACGACTTCGCCATATGAAGGTCGTTGCTTTGTCGAAACGTTAGAAGCGTGCTAAATCCGGGCGAAAAATAGAAGAGGAACACGAAGACGAGCGTCCACCACACGGCCTTGGATCTTCTGATTGTGCGCAGTTGGGCCGCAGCGCTCGAAAACGCCTCTGAGTTAGTTCGCCGGGTACGAGTCTCCTTAAGGAAGATGTACGTTATGGGAAACAGCGAGAACACAATCATCGCGTTCGCGCGCGTCGTCCACAGCAAACCGGCGTTGGCAAGAAGGCCCCCCGCATAGCCTTGCATCACGGTGCAAACGTTCTGAACAAATATTCGAATTGACGTTAAGCGGCCCGTTGCCCCCATACTTTGGCCGGCTTCGACGAGGAAAGCTCCGGTAGCGGTCGAGGCCATCACCATAAATAGATTCACCACGATCGCGCCAAAGAGCAGGGCGTTGTAGGTACGCGGCAGCATGAAGAGCAAAATCCAACTTAAGGCGGCAAGAGCTGAACTGATCAGCATGTAATGCCGACGGCGTGTGCCGAAGATGGGGAAGGCGTCGGTCAGGATGCCTGCGAGCGGTTTGATGTACCAGAAAAGGCCGCAAGCGAGAAAGAAGAAGGAAACCTTGCCGGCGGGCTGGTGCAGGTTGTCTTTAAGAAAGAAGGTCAGAGGCAACCTGCCCAGAGCCTGGGGTTGGGGCAGGGTGGTGGCAAAGAATCCGAACACGATCACCATGCCCAGATGGAAAAGGTTACGATCCTCGATCCGGGGCGTTCCCCCTGCTTCCCCTGAATCCACTGCCTGCGTCTTGCTCATCGGAACACCTCGGCCTTCGCCAGTATTACGGGATATCGACGCGGATTGCGACCTTCAGGTCCCACAATCTGTGAACAAAACCCCTCAGACTCCTTTCGAGCGGGGGTGCGCTTGCTGCACGGTTTTCTTCAGCCTTTCGATGCTGATGTGGGTGTAGACCTGAGTTGTGGCGAGGCTCTCGTGGCCGAGGAGTTGCTGTACGGATTTCAGATCGGCTCCGCCGTCGAGCAGGTGGGTGGCGAAGCTGTGGCGCAGCGTATGGGGCGAAGTTTCCGGCGGCAGACCCGCCCTCGTCGCCCAGCGCTTCACCACGTTTTGAACCGTGCGGGTGGTGATCCGCTGTCCCCATTTGTTGGTGAATAGAGGCGCGCCTGATCGAGGCTGCACGCGTTCGTGTCGCATATAGGCTTCGAGCGCCTCCGCGCATGCCTGGCCAAAGAGGCTCATTCGCTGCTTATTCCCTTTGCCACGCACCATAACCGCGCGTTCCTTAAAATCCACTTCATGGGCGTTCAACCCAACCGTTTCCGCAGCCCTGAGCCCAGCCGCATACATCAGCTCTAACAGAGCACGATCTCGAAGCGGGCTGGCCCCGCCATCAGGTTGATCCAGCAGATCCGACGCCTGCAACTGGCTCAACGCCTTCGGGAGCTTCTTGCGTTGGATAGGCGCGTCGAGTGGTTCGGTTGGATCGGAGGTTAGCCGGCCGGTCGCCTTGAGAAACTTCACGAAGGTGCGGAGGGCCGATAGCTTCCGCGCTCTTGTGACGGGGCTTGTCCCGTATTTTCGAAGATACGCCCGCAAACGCTCGGTCGTCAGGTCGAACTCGCCATCGAGCGACTGCGCAAGTTGAGACAAGTCTGAACCATAGGACTTCACCGTATGCGCCGAACGCCGGGCCGCAAGCCCGTCGAGAAACTCTTGGATGAGCGCGTCCAGCATTACTCGTTAAGACGCGCGAGCAGGGCGTTGCGCAGGCGGCGCAATCGGTAGCTTTCCGTTTGCCATAGGGCAAGCGCTTGGTCAAAGGTGACCTGCTCAAGCCGGATTCGATTTCCGGGCGCCAGTTGGCCAAGGGCGGCAAGGTCCGCCGAGGTGACCACTCCGATTTTTGGATACCCGCCGATGGTAGGCCCATCAGGGCCTAGAATAATGGGCATTCCAGAGGGAGTGACCTGGATCGCGCCGAAGCACGCCGGTTCGCTGGGAAGTTCGGCCTGGGTTCCTTCAAATGCCCCATCCAAGCGCAAACCCTTTCGGTCGCTCTGGGGCGAGACGGCAAAATCCATCGAGCAGAGTGCTTTCAAATCCAGCAAGTGGGCCTGAGGGCCTGGCATGAAGCGAAGCACTCGCCGCCCCAAAGTGGAAGGGGCTTCCGCCAACTTCGCTGGGCGGCCAACGAGGCATGCGCTGAACTCGAGGAGGTCGGGAACGGGTACGCCAGAAAGACTGTCAAGAATCGGCTCGCCAACGAATCCGGCGGGAACGGCAAGATACGACCTGGCTCCGGCCTGAGCCGGGCCAATCTCTAAGCGGCAACCCTTGCCGACGAGGATTCGAGCTTGGCCCAAGTTCTCGAGCCCCGAAACGTTCAGGAGGCATGTGGCCCCAACCACGGCCACGGTTGTGTCCGCTAGGCTTTCAAAAACCCCTCCCATCACCGGGATCTCCAACACCGCCGCAATGGGCAGATTGCCCAAAAGGGAATTTGCGAGGAATGCCGACTCGGAATCGAACGCGCCGCCGTTCGGTACTCCGAATTTTCGAAACCCGAAGCGTCCACCATCTTGAAGCGAACTTCCGGCCGCAAGGCGGACTACCTTCAGGCTCAGAAACCCACCTCGTATCCGTTTTGCTCCAAGGTGCGGTAGACCAGCTCGGCAAACTCGACGCATCCGTCTGTGTCCCCATGCACGCAAATGCTGTCTACCGTTCGGGCAAGGGAACTCACTTGATTGGCGATGGCCTGTTTATCGCTCAGCACCGCTCCGGGAAGGCTCCGCGAACGAAGCGATCCGTCTGGTTCATAGCCACGGTCTGCGAAGCCCTCCAATATCGTCCGCTCTCCAAGGCTGGCGAGGGTGCGAACGATCGGCGCCCCTCCGAGAAGCATCGCAGGGAGGCCAGTGGACGCAAGAACTCCCTCCAACATCAGTTCGCAAGCTCGTTGAAGCGGTTTGGACTCTGGGCTGGATTCAGTGAGCATGTTGTACCATGCCCCATGAGGCTTTACGTAGGCTGTGTCGGGGGCATACTCCCAGAACTCTATCGCCTGTTCGAAGAGGCTGTTGGCGTATTGGGCGACTTCGTCTTCACCCAACCTAGCTCTCCCCATGTTGTCCCGGTCTGGAAATCCGGGGTGCATGCCGATCCGTACGCCCTTGCGCCGGCAGAGGAAAATCGTTTCCTTGGTCAGTTCCCAGGAACCGGCATGGCGTCCGCAGCAGACGTTGGCGCTTGTCGCGAAATCGAGGAGGTCTTCGTCGAAGGCGAAGCCTTCCCCGATGTCCACGTTGACGTCAACTGTCTTCATAGCCTTTCTCCTTCCAGTCGGCGGTACTCGTCGAAATCGATCATATAGAAGGCGACTCTGTCGCCCGCATTAAGGGGAAAATAGCGATCCTTGAGGTTAACGATTTCGAGCGGAGTCCGCCCTATGAGGTTCCAGCCCCCCGGTCCTTCCGCCGGATAGATGCCGGTTTGCCTGCCAGTAATGCCAATCGAACCCTTAGCGACCCGGACGCGTGGCGCCGCCCGCCGCGGTAACCCCGCGATCCGATCCGAAAGGTAACCCAGATAGGGAAATCCAGGAGTAAATCCGAGGGCAAAGCAATCGTAAGGCCCAGAGCAATGCTCGGCCGCAAGATCTTCAGAAGAAATGCCGAGCAATCCGGCGCATTCGGCTATGTCGTCGCCAAGCTCATAACACACCGGAACTCGAACTTCCCTAACCGGTTCGGCTTCGCCGTCCTGCCCCAGCCCCAAAACGAAGGATTCGATATCTTGGACTTCCAGACGGCCCGGGTCAAAATACAAGCCCACCGCGTCATAACCGGCCGCCGCTTCCCGGCAGTCGGAGAGCGATTCCAGGGCTTTGGCAACCAGATGGCTCGGCATGGGAAGCTCGTACAAAATGACTGCCGCATCACCGAGCCGCTCGACGCGCATGGCCCTATTATGGGGCGATTCCCTTAGATTGCCGATAGAAGGGATGCCAACCGCAGTCCTTGTGTGTTAGGATGATTAGGGGGCTTTTGCCCGTCCATTTCATATAGCTCTCATCTAAAAATGAATATCGCCGTCGATTCAGGCTCGCAAGCCGATGTTTGCGGGTCGGTGCAGGTCATGGTGAGCATCGCTCCCGGTGGAAAGCTGCCGCACTATGCGAGCAAAGGAGCGGCAGGCATGGATTTATTCTCCAACGAGAGAATCACGCTCCGCCCGATGGAACGCAAATGCGTTGGCACTGGCGTGCGCCTGGCAATTCCACCGGGTTACGAAGGACAGGTAAGACCGAGATCCGGTCTCGCTCTTCGTTTGGGGCTGGGAATGGTCAACTCGGTCGGAACCATCGACTGCGACTATCGAGGCGAAGTCGGCGTGATACTGATTAACATGGGTTCGGATGACGTCGAATTGGATAAAGGCGAACGGATTGCACAACTGATCATAAGTCCGGTGGCGCACGCCGATCTCGTCGAGGTGAGCGAAGTTCCGTTGGATACCGCTCGCGGGGAAAATGGCTTTGGCAGCACAGGGACAAGATAAAGGCGCTATATTCTGCGACAAATGCTTCACCCCTTCACCGAAGGGGTCGGAGTTCTGTCAGAACTGCGGCGCGGCCCTAAGTTCCAAGCCCGGCGCTGAAGGCAGCGACGTTGTGGTGTATCCCCAACTGGCTCAGGTCAACCTACTGCGCATGAGGTCCCGGTTCAAGGAAGCGGAGGAGACCTGCCTCGCCATTCTTCACCAATATCCTCATAACCTCTCGGCAAACGTTCTCATGGGGGATTTGGCGGCCGAGCAGGGAAACCTGGACCAAGCGGTTCAGTGGTACGAGCTCGCGCTCGATATCGACCCGGATAGCGCGGCGCTCAAGACCAAGCTCGAAGCGGCGAGAACCAAGAATGAAGACACCGTAGTCCAGACCGTCGTCCAAGAACTGGGCCTACCCCCCGAGAAACCCAAGACCTTGTTGGTGGCCCTCATCTCCCTGGCCGCAATCCTGCTTCTCGGCTTGGGCGCCTGGTTCGCGTACAAGAGCGCGAAGGCTTCGACGGACGCGAACAAGATCGACAGTCCAATCTTAATCGGCCAGGGAACGGCCGGCGGCGGCGGCTCAGCCGGGCCATCCCCAGTAGGCGCCTCGGGTTTAGATAAGAAGGTCCAGCCCGTGTCGGAAGACGACTTGGCGTTGACCAAGCTGCTCGCAGCCAAGACTAGCCAAACCGCTTTCTTTGTAGACGCCCGCTTTGACTTGGCCACCGACGGGATCGTCATTACCTATAACGCGCCTCAGGATAAGGACGAGCGGGATATCGGGGCCAAGCTGGCAACCGAGTCCTTCGATCTTGTGAAAGAGAACATGCAGCGCGACGTTGCCCAAGTCGCGTTGCGCGCTATTCGAGACAAGAAGCTCTTCTACAGCGCCGTGGTCAAGCGCGACGCTTACGAAGCCACGCAGGCGACCGACTGGCAAGACGCGCACAAAGAGGATTATCAGGCGTTTCTAAAGGCGGTGCTATCCGACGAGAAACATGCCCCGCCACCCGCCGGCGACAAGCCCGCCGCCACGGGGGGCGAAACGGGAACGGATCAGGGAGGAGGCGAGGTTGACACGGCGGGTGAAACAACCGGCGGCTCGCCCACAACTCCGGGTACCACGGGTTCGCCACCTACAACGACGGGCTCACCACCGCCAGCGACGACAGGCGCAACAGGCGGCTCCTCGACGGGGAGCACGGGCGGGAACACTTCAACCACTGGCGCGGATAACGGCGCGGGCAAATCCACCGGCGACTGAGCCGGCCATAAAAATGACTTGATGGTTGGAACGATCTAGGATGTGATCGGCTAAACTTAGGCCGTATGGCCATCGCAACTAAAACCGCCATCGACCGGATCTCCGGTCTCTTGGGAAGTGACGCGGACCACCTCCTTAACCACCGCTGCAAAATCAATAAGGATCGCCTTCACCTTCCCGGCCCGGATTTCGTCGGCAGGATATTCACGTCGACAGACCGGAACAACCAGACGCTACGGAGCCTCAACGAGCTCTACAAGCACGGGAGGCTAGCGGGCACTGGATATTTGAGCATTTTGCCCGTCGATCAGGGAGTAGAGCATAGCGCGGGGGCTAGTTTCGCCAAGAACCCCGACTATTTTGATCCGGACAATATTGTAAAGCTCGCCATCGAAGGCGGCTGCAACGCGGTGGCTTCAACCCTCGGCGTCTTAGGCATGTGCAGCCGCAAATACGCGCACAGGATTCCGTTTATCGTCAAGATCAACCACAACGAGTTGCTCACGTATCCGAACAAGTTCGACGAGATACTGTTTGCCGGGATCAAGCAGGCATGGGATATGGGCGCGGTCGCGGTCGGCGCAACGATTTACTTCGGAAGCGAAGAGAGCGGCCGCCAAATCGTCGAGATAAGCAAGGCCTTCGCTCATGCGCACGAACTAGGAATGGGCACGGTTCTGTGGTGCTACCTTCGCAACAACGCTTTCAAGATCGGCGGTAAAGACTATCATGTTTCTGCCGACCTCACCGGGCAGGCGAACCACCTTGGCGTGACGATCCAGGCCGACATCATCAAGCAGAAACTGCCCGAATTGAACGGCGGCTTTGAGGCCTTGAACATGGGCAACAGCAGCTACGGCAAGTTCGACAAGCGAATATACACCGACCTTGCAAGCGACCACCCGATCGACCTTTGCCGTTACCAAGTCGCCAACTGCTACATGGGCCGCGCGGGTCTCATCAACAGCGGTGGAGCCTCCTCCGGCGCCGCCGATGTCGAGGAAGCGGTGAAGACCGCCGTAATCAATAAGCGGGCTGGCGGAATGGGGCTCATCAGCGGCCGAAAGGCGTTCCAGCGACCCATGAAAGAAGGCGTCGAACTTCTGAATGCGATCCAAGACGTCTACCTCTGCGAAGACGTCACCGTCGCCTAGATGAAGGTTCTCATCTTTGAGGACAACCTCATGTGGAACCAGCGCTTACGTAAGACGTTGGAATCGCTGGGGCATGAAGCGATGATCTTCACCTCAATGCCCGACGAGGTGGGCGAGGCGGACGTCGCCATCGTCAACCTCGGTTCTTCGACGATGCCCCCCGAGGCACTCGTTTCCAAATTAAAGGTTGCAGGCATACGTATCGTTGCCCACGCAGGCCACAAGGAAAAGGATCTTCAGAAGCTTGGCAAGGCCCTTGGATGCGACAGGCTCGCTACCAATAGCGAACTTACGTTCAAGTTGGAAGACATATTGGCCGCCGTCTAGTTTGACTTCTTCTTTCGCAAGTTGCGCGTCCCGTGGCGCGAAGCTAATACTCCGTCCAAGCGTCCATTTCCTTCACCTGGCTGGGTGAGGGTTGGGTCCTGGGTGTAGTCCTTGCGGTATCGGCACGCGAGAACGATCTCCCTTTCGTGGCTGGCAAGCTCTTCTGGGGAATGGCACCCGGTCTCCGTTGCAACCTGGCTCAGCACGCTCGGTAGAGGATCGATCTTCCCGGTGTTCACCTTTCGGTCCATGAGGATCGCAAGACCTGCTTCGCTACGCACAAAATCAGAGACTTTCCCCGTTACCGTTTGACCGCCCATGGAGAAGGCGACTTGATCGTCCCCTGGGAAATACTGCTCTTTGGCGATTTGGATTTGGGCGACGCGGAAGGCGCGGCTGGTCTGGCCGGCGTGTTGGAAGACGGCGACGAGGCGTTTGTCGTTGATGATCTGGCGCGCCGCTGCGGGCCCTGCCAGTTCGGCGCCGTCTTCGATGTCTAGGGCGACAAGGGCGGCCGAGCTCGTAACGTCAAGGCCGTATCGATGAAAATCGTTTTCGAAGGCTTCTGGGTCGTTCTGCTTCTCGCGAGCCAGCACCAGGCCAAGCGAACCGCTGCCCGTGCTGAGGCATGCGAACTGGATGAGTCCGACCGATACAAAGCCGGTGTCGTAAGTGTTCACGGAGTCGAAACCGCCTTCGAGGATCGATACCGCTTTCATAACCTTCTGTGAAGATCCCGATACTCCCGCCGCCGTAAATAGGTCGTCTAGCTCCTGCTCCGGGAGGGTCTTAACCGGCGTTCCCGCCGACATAACTCCCTGGGGGAAACGGTAAGCGGGGAAGTTTGCCCGCATCGGAGGGTTGTCGGCAATCTTGATGACGGTGCCATCGGGAAAGTTGACAAGGTATTGATTCGGAACCACCGCGGCGGCGAAATCTGGCGGAGTACCCGCGAAGGCCTTAAGACCGTCGGGCTCGGGGCCAGGGTCGGAAGCGGCCGGAATGGTGCTGGACACGGTGCGTCCCAAGTACCGGGAGTTCGCCTCGGCAACTGCGACTCCTGCTTGGCGCCGGTCGTAGTTCACCTTCTGCCCAAGCCATGCGTCCCAAGATCGCTGAGTATCCGCAGAAGGTAAGTTTGCTCGAGCGATGGAGTTCTTTCCCACTCCTCGTGCCGCGTTGTAATTCCCTAACCAAACGGAGCCTTCCGGACTCAAGCGAACGACCCAAGGTCCGTTGGTCGTTCTCTCTGGTGGGGCTTGCACCATAAATCTACCGGGCTCGCTCCAAAACCGCTGGATATGTTCGGTGTCCGTGGGGGAAAACGCTACGGCGCGCGAAAGCGCCATGGACGATAGCGCCGCAATCCTTGCGAGCATTAATCCTTTGTTGCCCATTAACATCCGAGCGCCTTCCATGGCGATATGCACAACCCTCATCAAAGTATATAACGGCTGAGGTCTACATCGTTCACTAGACCAGATATTCGGTTACGGACCGTTTCGCCGTCAAATCTAACACATTTGACAGGCCCGTCTGGAGCGTCATACAGCACTTCTTCCAGGAGTTTCTCCATGACGGTATGTAGACGTCTGGCGCCGATGTTTTCGGTCTTCATATTAACTTCAACCGATAATCGGGCGATTTCGTCGAGCGCGTCCTCTGTGAACTCGATGGCTACCCCTTCCGTTCCAAGCAATAGTTGATACTGCTTGGTCAGCGCGTTCTTGGGCTCCCTGAGGATGCGCCGGAAATCAGCCTCGGTCAAATTCTCAAGCTCGACTCGGATCGGAAGACGGCCCTGAAGCTCGGGTATCAAGTCGCTCGGCTTGGACATGTGAAAGGCGCCTGCCGCGATAAAGAGTACGTGGTCGGTCTTCACCGGCCCAAACTTGGTGGCGACGGTCGAACCCTCGATGATCGGCAACAAATCGCGCTGAACGCCCTCGCGGGACACGTCGGGGCCGGATTGGCCGTTCTTTCCCGCAACCTTGTCCAACTCGTCGATAAAGATGATGCCGGTTTGCTCCGTTCGCTGAACGGCCTCCCGGTTCACGCTGCTGCGGTCGATCAACTTTGCCGATTCCTCGGCCATCAAGATCTCCCTAGCCTCTGCAACCGTCACGGACCGTGTGGTTCTTCTCGCCGGGAAAGGGCTGCCCACGTTGCCAGAATCGAGGCCCATCTCCTCCAATCCTTGGGCCGAAAAAACCTGGACAAACGGGTGACTTGGCTCGTCCGTTTCGATCTCGACGATCGTTTCGTCGACGTCCCCCGAGAGGATCCTCTTCTCCAATCGCTTGCGACGCTGCAAACGGCGCTTTGCGTCGTCGTTCGCAACCGGCGCCGACTCAGGCTCTTCGGGGTACCCATCGTCCATTTTCTGGCCGAAGATCTCGAACGCCTGCTTCATGATTGGATTTTCAAAAAGCGGAGAGCGTTTGCTGCGCTTGGGCTTGGGCCGGTCCTCGTCGAGCAGGTTGACAAGCCTCTGAACGACTTTTCGTTCGACTTCGGGCCGGATAGCCTCGGCGCGCTCCTTCTCCACCAGCCGCACCGCAACCCCGGCAAGATCGCGAACCATCGATTCAACATCCCGTCCCACATAGCCGACCTCGGTGAACTTGGTCGCCTCAACCTTGATAAACGGCGCCTTCGCAAGTTGGGCGAGGCGCCTTGCGATCTCGGTTTTACCAACCCCGGTGGGGCCGATCATAAGGATGTTTTTGGGCAGAATATCCTCACGCTCGTGCGCCGGAAGCTGTTGGCGCCTAAAGCGATTTCGGAGGGCCACCGCCACCGCGCGTTTCGCGGCGTCCTGCCCAACGATGTAGCGGTCCAACTCGCTCACGATCTGCCGTGGAGTCAATTCTTCAAGTGGCAAATCCATACGTTCGATTCAATGTACCTGCTGGAAAGCGGTGCAACCTTTTGTGCGTTTTGGAGTTGAATAGATAGGGCAACAATTTTAGGAGAAGAAGATATGAAGCAACCAACTTATGAAATCGACCTTGTCGAAGAGGGCGGGTCACTTTCACCCGTTTCGTTCATGATGGGCGTCGGCGCGGGGTTCGCGCTCGGCGTGATCGGAACGGTTCTCTTTGCCACTTACAAAGAGGACCATTTCACGAAAGTCGTGCGCAAAACGCGCGAAATCAGCGACTCTGCTCAGGAGACCGCCGGCCAACTCAAGGATAAGGTTTCCGACCTGACCGAGGCTGCGAAGAAGCAGATCAAGAAGGCTTCCGGAAAACTGGAAGAAGAGTACGACAACATTCGCAACGGCGATCTCGTCAACAGTTAATCAATGATGTAGGTTAAAAAAGGGCGCGGACGCCGTTCCGCGCCTTTTTTCGTGCCAACTTTTATGATGCTTTGGCCTACGTGGAAAGGATTGTCTGCAACGAATATCGGCGCCACCATGTTCTAATAGGTATGGGGCGCTTTTTACGTAGCTGGTCTTTGGTTAAGGAGAGTTATCGGGTTCTCAAGTCGACGCCTAACTTGGCGTTTTTCCCGGTCATCTCAGGAATCGCGTGTCTGATCGCGACTATTTCGTTCTTTCTACCTCTCGCACTGACGAGCACGTTCAAGAGCAATAGCACCCAGCTAACCGTTGTTCACTACATCGTCTTGTTCCTTTTTTACTTCGTGACGTACTTCATCGTGATCTTCTTTAACGCTGGCCTAGTTAGCTGTGCCCACGACGCCCTTAGCGGAAAGCCGACAACGTATCACGATGGGCTGCGAAACGCCTCGAGCCGAATGGGAGCGATCCTGATGTGGAGCCTTATTTCCGCAACGGTTGGAACCGTGCTTCGCGCCCTTAGCGAGCGCGTTCCTATGGTCGGGAAATTAATTCTTGCGCTCCTGGGCGGAGCTTGGTCGCTCGTCACCTACTTCGTAATTCCCGTCATGGTGATCGAGAGAGTGGAGCCGGCGCCGGCGATTAAGCGTTCCTTCGCGATGGTCAGAACGACATGGGGAGAAAGGGTAATAGGGGGCTTGGCGATGGGATCCGTCTTCCTCGTCCTGATGCTGGCTGGCTTCATCCCAATCTCACTCGGCATCATTGCCGCCGTGAATGGCCTCTGGATTGTATGTGTTCCCCTCATCCTGATCTCCCTTCTTTACTGGATGACCCTCGCGATCATCGGCTCCACTCTTAGCGGCATTTTTAACACCGCCGTTTACATTTTCGCCTCGACCGGACAAGTGCCCGCAGGCTTCAGCGAGGAATACGTTCGCATGGCCTTCGTTCAGAAGCAACAAGGCCGAATGTTTGGCCGCGAGCCCTTCTAGGTTAGCCGGTCTTTGGCGTCGTCGTCGGCGTTTGCACTGGCTGGGCAGGGGCGCTTGGAGCCGTACTTCCCCCATTTTTGGGTTGGGGCAGGTCCTCGTCGTCCGAACTATAAATACCGTCGACTTGCTCTCCCGAATACTTCTCGTCGTCTTCCTTCGTCGACACCTTAAACCTCTTGGCAACCAGATCGTCCCCGAGCGAATCCACCATGCGCGTGTCCCTCGTGCCCTCCGTGCTTTCCAGCACGAGCTCGTCTTTTTCGCCGTCGTAAAGCCCCTCGTGGGTGACGATCCGCCGCCAACGACCGCCTGGGAACTCCTGGTAGCAATCCGGTGAGCCCTTGATGATTGCGTGGCGGCTGCCTTTTGCGTACCAGTAAGTGACTTCGTCGGCCTTGGCGTGTGCGGGGTATTTGCGGCTCGTCTTCGAAGACCGGAGTTCGTCGTCGAGGTCCTTCTCTTGCTGTGACTCGGCAGATTGAGGGGCTGCCGGCCTACTCGCGGCGACGCTGTCGGGAACGGGTGGCCTCCAAGGGGGTATTTCGCCGATCTGAAGTTTCTCTTGATCCTTCGGCTTAACGAGCATATGGACGTTGCCGGTTAGAACCGCGCGCTTCTCCCGACGATAGATGACGGCCTTGTCGCAGACGCAGTTGGCCTTTTCACTGTAGTAGTACACGGGGCCGCTTAAGGTTAGAACGTCCGTGTGTTGATCGAGCACGCCCTGGGGCGCCGTTACCAAGATCTCGCCGTCTTCGGCGCGGATATCCTTGTAGGTAGCGATTCCGTTCAAGAATTCGACCTCTCCGGAGATATGCCATCGTGTCTTCGAGGTTTGCGATTTCTGTTCCGGCGTCTGCACCAGCTCCGTGCCCGAATCAGCCGGCGGAATGCCAAACCAATCGATCTTCTGAACCTTGTATCCGCCCGTGTTCGAATTGTAAGTCAGGTTTCTTCCCGTGAACTGGCCCCCCTTTAGCGTTCCACTGACGAGGCCTGGCATCTTTCCTATCGAAGACTCCTGGTCGAACATGAAACTCGACGCGGTCGCGTCGAGATCTTTCGCGGTTACGTGGGAGGGGGTGTCCACCGCGAGTTGCCGCGTCATCGCATCGTAATTGGCGCTGTCGCTGGTGAATGTAACGGGACCCTCCTTCGTTGAGAAAAGACCATTGTGGACGCCGAGGAAGTCAAAAAACTGATGGTCTTGGCGGACAACGACTTTATCGACTTTTGCGCTGGCCACCAGCTTCTTTCCCTGATAATTCTTAACGGTAACGCCCTTCATCTCGATTCCTAGGGCAGGTGTGACGCGAAAGCGGGCCAGAGGGTCTCGCATTAAAACGTTGTAGAGCTTGTTGACAAGCCCCAACACTGCGGCCACGGTTAAGACAGACACCAAGATCTTGACTAGGCGCGACATCGGTTGTCCGGTTGCGAAATTCGGACGAGTGAAACTGGCCACTGCTACTTGGTACCCCGTGAAAGGCGTCGACTGCACGCCTACTGTGAATTCAAGACGTATTCTGCGGCAAAAACAGCATAGGTTCAAAGCGATGTAAACTCGTTGCGAGATGTTCGCAGCCGCGCTGCTCGTCCTCGCCATGAACTTTTCCGGCCCCAAGCACACGCTCAAGGACTTTGTCGGGCGTCCGCAAAAGGCTTTCGCATGGTCGCGCGTTCCTGGCGAACCGCAAGAGTTTCGGTTAACGAGCCAATCCTGGCAGGGCGCCCCTTGGATTCACGATTTGGTTATTCAGGAGCCTAAAGGCGCGGTCGCCGAGCATGGGATCGCGTTTCTCGTCGTCACCGGCGATCGGGTAGGCAGGGTCGATCTCCCGTTCGGTCAATCCCTCGCGGATCGATCTGGACTGCCCGTAGCAACCCTATTCAACGTCCCAAACCAGCCTCTTTACGAATTAAGGGAAGACGATCTCATCGCCTACACCTTCCAGCGTTATTTGGAGGGCGCGGACCTGGATTGGCCCCTGCTGCTGCCGATGGCAAACAGCGTGGTTCGGGCGATGGACATGATTCAGCAGGAGACCAAGGGCGAGATTTCGCGGTTTATCGTCACCGGCGAGAGCAAGCGTGGATGGACGACTTGGCTTGTTGGAACGCTGTCCGATCCCAGGGTGGTGGGAATCGCACCCGTTGCCTTCGACAACCTCGACTTTGAACGCCAACTCAAGTATCAGGTGCAAAGCTGGGGCCACCTCAGCGAGATGCTAGGCAGCTACTCTGGCGCTGGGCTGATCGGAGAAATGGACTCGGAACAAGGGACGCGGCTTCGCGAAATGGTCGACCCGATATTTTCGGTCTCGGAGATTCATATACCCGTGCTTTCGATTCGCGGCGCTAACGACCCGTATTGGGCCGCCGATGCGGCCAATCTTTATTGGCCCAAAGTCCGCCCACCCAAGGGGTTTCTCGTGCTTCCCAACGAGGGGCACGATTTTATGAACGACGAATCGTATCTGACTGCGCTGGCCGCGTTTCCGCGGGAAATCAAGAACCACCGCTTGCTCGAGGTCGAAACGAGCTTTAGCGGAACCAGGTTCGAATGCAGGTGGGGGACACCAGTTCAGAAGGTTCTGCTCTGGCGAGCCGAATCGGCTACCAAAGATTTCCGCTCAAGCCATTGGCAGCCGGTTGAGGAAGTTGCTATCGAAGCTGGCCGAACACGGCTCTCGGTAGAAACCTCCGTGCCCAAAAGTGGCTTTGCGGCTTATTTTGTCGAGTTCGTTCGCCCCGACGGGCCCCTGACAAGCACCGTTCAGATTGTCGGGCACTGAGGCCGTGGGCCAGTCTCCGCCACCACGACCGACCCAATGCCGCCTCGAACGTTGAAAGCGCCGGAAACGCGCATCCAGCGTGGCTTGCAAGCACCCTTAAGTTCGTCGAGCATTCTATTTACGGCCGCCTCGTAAAAGATGCCCTCGTTTCGAAACGAATAGTAGTAAAGCTTCAGAGACTTCAGCTCGATGCATAGTCCATCCGGGACATACTCGAGATCGATAGTCGCAAAGTCGGGCTGTCCCGTTTTCGGGCAGACGCTCGTAAATTCGGGGCACGAGTGGCGAATAACGTAGTCGCGCTGGGGCGCGGGGTTGGGGAAAGTCTCGATCACTGGCGGCTTTGATTGTATTCCATCACAATCAAACTGCGCCGATTCGAGGCGCTAAAGAAAACGTAGACCGCGCGGGAGAGCGCTAAGCCGCCTTCGAATCGCCCAAACCTTCGGTATAAGCTTCGATTTGAGTCGTCACGACTTGCTTAAGGGTCGCCTGCTCTTCATCGGGGAAGCTGATCTCGAAAGCGACCTGGGGCGAAACGGAAGTGTTGGTGGCCCATGTTTCCATTCCAAATCCATAATCGCGGGCAAGCGCGGACGCGAGATTGAGACAGCAAAGCGAAGTCGATTCCTCGAAGCACTCCCACGGCGCGTGAATGTGGCTCAACGTCGTCTTGAATATTTCGGGAAGGCCCCACGTTTCGGCGGCCGCCCATCCAAGAGCCGATGCCGGCTTCTCGAACGCGGCGACGAACGTGTCGTCAAGTGAGTTGCCGCTCTTTTCGGCAAAGCCTGCCAGCCGCGTATAGGTGTCCGGCAGCATTCTGGCAAGCAATACGTATCCCAGATCGCTCAGGAGCCCTGCGGCAAAGACTTCGTCCGCGGTCCATTTGGTTTGGAACTCGCCCATCATCTTGCGGCGGCCATAAAGAAACTTGGCAATGAGCCCTACGGCGAGGGAGTGCTTTGCAAACAGCTTCATGTCCAAGGCGCTCGCTCCTTCGGAGCGCACGAGGTCCCGGAGCAGCAAAGAGGTCGCAAGGGCCCGTACCGTTCGTTGACCCATTCTCATAATGACCGCCCGAATACTCGAAAGCTGGGGCGCCTGCTTGCCGATTTGCGAAGTGGTTGCCAGGCGTAGGAACTCGGCAGAGAGGCTCGGATCGTTGATGATGATCCGTTCGAGCTCAGCCGCAGATGCATCACCCGAGTCGATGGTTCGAATAAGCTGAAGAGCGTTGGTCGGCAACACCGGTAGCGTGGCTACCCGGCGACAGAGCAGTTCAAGTCGAGCAAAGTCTTCGGCTGGCATGGGTTTCCACTCAACATTCTCGGGGGCTTCGAAGGTTCAGGTTAGGCTTATTGCGGTAGATAACGCATCAAAATGCATGTGGAAACTTACGTAAGCCTCGGGGACCTTCGCCGAAAGCATCCGGAAAGGTGATCGTCTACCATTCCAGTAGCCTGCATGTAGGCGTAGCATATCGTCGGCCCGACGAAGGTAAAGCCCCTCTTTTTTAGTTCTTTGCTCATCGCTTGGGACTCGGCCGAATCGGCCGGAATCTGGCTAAGGGAATCCCAATTGTTTTGGATCGGGTTTCCGCCCACAAACCCCCATATGAATTTGTCGAAGCTCCCAAATTCTTGCTGAATCTTGAGGAATGCCTGCGCATTTCCTATAGCCGAGGCGATTTTGGCCCGGTTTCGAATGATTCCTGGGTTTGCGAGCAGCTCGGCTTTCTTCGCCTCGTCGAACCTCGCCACGGCTTCTGGTTCGAAGTTGGCAAATGCCGCCCGGTACGACTCGCGCCTCACCAAAATCGTGGACCAGCTTAGCCCAGCCTGAGCCCCTTCGAGGATCAGCATCTCAAACAAATGCCGGTCGTCGTGGGAAGGAACGCCCCATTCCTTATCATGATAGGCGACGTCCAAATCGCTCTTAGCCCAACCGCATCGCTCCAATTCCATGATAGTACGTGACGCATGACGGTCGACGAGTGACGGGCGCATTCGCCGGGTAAAAACAAACAATGGAGTTCATCTGTTTTATCAGTCCGTGCCGCCCGACCTTTCCCGGCGATGCCACCGAAGCGGAGCTCGCGAAAGTAGGTGAGCACTTCGAATATCTGGTGCGGCTGCGGGACGAGGGAACCCTGATCCTCGCAGGCCGGACGCAGGACGAATCGCCAGTTGGTCTTTCGATATTCGAAGCGGAGAACCGGGAACAGGCGGAAGCTATCGTGGCCAACGACCCGGCGGTAAAAGCAGGCGTCTTCGTCCCGACGCTAAGAGCGTACAAAGTCGCGGTTTCACGCTAGGTTTCGAACCAAGTGCGCATAAAAAAGGGCTTACCCAAGAGGGCAAGCCCAATCCATCAAGCCAACCGCTTTTTAGAAGTTGGTATGGGGGCGCAGGTTGAACGGCTGGTGACTGGTCATGAAGTCGGTGATCACATAGCGATCGCCGTCAAGCTGTAGCCTGTAGAGTTGGTAAACGGTCTCGGTAGACCCGTCCTGCACGTTGAACACGTGAGTCGCCCAAACGGACATCCTGCCATCGCGATGCCGGATCGCGGTCACGGTGAAGGATTGCGTCTGAGTAGCCGCGAGGTTGTCGGACAACGTCTGATGGAAGTCGTCCGCGTTCAACGAATACTCATAGTTCCCTTCGCTGAATATCGCAACCGTCTGATTGGAATCCAGTAGGCCGTTGATGCCTTCTGGATTGTTGTTCTGGTAAACGTTGATGATCGAATCGGCCGCCTGGTTTACCATTGCTTCGCCATAGCTATCGTAGGCCACGCCTGGGCGATACTCGTAAGCCACGCCTTCCCCCCAGTTAACTGAGTAGTCCGACAGAATCACGACTCTCGACTGGGGCACGTAGGCGGGAACGCCTGGATAGTAATACCAGGGAGAAGCCACAACGGGGGCGTAATACGGTGTATAGGCGTAAAACCCAAAGCCAAAGGAAACGCTAACGCCGGGGCTTGCGAAAACGCCGTAGCGCATATGTCCGCCCCATGCGTCGCTGTCGTGTCCATAGAAGTTGGCCACGTGCGGCTCGTAGTGAGTCGAATCATAACGATAGTTGTTCTCGATCACGGTCTTGTTGTTCGTGATGTAGGTGTTCCCGTAATGGGGCGCTGGATAGTTCTTGCTCGACACAGGCTGAGTCGGGTGTGTGAAAGAGCTTCTAAGCGGAGCGTTCTTGCCAGCGATCACAGGGGACCCCGCCTTTGCAGGAGTACCAACCCTAAAGCTTCCGCCGACGGTCTTTACCGGAGTGCCAATGGGCAAGCGGCTAGACGATTTATGCGTAAGGGTTCCTTGGCTGCCCCCCGGATGGGTTCCTCCAAGAGGGCCCGTATGCGCTCCAGTTCGACGGTAACCAACCTTACCTTGGCCGTTTTGTCCTCCACTCCCCAGGCTCGAAGGCGCGGGGTGGCCGGTGCTCGTAGTCTTATTTGACGTTGAACCCTGCCCGGTAGTCGATGTGGAGTGAAAAGTCGAAGGCGTGGGGTGGGTTGTGCCGTGGGTCCCGGTCGACGATGTATGCGACGTAGGCTTTGGCGTTTGGTGAGCCGCCGGACGTGGATGTGACGCCGGCTTCTTTTGATCTTTTGAATTCTGAGCCAGGGCCCCCGCCGACATTGCCGCAGTGAGCACCAGGATCATGGATAGTTGCTGTAATTTCATGTTTTAGTTAAGACACCTCAGTCGAAAAGTCTGTTAAGAACGATCGGCCTTTACGGCCGATCGTGTTAGCGAAAGTGCATTGGCCGGTGGCTCGTGTTGAAATCGCTCACCACGTAATGGCCGCTAAAGCCTCTGTGCATTCTGTAGGTCTGGTAGACGTCCTCTTCGCCGCCAGACGGGCTCGAGAACCGATGATGTGCGTAAACCAGATAGCCTGGCTGCCCACCCCAGTTGAAGCGGCGACAGCCAAGGATTCTGTAGCCAATCGTATGGGTTGCACGGCAAGTGTCCGTGAAAGTGGCCCTGAAGTCGTCAGGATCCAAGGAGTATTGATAATGCCCTTCGCAGAAGACGGCCACGGGAGCATCAGGCTCTAAGAGGACGCCAAAGCCTCCGTATGCGCCGTTTGCATAGATTCCGACCACGGCCGTGGTGGCTTGGTAGAAGTCGGGGTCGTTATCCGAAGTGTAGGCAAAGTCGTCGCCATCGTTCCAGTTGCAATCGTAACCAGAAAGAACGACTACCCGATCTTGCGGCACATACGCCGGAACGCAGGGGTAGTAATACCATGGCGAAGCGACGACCGCGGTGTAGTAAGGCGTGTAGGCATAGAATCCGAATCCGAACGAAACGCTGATTCCCGGAGACGAATAGCATCCGTAGCGCCAGTGGTTGCCCCAAACGGGATCGTTATAGCCATAGAAGTTCGCCACATGCGGCGCGTAAACGCGCGAATCGTAGCGGTAGTTGTTCTCGATAACCGTCGTGTTGTTGGTGATGTACGTGTTCCCGTAATGGGGCCGCGGGTAGTTGCTGCTGGTGATCGCCGCGCCCGGATGGACAAACGCAGATCTCGCCGGAGCGTTGCGACCGGGGATAACTGCTGCGGCGGGCTTGGAGAAATGCCCCGCGCGGAACGTTCCCGCAGCGGTGCGAATTGGCGTTCCGGCCGCAACCTTTGCGCCGGGATGGAATGTGGCGCCTTTAACAGCCAGGCTCTTTGGAGCGTGGTTGGCGCCCAAAGGAGAGGCCTTCGTGGCAACCTTTCCAGACTTACCGTTCGTCGCCGAATGCTTCTGGGCGACGTTTCCGGCATTGCCTTTCGCGCCTGGCTTATTACCAACCTTGTGCTGACCAGTGCGGCCTGTCACGGCAGTCTGCTTTGCCTTTGGAGCGTGGGAAACCCGTTGCGTGGTCGTCGAATGCTGGGCGAGAACCTTGTGTTGAACCGGTTTCGCCGCCACAACTCTGTGCTGAACTGGCTTGGCCGCAACCGAATGCGTCGCGTGGGAGCTGGATTTAGGGGCAGTGTGGGCCTGCCTCGTCGTCGTGTGGGCCGTAGGCTTTGGCGTCGCGTGGGCCTGCCTTGTCGCGGCATGGGCTGTAGACCTTGGAGCAGCGTGGGCCTGCCTTGTCGTAGCGTGGGCCGTCGGCCTTGGAGCAGTGTGGGCCTGCCTCGGCGCGGCGTGTGCCGCGGGCCTTGGCGCAGAACGCGCCTGCCTCGGCGCCGCATGTGCCGCAGGTCTCGGCGCCTGTCTCGGAGCCGCATGAGAAGCTGGTCTGGGCGCCGGGTGCGAAGCCCCGCCTTTGCCCTTATGGTCTTGAGCGGAAGCGCTGCCAATCAGCCCAACCGTCAATACCGTTACTGCCAAAACTGTTTGTAATTTCATGTCAATACCTTCCCGTTGAACCCCACAATCATTAAACGTTTCGTTCAAAAATTAGTTTATCTCTTTTGTGGACCTTAGCAAAATATATGAGTCTCCCTAAGGAGAGCCTCATGGCGGCCATGCATGCGAAAGCCCGGCCCCTGGTTTCAGGACGCCGGATCACCGGTCTGGGTTCCCTTTGGAACGCCTGGACCGGCCAATCAAGCCAAGCGCGATTGGAACGGACGCGAGCCTAGAAGAACTCCTCGTGGATCTCGTCCTTGCTGGTCATAAAGTCCGTAATGCGATACCGACCGTCGGTTTCTTTCAGGCGATACATCTGGTAGATGGTGTCCTGTCCAGATTCCGGATCGTCGAATCCATGCCGGCATTTCACGATAGCCGTGTCGCCAGCCGTTTTCACAAAGGTGACGGTGAACGAAAGGGTCTTGGTCGCCTTCATGTTGTCCTTCATCATCGCCCTGAAGTCGGGGCCGTTGAGGGAGTACATGTATTTGTTCTCGTTGTAAATGGCGACCTTGCTGTCTTCCGGAATGAGGTAGTCGACTGCCGTATCCAGTTGATGGGTGAAGATGTTGCTAATCTGGCCAACCGCGCAGTTCAGCTCATGATTGCCGTAGCTGAGAGGCTCGGCGTCGGCCTGGTAGTCGTAGTTGTCGCCAGTGTCCCACGAGACAGGGCCGTCGTTATCGATAATCACGTGGTCCTCGGGGATATAGGGCGGAAGGCAGGGATACCAATACCACGGCGATACGACGCAGGGCTCGAGGTACGGAGAGTCTAAATAGAATCCGAAGAGGAATCCGCCGCCAAACCATCCCTCGCGATATCCCCAATAGCCATTCCTGAAATGGTTGCCCCAGCGGCCCTCGCCGTTGCCTCCGAAGTGGCCAACTCGAGAGTTCCCGAAGCCGCCACCTTGGCCACCACGAAAATTATGTCCATTTTCGCTCAAACCGCCGGTCCCCTGAAAACGACTGGAACTGAAAGAGCGCGTCGAGCTACCGGACCGGGCGCCGCCCCCAAGGCTGCTGCGTCCGCCAAGACCGCTTCCTCCGCCGAATCCGCGAAAGCCTGAAGAGGAGCGGCCATAGCCATGCATGCCACCCCCGTAACGTGAGCCACCACTATAGTGGGAACCGCCGCCTGAGCGCGAGAATCCTCCGCCGGAATGTCCTCCTCCTCCGCCACTGTGCCCATGTTGCGCCAGCGCCATCGATGAGGCCGAGACCGAAAGAATTATTGCTAATGATATTCGCTTGAAGTTCATAGAACCACCTAGTTGATCCGTAAACGCGCCCAATTTAGTCTACGGCTATAAGTTGAACGACGGCGCCTTTCTGGAGTTACGGAGAAGTCGAAATTAGTCTGCAAAATACCGTAACCACTGCTCAAATACACTAAGCTCATGGCCCTCAGCCGCGAAAGAATGATCGAGCGAATGCTCGCAAGCGACCCAACCTACAACGGGCGGTTTCTAACCGGCGTCCTCACCACCGGCATCTACTGCCTCCCCTCGTGCCACGCCCGCAAGCCCAAACCGGAGAACGTCCAGTTCTTCACGTCGAGCGAAGACGCCCGCGCCGCCGGCCTGAGGCCGTGCAAAATCTGCAAACCCGACGAGTTTGAACAAGGCATCGATACCGACTTGGAGCGGCTCGAAAGTCTGGCATCGTGCGCGAGGCGCGAACCGGGCCGTTTCGAAACGGTGGATGCCCTCGCCGACGAAGCGTGCGTCAGCGTCTCAACTCTTCACCAACAATTTCGCGATCATTTTCACGTGTCACCCGGCACATTCCTGATTCGCTGTAGGATCGACGCGGCTCGGAAGAGGCTCCTGGAATCGGGCGAAGATGTGTCGCAGGTGGGCTTGTGGGCAGGCTTCGAAAGCTCGTCGGGTTTTTACGAGAGCTTCCGAAAGCTGACAGGTATAACGCCGGCCGCATACCGTTCCCTTCCGGGCAAAGAATCCTTCGCCGTTTCTCTGCCCGAGGGCTACTCCCGCGACGAACTGCTAAAAGCGCTCGGCCGCGATCCTCAGAGCGTATCCGAGCGATTGGAGGGCGATGTTTACCGCGTGGCATATTCGATGGGTCGCCGGCCCCAACTCCTTACCATGAAGATAGCCGAGCGAAGCGTCGAATGTTCGCTTCAGGGGGACGAGACGGTGATCGCTCACCACACCGCACTGCGAATCTTGAACCTGCGCCAAGACCCCTCTAGCTTTGAGCGAGCCGCCCTGGAAAGCGGCTTCGAGCGCCTCATTTCCGGGCGGGAGGGAATGAGGATTCCTCAAACCCCAACCCTGTTCGAGGGTCTCGTGTGGGTCATCGTGGGCCAACAGGTGAACTTTCGGTTTGCCGCCGCCTTACGGGCCAGGGTTACGGAAATGGTTGGCGTCAAGATCGGGGACATGGTGTGCATGCCCGAAGCGGCCGCGATTTCGGAACTTGAGCCAAGCGATCTGCTCAAAGTCCAGTTCTCCCGGCAGAAGGCGGACTACCTGCTGTCGGCCGCCCGACTCATAGCGAGCGGAAACCTGGATTTGGAGAACCTGGCCTTTGGAAGCGCGACCACTGCCGCGCGTACCTTGACCGCGGTTCGGGGCCTCGGCGTTTGGTCCGTCAACTATCTCATGATGCGAGCCCTGGGGTTCGCTGACTGCGTGCCCCTCGGAGATACCGGCATCCGCTCCGGTGTTCAAAAGCTGTTTGGCCTGGATCACGCGCCAAAGCCAGAAGAGTGCGACGCGCTGCTGAAACCATTCACTCCCAACCGAAGCCTCGCTTGCTACCACCTTTGGCGAGGGCTTTCCTAGGGCAAATATCTAAAGAACTCGTCCAGCGCCACGACTGGGCGCTTGTCCTCAAACAACGCGTCCGCGTCAAGGTTAGCCAATGCCGAAGATCTTCGCTCGGGCGATGCCGCCAGTTCAACATAGTCCTCCGGGCTTGCCGCCACGAGGCCTGGAGCGCCTGCGATCTGACAAAACGCCAGGCTGTGCCGGCCCCTCATAAATTCACCGGGCAGGGTTACAACTGGAATGCCTGCGCTCAGGGCCTGGATGGTCGTATTGCCTCCGCTCCAACCTGGCGTGTCGAGGCATACGTCGGCCAACTTTATCAGGGCGAGAAAGTCCGACGTTCCCAGTGCCGGAGTCCAAATCGCGTTAATCCCTGCCCGCGCAAACCGGTCTTTCAGAATCGACTTCTCCATCGGCACCATGCCTTCGACGAACACGATCGGCCGCCCCGTCCTCAGGTTCACCTCGCGGTACAGGGAATCCCAGCGCGGCACATACTTCATCGGGTTCTGGCATGAAAGATACAAGGGGCCGTCGTCGAGCCCGAAATCAGCTTTGATAACCCTCGAAGCAGGGGTGTTGTCCCGCGAGTAACAGAGGGCGGAGCCCGGCAGCCGCACCAACCGCTCGGAGTAATGGTCTTCCCCGTTGGGTGGCTCCATGAGATCCGAAGAGAGATAGTAATCGATGGTGTGTAGGCCACACGTGACCGGGTGGCCCCAGGCGGTGCATTGGGCGGGCGCCAGCCGCATGCTTGCGTATTGATAGTTCCGGCCAGACATATCCGGGTAGATCAAAACGTCCAGTTCCAGATCTTTGATTTGGCGGGCGTTGGCTGGATTCGCGTCTGCGAAAAGCAGAAATCGGTGGGCGGATTCTCGAAACTGTTGGGTCCTCAAATCGGTTCGGTCGCTAAGACAGATGGCCGTCGTCTCGATGTCTTCGCCATGATTGCGAAGCCATCCCAAAGCCCAGCTTCCGCCGTTGTTGAAAGTCAGATTCTCCGTGATGTAGCCGACGCGAATCTTCCCATCCCGTTTTCTGGGCTCAATCGGCTTGCATAGATCGGGTACCGCTTGCCCGGTTATCTTGTCGCAGATGATCCGCCCAAGCTCTGAAACCATCTCGCGATCGTCGCATTGCTGGTAGGCGATCTCGAGCGTCGAGAGCCCTTCCAAGGCATCATAAGCTTCACGGGGATCAAATCTTGCTTCACCCAGTTCTTTGATCGCATCCCGAACGTGCGCGCGCCAAAAGAGCAGCTCGTCCTCATCCCGGTAAAGCATCGGAGCGACGATCTTTCGAATGAGATTGATCGGATGCCTACCAGTGAGAACTTGCACCGCGCCCATCGTGTCCCCCGCCATGTACTTCTCGTAATGCGGCATCAGGTCGGTTGGCGAGCAGCGGCCCACCGGCTCATCGCCCGGCTCGTAGGTCGCGTAGAACACCTCCCTGTCAGCGACTTTCGGCCGCCTCGAAATGGTTGGAAGAGCTCTGGCAGGATTGAACGGGTTGTTCCCCTCGAAATGCTCTTGAACCGCATCTGGTTGCGCCAGAGCGATCGCCAAAGCGCGCCCGAAGTCCAGCGTTCCCACGTTTGAGGTGAAAGCGGCGAGCCCCGCCGCCGCTCCCTGAATCGCAGCCCGTGCCAACTCCATCTGTCCAGGCACCCGCGGAGGGCTGACTTCCAGTTCAGGGTGTCGCTTCTGCCGCTCGCATTCGGAAGCGTCGAGAGAGTTCACGCCTCTACAACGTAGCGGGCGCGCCTCGTAGATCGTGCACAAGCCATCCTTTAGCAAAGGGCAGGGCGTCCGAACCCGGCCAAGATTCGTGCCGAACCATGGCGCGACCGCACGCTCGTAGGCGTAAAGCCTTCCTTCGAGTTCTAGACGATCTTCAGGACTGAACGTCTGTAAGATGGTGTCCGCAGCCTGGACGACCTCCGCCACCGTGGCATGAACCACCAGGTGGCAGCAATGACAGCAGCCTGGAACGCACGCTTCCTTCGGCTTGCCTTCCCTGTTAGCCGCGATGCTGTCGTCGAGCGCGCTGTCGACTTGCCTAATGGCGGTCAAGGCACGCGACGGCGTTGCGCCTTGGCGCAGCTCCCCCACGATCAAAGATCGCGCAAGGTCGAGCATGTCACCCAAGCCTGGTGGGCAATATCCTAAGCCGCCGATGCGGCTCCTCTCCAACCGCCTCGCTCGCCACGCGGCGAGCTTCGGTGACCTGATGCTGCATCTTGCGAATGGGAGCAGGTTGCGGCGCGAGTTCGAACGGCTTGCCCGTCTGCATCACCGTGTCTATGGCGCTGAGAACCTCTTGCATCGCATCGGCTTCGAAATCTTTCGACTCGAACCGCTGATTGAGGATCTCATCGAGCGCCCCCGCGATCTGGTTGAAAGTGTTCGACTTAACCACCACGGTGGGCACCGATTTACCCGCAACCTCGCGCAACTTACGAGGCCGGTTCTGATAGGTTGACCGAATCGCCATGATGGCATCCGCCTGCGAAAGGTCGGTGCACACATAGGCCGGGGCCTTCTTGTCCCGAATCGCCCTTTCCAAACGCGTGCGCGCAATGCCATAAGGGTAGATCTTGAGCAAGCCAGGTTTGGGGCCGGCGGGCTCTTCTCGCGTTTGCGCTGGCGCCGAAGGTGGCTCCTGAGAGGGCGGCTCTGGTTGGCGAGACAGGGCGGGGAATCGCTTGTTGAACCCCGGCTCCTTCAGATCCTGGGTTTGCTCGGTCTGCACCACTTCAACCTCGCCTGCGCCTGTGCGGACTCGGATCTCGGGGCGAGGCGGTATTCCGCGCAAGATCAGGTCGACGGTCTTTTGAACGTTGCTGTGCACTGCGAGGCGGTCGTAATCCACTAGCTCAATGACCACTTCGAACGTGGGCGGGGCTTTGCGCTCCAAAACCGTTTTCTGGGTTCCGCGTCGCCGTGCCTCGTCGTCCGAAAGCGTCACCGCCTGGATTCCTCCAATAAGGTCTGCCAAAGTCGGGTTGAGCATTAGGTTTTCGAGCGACTGGCCGTGGGCTGTACCAACAAGCTGAACTCCCCGCTCCGCGATTGTTCTCGCTGCGAGCGCCTCGGCCTCCGTGCCGATCTCGTCGATTACGATCACTTCGGGCATGTGGTTTTCAACCGCCTCGATCATGACCTGGTGCTGGTCCGCCGCAGTTACGACCTGCATTCGGCGGGCCGCGCCGATTCCGGGATGCGGGACGTCGCCATCTCCCGCGATCTCGTTAGACGTGTCCACTATCACCACGCGCTTGCCAACTTCGTCGGCGAGAACACGCGCGACTTCGCGCAGCTTGGTCGTCTTTCCAACCCCTGGCTTGCCAAGAAGCAAAATCGAAGCCCCCGAACGCACAATGTCGTCGATAATGTCGATCGTGCCTTCGAGCGCGCGACCGACACGGCACGTAAGGCCGATGACCTTGCCATGCCGGTTGCGGATGCAACTGATGCGGTGCAGGGTTCGCTCGATTCCAGCCCGGTTGTCCGAGCCGAATTCGCCGATGGACTTGATCACATAATCAATGTCCTTTTCGGAGATGATGACTTCGTCGTACCGCTCGACCCGCTCGAAATAGCGGGCCTCGGCGGGCCGTCCATAGTCCAAAACAACTTCGATGAGCCCCTCTAACCCTTCGCTGCGTTCGAGTCGTTCTCGAACCACAGCCGGAAGTACGTCCAGGAGCTGTGTTAGGCCGTCTGAGAGCAATGACATTTTGTAGAAAGTGCGAGTGGAGGCTTATCTCCATCTATTTTTACGAAGCAGGACGTCACAACGAGTGTTAAATGTTTGCGAGGTTTATGTGCCACTCAAATCTTCAAGCTGCAGGGTGACCGTCCGCGTCGTTCCTGCGCTCCAAACCTTCATTTTGACCGAGTCGCCCGGCTGCTTTTGGTCAAACATCTTTTGAAAATCTACCGGGGTTTCCATGGCCACCCCGTCGATACTCTCGATGACGTCCAGCGGCTTGATTCCAGCTTGAAGGGCGGGGCTGTTTGCAACCAACTGGTTAACGATAACGCCCAACTGGGGTGGTACCGCGTTGACCCGCGCTTGGATCGCCGCCTGCGCGTCCTCGTCCAGAAGCTGATCGTAGATCACGATGCCCGGATCGCCGTAACGCACATGGCCGTATTGGACGATGTCGTGCACCACTCTTTTGGCTCGGTTGATGGGAATCGCGAAACCAAGTCCCACGCTGCCACCGTTCCTGGTGGCGATCACCGCGTTGATGCCGATAAGATTCCCCTGCGCGTCGGTGAGGGCGCCTCCCGAATTGCCGGGATTGATCGCCGCGTCTGTCTGGATAGCATCGATCAACAAACCCTGCGGGCTTTCGTCCCCCTCCGGGAGCGTGCGCTTCAAACTGCTGACGACGCCGGCACTCACCGTGTTGGCATAGCCGAGGGGGTTCCCCACCGCAATCACCCATTGGCCAACCTGGAGTTTGCCGCTATCCCCGAGGGTGGCCGGAACCAGGTCATTCGAATTGATTTTGATGACTGCAAGATCCGACCTTGGATCTGCCCCAACAACCTTCGCGGAGTGCGATTTGCCGTCCGACGACCTCACGGTCAAGAAATCCGCCCCCGCGACCACATGATTGTTCGTTAGAATGAGACCGCTGCGACTGATCACGACGCCGGACCCCTCGCCAGTTTGTTCCACAACCACGCGATCGCTAAACAAATCCCGCGCAGCTTTACGCTGATCCACGCTTACAACGCTCGGAGTGATCTTCTTTGCCGCCTCGACAAAATCGGGTGGGCCCGGTGGCAGTTGAACTCCTGAAACGGGCGCCTCGATGGGAAGGTCGTTGTAGGAAAGGCTCGGGCTTTCTTTATGCCTGAGCCGATCAATCTGCAAAGCCGCAAGCACTCCCAAAAGGCTTGCCACAAAAATCACTGAAAATGTGCCGAGTTTCCGCATCGATTCGATTGCTAGTCTATCCGGGTTGAGATTGCCTATCAAAGTGAACGACGACTATCAGGGCCTTAGTTCCTTCGTGAACACCACGCTTTTGACTTCCCCTGAGGCAAAGCTACCTGGATGGTCGCTTGCTCAAGATCGATGCGCGTATCGCGCGCTTTGTCTGTTCGGGGAAGACGTCGATACTCCACTGGACCAGCTCAAAGGTGCGTCGGATACGCCATTCCGGGCCTTTATCCCGCAGTAACTTAACCTTTAGTCGGTGCGTCTCTAACGAGGTGTCTAGAAGGTCCGTGCGGCGCATGGTATTTTCCCCTATGCAATTCTATCTTGCACACGGCGCCTTAAGGTTGTGCAGTCCAAAATTGTTATGCCGTCCAAAGCCCAAGCCCAAGCCCAAAGCCCAAAGCCCAAAGCCCAAAGCCCAAGCCCAAATCCAAGGCCCAAAGCCCAAAGCCCAAAGCCCAAAGCCCAAAGCCCAAAGCCCAAGCCCAAAGCCCAAGCCCCGAAGCCCAAAGCCCAAGGCCCGAAGCCCAAGCCCAATCCCAAAGCCCAAAGCCCAAGGCCCAAGCCCAAAGCCCAAAGCCCAAGCCCAAATCCCAAGGCCCAAAGCCCAAGGCCCAAGGCCCTATCCCAAAGCCCAAGGCCCAAAGCCCAAAGCCCAAAGCCCAAGGCCCAAAGCCCAAGGCCCAAGCCCAAATCCCAAGGCCCAAAGCCCAAGGCCCAAGGCCCTATCCCAAAGCCCAAGGCCCAAAGCCCAAGGCCCAAAGCCCAAGGCCCAAAGCCCAAGGCCCAATATGATGTCAAGTCAACTTTGTGCCATAATTCAATTTCATTCCGGGGGATTTAGCCGAACTTGATTTATGTAATTTTCCAGCCGAACGAATCGATCGACTCAGGGCTCAAGCGCTTCACCATGAAGATGCAGCAGAGCGGACTTCTCCGTGAACTCAAGGAGCACTCGCACTACGAGAAGCCCAGCGAAAAGCGACGCCGCCTTCGGAGGCGACGCGCTTCGAGGCAATAGAGCGTCATGTATAAGCAGGGCCGCTAGAAGCAGCCCACTTCGTATGGAGCCTCACCCTAATCAAGGCGGCATGAGCCGCAACCCGGAGTCCTCGCTGGAATCGCACATCCCGATGCGAGCCCTCGCGCCCCGCTACCCCAATGGAACCCCCTAGTAGCGCCCGCGTAAGCGTCATCAACCAAAGTGGCGAAAAGCTGCCGACGGCTTCAATCAGGAAAGCCGTGGAGCTTTGTCTTGCCTCATCCCCGGACTGTCCGGGCGAGGTGACCGTTCTCCTTTCCACCGATGAAGAAATACAAGAACTGAACCTCCGGTTCAGAAATGTGGATGAGCCAACCGACGTGCTCTCCTTTCCCGCGGCGCCCATGCCGGGAACGAGCCCAAAACAGCTTGGCGACCTGGCGATCGCTGTGCCCTACGCCAAGCGCCAGGCTGCCTTAAGAGGCATTGGCCATTTGGAGGAACTGCAGTTTCTCGCTATCCATGGCGCCCTCCATTTGCTCGGTTGGAACGATGAAACTGAAAGCGACAGGCACGCGATGCTTGCTGAAATGAACCGAGTCGGAAGGCTCTCCGGATTGCCACCCGAGCCGGAATGGTGTTCTTTGCTGCACCGGGAAACGACATGTTAGAGAGGAATCGCGACTTTCTGGCCCCGTTCAAAACGGCGCTGTCGGGACTTGTCTACACTTTCAAGACCCAGCGCCACATGCGGTTTCACCTCTATGTGGTGAGCATCGTTCTCATCCTCGGCATCCTCTTCCGGCTTCGTCTGCGCGAACTGCTGGTCCTGCTCTTCGTGATTAGCCTCGTGCTGGTGGCGGAAATGTTCAACAGCGCGATCGAGGCAACCGTCGACCTTGTGCAGCCGAACTACCATCCCCTTGCCAAGTTCGCCAAGGACATTGCGGCAGGCGCGGTTCTCATAACGACGCTGTTGGCTCTTCTCGGCGGGACTCTGATGCTTTTGGGCGAGGATCGTTGGGAGCAGATCCGCATCAGCCTGACCACGGATTCGATTGGAGCCCCGACTAACACCCGCATACTCGTTGGGCTGTTCGTGGTGTTTATTGCCGTCATCGTCGGAAAGGGCCTGGGTAAGCGTGGGCGCGTCTTTCGCGGCGGCCTCGTGTCTGGCCATGCCGCCTTCGGGTTTTTCCTGGCCACCACCATCATGTTCGTATCCCAGAACGTGCTCGTATCTGGTTTGGCTATCCTCCTCGCCGCCGTCATAGCGCAAAGTCGCTGGGAAGCCAAGATCCACACCGTCTTCGAATTGTCCTTGGGAGCGGCGGTCGGCGTGGTTGTGGCTATTGTCCTTTTTGGGTTGGTGCCGCGATGAGAAAGGCTAAGAGAGGGAAACGGCACAGGCTGTTGGCGGGGATAAAACCCACGTTTGCCCGTTCTTTAGCCGCTTTGATGGCGCTCTGCGCCTTGGTCGCGTTTGCACTCGGCCAAGCTCCGGGGCCTAGAGTGTCGCCAGTCGATGGCATCGATGTGGACAGCGCGATCGGCTGGCCCGTCTTCATCCTAATTCTTTTGGCCGTCATCGTCGTAAATGCGGTGGCCGTGGCCGCCGAAACCGCGACCGATCTTCTCCGGCCCGTGCACGTTCGCCACCTAAGAGATAAAAACGAAAGGGAAGCAAACAAACTGCAGACTCTGGTTGATGGCCGGATTGGTTATGTGGCCGCGTGCCGTTTGGCAAGCGACCTGGCTCGGCTGGTGGTCTTTCTTCTCGTCCTCGGCGTTGCTCCTGGCGTCACGCGTCGGTTTGGATATGAGCCGACTTATCCGAACGTGCTCGTCGCTGCATTCTTGTCGATGATCCCGGTTGGATTGATCAATCTCGTGTTTGAGTTGGTCCCTCGAAGCTACGCCGTGCTTCACCCGCATGGCACGGCGGTCCGCCTCTACCCATTTATTCGCACCGCTTCGCTAGTTCTATCGGTCCCGGCAAGCATGGCGACCGCACTCGCCAATGTGATCGCCGGGCGTTTTGGCGGAAAAGCCAGCTTCGTTATCGCGAACCAAGCCGAGGAGGAAATCAAGACGATCGCCGCTACCGCCGAAGAGAGTGGCGAGATCGAGATGGACGAGCGCGAGATGCTTCATTCCGTGTTTGAGTTCTCGGACACGGTAGCGCGCGAAGTGATGACGCCCAGGGTGGACATGGACGCCCTCCCCGTAACAAGCACGCCAGAGGAAGTGATGGCCCTCATTCAGGATTCCGGCCACTCGCGCATCCCGCTCTACGAGCAAACCGACGATCAAATTGTAGGCATCATCCACGCGAAAGACCTCTTGATGGCCATGCTCAGCAAAACGAATAGGTCCCTTCGAGGTCTCATGCGCCCTGCCATTTTCGTGCCGGAGAACAAAAACCTTCACGAGTTGCTTGCCGAGATGCGGGTTCATCGAAGCCAAATGGTGGTCGTTCAGGACGAGTTCGGTGGCACTGCCGGCATCGTAACCATTGAGGACATTGTCGAGGAACTGGTGGGCGATATCGTCGACGAGTACGACGTCGAAGAGCCAGAAGTGATCGCAACCGAAAACGGCTGGTTGGCAGACGGCAAGACTCATATCGACGACCTGAACGAACAGGTCGGCTCCAACTTCGAAAGCGAGGAATTCGATACCGTCGGCGGTTTCGTGTTCGGCCTCTTCGGCCGCCAGCCAAGGATGGGCGAAGAAATCGCAACCGACGACTACACGTTCAGGATCGCCGACACGGATGGGAGGAGGATTATAAAGCTGCTCGTTCAGAAGGCGAAACCGGAGTTGCAGGCCTCAGAGCAGGAAGACCAACGGCAGTAATTGGCGAAGTTACCTTCCTATAGGGAACAACTAAGATGACTCGGGAAGTGGCGCACCCTCTCAGGGTGCGAGGCGAGCGACAGCTCGACGACCTCAAAAGCTGGACTTAAAATCATCCGGATTTAGTCCAAGGCTCTTAATGGCCTTACTGGCTGCCGTGATTCCGCGCGGAGTGATGGCGCCGTCGATAATGCCTTGAGCCAACTCTTCCTTTGGAATTTCCGAATTCGTTGCTGCGGAATCATCTCCCCAGTTACCAACCTGATGCTCCCGTCTTCACAGGTTAGGATAAACGGCGACCTTGGCTCGATCCCCATCTCCTTTCTCACCTCGGCGGGGATGAGGACGTAACCCTTGCTATCTACTTGCACTGCATATTGGCGCTGCATTTCATATTCTGACTTTTAGTTTCTACATTCGGATTCACAAAGAGTCCCAGAGTGCATTAGCTGGTTGCGCCTGTGAAAGCCGATCCCACAATGTAAACTGTGCCGAGATGAACAAGGTTTATTCGAACGCCAGCGCCGCCCTCGAAGGCCTCCTTTTTGATGGAATGACGATCATGTCCGGTGGTTTCGGCCTATGCGGCATTCCCGAAAACCTGATCACGGCCGTCCGCGATTCCGGAGTGAAGAACCTGACCGTAATCAGCAACAACTGCGGCGTCGACGACTTCGGCATGGGCCCCTTGCTGTATTCGAAGCAGATCAAGAAGATGGTGTCCTCCTACGTCGGCGAGAACGGCGAGTTCGAGCGGCAGTTCCTCGGTGGCGAGCTAGAACTGGAGTTCAATCCGCAGGGAACGCTGGCCGAACGAATCCGCGCCGGCGGAGCGGGCATACCCGCCTTCTACACGAAAACCGGCTACGGAACCGTTATCGCCGAAGGCAAAGAGACGAAGGAGTTCGACGGCGAATGGTATGTCATGGAGCGCGGCCTCAAGGCCGACCTGAGCATCGTGAAAGCATGGAAGGGCGACAAAGCGGGCAACCTCGTCTATCACGAAACCGCCCGAAACTTCAACCCGATGATGGCCACTGCGGGCAGAGTCTGCGTAGCTGAAGTCGAGGAGTTGTGCGAACTAGGCGAACTCGATCCTGATTCAGTTCATACGCCCGCGATCTACGTCGACCGAATCCTCGAGGGCCCCAGATATGAGAAGCGGATCGAGAGGTTGACGACTAGGCCCCGGACCAACTAACCGGTTAAGCCCCTCGCCAATGACTCTGCATGGCTCGGTTGGTAAACTTTGAACCGTGGTGCCCTTTGATTGACCTTACCGATTCTAAAGACAAGATACGTGCCTTTTGCGAACAGCAACCTATCAAGAGGTTGGCGCTCTTTGGTTCGTCCCTGACCGACCGCTTTGGCCCTCAAAGCGACGTCGATTTGCTTGTCGAGTTCGAGCCGGATGCGGAAGTTGGATTTCTCGAAATGGCAGAAATGGAGATTCAGCTCGGCAGTTTTTTGGGAAGAAAGGTCGATTTGCGTACTGCCCAAGAGCTGAGCAAGCACTTTAGGGATCGAGTCTTAGCAGGAGCACGGCCCCTATATGTTCGTGGATGATATTTCGCGTTTGTCCGAGATGTTGGACTTCGCTAAGGAGGCTTCCTCGATTGTTGGAAATATGTCCAAAGAAGCCTTCTTGGTTGATCGAGTGAGAGTACTGGCCGTCACACGTTGCATTGAAGTCCTAGGAGAGGCAGCGAACCGCGTGACCCGAGAGCTTCAATCCGCCCATCCAGAGATTCCTTGGGCCCAAATCGTTGGGATGCGCAATCGCCTCATACACGGCTACGCGGATATTGACCCGGAGCGCCTATGGGTTACCATTACCGCAAGCCTGACGGACCTAATTGCGAAGCTCCAACCGATTTTGGATCAAGCCTAGCTGAGGGCCCTGTTTGGCCCGTTCAATTGATCGTACAATTGGTTGATGTCAGGACAAGCTGAGCTGTTCACGATTGGCGAATTCGTCGTAGATTCTTACGGCCAGTCGGTGCGTTGCGGACCCGTCGAAGCTTCCCTGTCACCCGTGGCCCTACGCGTTTTCCTAACATTGATCGAAAGTGAAGCGCCATTACGGCGTGAGGAAATCATTGAAAGAGTTTGGGGTCCTCGCGGCAACGACGCGTGCTTGAACCAAGCCGTTTACGAGTTACGCAGAGGTTTGGACCGCTCATCACCGGGCGCGTCAAGGCTCATCGTTACGGAACCATGGAACGGATATCGCCTGGGTGCGCCGGTAATTAGGGTCGATGATGCTCCCAGCGACCGTCGCCCTCTCGATCTCGTCATCGCAAACGCCCAACTCCTTAGCGAAGGCAGAACTTGCAAGGCTCTGAAGTCTAGCCTCAGGTTGTTCCAAGGAGCCGAGCTGCGAACTGGCGACCCCGAGGCAAGCCTGGGGCTTGCCCAGGCGCGATTTCTGCTTGCCGCGTTCGGCGGCTGTTATCCATGTGAGACCATCCCCCAAGCCGAGATGGCTTTATCGAAGCTACTCAGGGCAAACCCTCTCGATGGCCGGGCACTCGCGACTCTCTCAATGATTCTGTGGAGTTATCGTGGCCAGGTTCTGAAAGCGGAACAGCTCTTTCTGGAAGCTTTGCGCCAATCACCGGACGAGCCCATCGTGAGGCACTGGTTTGCGAAGTTTCTTGCTTGCCAGGGCAGGGTGGAAGAGGCGCTGAGACACGGGAAGGACGCCTGCGCAATTTCTCCTGCGTCTCTTGCTATTCGCTGCGATTTAGGGCAGTGTGAGATCCAGTCTGGCTTGTATAGGCAAGCGATCAGGACCTTGAGTCCCGTTCAGGAGGCGAACCCAGGCTATGAAAGAGCCCGGTTGCTTTTCTCACTCGCTCAACATGCCAATGGCCAACGAGCGGATGCCGAACACGCCCTGATGGATATGGCAGAACGGCCAACCCAGGACGACATGATCCTGGCCTGGTGTGGATCGGCGCTGGGCAGAATCGGGCACAAAACACATGCGAGCCAAGTTGCAGAAACACTTTCCAAGAGGCGCGAACATGGCCGCCACATACCTTGGATCGCCGAAAAACTCGTATATGATTCGATCGGTGAGGAGGGTTTTGCAAAGAAGTCCCATTCAAGAGCAAAGGCGGCGTTTGATGGCTCCGACATGTGGGTGCGGCTTAACCCGCTTGCTATTTCAGCCTGAGTCCGTCATTTCTCAGGAATTCTCATGATTTGAACCCAGGACGGCCAGTCCTCCGCAATGATTGTTGGGTGTTTTTCTCATCCGCGCTTATCAAATCACTTTCGTTGCTGGCTTTGGCCACCGGTCTGATCGCCCAAATGCAGCCAGCTTCCCAGTCGCTCGAACCTCACCCCTGGGACTTGTCCGAGTTCTACGCCAGCGAATCCGACTGGATGAACGAGGTCGCCGCTCTACAGAAGGTCATACCGGAACTTTCTCGCCTTGAGTCGAAGATGCGGCAGAGCCCCCAATCCTTGCTTTCGGTCCTAGCCGCGACGAGGGATCTCCGGATGCGCGCCGGAAAGATGACCATTTTCGGCACGCTCCAGTCGTCGGTCGATCCTGGGAATGCGACTGCCACCCATCATTTGGACGTTGCTCAGCGGCTCGAGGCCGAAGTCGAGTCGGCGGCAAGTGGCGTTTGGATTGAGCTTGCCGCCATCGGCCCTGATCGATTCCAAGCGATGGTAGCAAAAGAACCACGTCTTGCCAAGTTCACCCGCATCGCCCAAAGAGTGTTCACTATGGCGCCCCATTACAATCCCGGGGCGGAGGCCCTCATCAAACGTGCCGCTCGTTGGCCATCGACGTGCTTCGACGCCTATTCTCAACTGACCAACGAATTACCATGGCCCGCCGTCAGGGCAGAAAACGGGGTCGATGTCGCCGCGGACTCAAACAACCTGGCTGTCGCGCGGGCTAGTGGTTCGCCAAAACTCAAAGACACCCTGACAAAAGCCCACTTCGAAGCCCTTAAGAAGTTCGAAGATACGTTCGGCCTCCTTCTGGCCCGTCGGATCGAGGCCGACGACGTTCTGGCCAATGCGGAAGGCTTCTCGCGTGGTATCGATGCCCGCCTCTTTCTTCTCGATGGATTCTCACCCGCCGTCGTAGAAGCCTTTACCAAAGCTGCTCACAATAATCTGGATACCCTTCAGCGATACATTAAGCTCAGGAGCAAGGCCTTGGGCGAAGATCGCGTCTCCTACTCCAGTCTTGCTGCGGGCCTGCCTTTACAGAAGACCTACACAATTGCCGAATGCCGGAATATCGCCAAAGACCTCGCCGAACCTTTTGGGCCCACATTTGAAGCTGCCATGCTTGGGCGGTTGGATGGCAAATATCTGTATTTGCCGCCGGTTTCCAGCCAAACCTTCGGCATTTGGTATCCGGTAGGAGGAGTGGGGCCCTACGGGATCATAGACTTTCGCGGAACATACCGCGCCGCCCGGAGATACGTAGGAGCGGGCTTCTTGTCAATGGCCTATCTTGACGTATTGAAGGACCGGATACCAGATTCTAGGGTCGATCCTCCGGTTCTAAGCAACGTGATTCTCGATGGCATGCGGAACGTCTTTGACGACTATTGCATCGCCCACGAATCCTCCAAGAACGCAAAGATCGCGCTCATTTGCTTCGTAATGGACAACCAGCTTAACTTCTTCAACGAAGTGCTCCTTGATGAACTCGAGTCCAAGATTCAGCAGCTAGGCGCTGCCGGCAACACGCCAACCGGCGCTCAAATATCGCAAATGTATCTTGACCTTAAGCGCGAATACTACGGGTCGGCTTGCTCCATCGACGATCTATATCGCTCCGAATGGATGGACGAAGACCTCCTATTTATGTCGTCAGAGATGCAATTTTGGCCGGTGAGCTTTGCCGGCGCCGCACAAATGGATGAGTGGTATTGGGGCAAAGACCCGCGGTTCTTTCGGGGCTTCGACATAATCAAAACGAGCCCGTCTGACTTTTCCGCCGATGCGCTCAAGTCGCTCGGGCTAGATATGACTCAGCAAGCCCCCTATGAAGCAGCTATAAGCCGAATGAACAAGTTGTGCGACGAGCTAGAGGCCCTCTTGAAGTAGCGCCGGACTTCTGATAGACCGCGCCGAAGTGAGCTCAGTCACTCACTCGGTGCGGTGGTCTTCGAAGTGGATTCAACACGCATTCGCTATGAGTTGGGCCGCCCTCACCCCTTCGTCGGGCGTGTTCGTGATCCCGAACGTGAACCTCAGCCCCTCCCGCGCCTCCGCCTCGGAATAACCAGCCGCCAAGAGCACGTGGCTGGGCTCGATGCTTCCGCTGCTGCAGGCCGCGCCGCTGCTTGCGCTCACGCCGGCACGGTCCAGCTTGATGAGCATCGTCTCCGCTGAACGGCCCGCAATGCGAAGGTGGACGTGGCCTGAAAGTATGTTGTTTGAGAGCGGTTCTACGGTGAAGGACAAGCCAGGGATTGCAAGCTCGTTTAGCTTAGAAACGAACGCCGTTTTCGCCGCTAGCTTCGCGGCTTCGAACTCCACCTTGAGCCGAACGTGCTGGCTCACCGCTTCCGCGAACCCAACGATAGCCGCGACGTTTTCGGTTCCAGCCCGCATTTCGCGCTCCTGCCCGCCCCCGGCAATAATCGGCTTCATCTTGGTTCCAGCTCGAATAAATAAGGCGCCCGCGCCTTTCGGTCCGTTGAGCTTATGCGCTGCGAAGCATGCCAGGTCCTCTATCCCAACCTTTTCCGACTTCTGGACACGGTCGCAAAAGAACAGCGACCCAACCTTCCGTGCCGCATCGCCAATAGCTGATACTTCGTTCAACGTGCCCAACTCGTTGTTCGCGCTCATTGCGGAAACGAGCAGAACGTCCGGCCCCAACATCTGGTCAAGACGGTCAAGATCGGTCCGCGCCCGCTTATCGACGCGTACAAACTCGACCTTGTAGCCAAGGCGCTTCAATATGGGCCGGGTGTGCAGCACGCAATGATGCTCGGCCGCGCTGAACAAAACCCTGGTCCGCTGTGGGTCCAAGTTGCCTAACGCCACGCCCAATATCGCGAGATTGACCGCTTCCGTTCCGCTGGAGGTGAAGATCACTTCGCCAAACTCACATCCCAAGGCCTGCGCCAAAGTCTGTCGCGCCGAATCCACCGCCTCCCGCGCCTCCCGCCCCTCCGCATACAGGCTGCTCGGATTGCCGAAACTGAGCTCCACCCAAGGCCGCATCGCCTCGACCACCGATGGCAGCATCGGCGTGGTGGCGGCGTGATCCAAATAAATACGCTGTCTCATCAGATCTCTTACCGATTCTAGCTTCGCGCATAGGCGCCATGGTGCTTTTCAGGCCGAGAGCCCCGTCGGAGGATCGCAGAAGCAGGCGAGAGGAATAATGCTTCGTACTGGCTGGGGGGCAGGAGTAGGGCAGACTCCCAGTCGCAGGCCTCGAGCCTGTCGAAGGGTCTGAAGGTCGAGCCCCAGGTCGCCCCGATTCGAAGATCTCGGAGGTCAAGAGAGTTACACGCTCTATTGGCAGAGGGATCATTCAGGAGTCGCACGAGCCGAAAGCTGAGGGTCCCGAGCTTGTCCAAAGTAGAGGGTCGAATAGGATGCGAGGGTCCAAAGCGAACATCGACGCTCCGAATGATCCCGGAGGGATCAAAGATGGTAGCCGGGCGGTGAAGCGCATCTGCTAAAGCGAAGCGAAAGCAGAAAGCGCCACCCCCGGGGAGAGCCGTGCATTCGGTGCGACCCCGGCAGGGGTCGAAGAAATCGGGGCCTGACTCCCAAACTCATTAAATGAGAACCCATAGCTAGCTGGAGTAGGCAGACCACCCCAGTCGCAGGCCCTGAACCTGTCGGGGTCTGCCGGTGAGCGCAAGCTCAACCAGTTCGAAGATCTCGGAGATCATGACGTTGTACGCTCTGTTAGTAAAACGATCAGTAAGGAAGTCGCGCAAAGCCGCATCTGAATGCCTGGGCTTGTCGAAAGTAGAGGGTCGAATAAGATGCGAGAGTCCAAAGCGAAAGCAGATGCGCCACCCCGGGGGAGCCGCGCATTCGGCCCGACCCCGGCAGGGGTCGAAGAAACTCGGAACCTGGTCCTCCAAGACTATGTATTGAGAACGCGAAGCCCGCTGCAGTAGGGCAAACCTCCAAACCCAACACGGCCGAAGAGGCACCAAATCAAAGTCTATTAACGAATCAGCACAAAGTATCGGTATTTCAGACAACTTCAATGGTACTCTAAGCGCAATGCGTAATAGGTCCCTTTTCTTCCGGTGCGTCGCCCTGCTTTCCTGCGCGTCCATAGTGCTGCCCGCACTGGCCGCGCCGGCGGATTACGGTATTCACGGCGTCGCCACCCTCTTCGCGAAGCTGAAGCGACTTACCGCTCCGAACCCGCCCGCTTACACGGACGCCCCGGCGCCGCCCGTTCTAGGTCCTAATCCGTCCCGCGATCCCCAACATCGAGGCGTGTGGAGCGACAGAGCGCTACAAGACCTCGCCACCATCCATGCGTACAGCGGGCTGTCGGCATCTTTGGTGCCTGCCGCTCTAGTGGTTACGGGCGGAGGCGGGATCTCGGGCGCAACGGGACCTGGCTACCCCTGGGAAGACAGCGAGTCCGTCGCCGGTGGCATGCTCAACACCAACGACGGCAACAAGGTGACGACGATTCCCCTCGAATCCTGGAAGCAGCGCGGCGGAAAGACCTTCGACGTCACCCTCTATCACAACGGCCAAGCGGTGAACGACGACGTGCTTGGGCACAACTGGTCGTGGTCGTTCAACATGTACGTTTTCACCTCAGGCTCCTTCGATTACGTGCACTGGGGCAACGGCCTTTGCATTCCCTACGGCATTTCGCAAAGGCTGCACGGCGCGATCTTCGCCCCCACCGGCGTTCACGACGTTCTGACCGAAACGAGCGGTCTGTTCAAGCTCGTGACGAAGGATCAGACGGTTTACCAGTTCAATTCGGGCGGCTGGCTGAGCACGATCACCGACACGAACGGCAACCAGATCGCCCTGACCTACAACTCCGACAACTGCGTAACGAAGGTGACCGATGCGACCGGGCGCGCGATTAACATGACCTACACGTCGGGCGACAAGATGACGTCCTTAACCGATCCCGCAGGCAACGTGTGGGACTTTACAATCAATGGCTCGGACGAGCTCACCACGATCAGTTGGCCCGCGATCGGTGGCACCGTTTACACCGATCAGTTCGCCTACAACAGTTCTTACGCCATTACGAGCCACACCGATAGGCTCGGCCACGCTTGGACATCCGGCTACACGAGCGGCTACCTCACGAGCGACACCGATCCCCTTTCGCACACCACCAGCTACGCATACGGTACGAACTACGAGACCACCACGAACCCGCTGAGCGGAACGACGACCGACAACTACTCGAGCGGTCTTCTCGCAAGCCAGGTGGACGAATCGGGTTACAGCGATTCGCAGACCTACGATTCCAACTTCAACGTTCTCACCCACACCGACAAACGGGGCAAGGTTTCCACTTACACCTGGGACTCGAACGCCA